>Ga0209379_10001695_pt1 | contig 14078 bp, 13 predicted proteins | sample tdDd001_FD_187124 | JGI IMG/M metagenome (GOLD analysis project Ga0209379, IMG submission 187124) | Marine sediment microbial communities from the Atlantic coast under amendment with organic carbon and nitrate - tdDd00.1 (SPAdes)... | ecosystem: Environmental > Aquatic > Marine > Coastal >...
TCTATACTTCCTCCGAGAGATTCAAAGTGTTTTCTTAAAGGAAGCACTTTCTTTGCAAGTTCCAGTGTTTCATCTTTTTGTGAATCTTTTTTTATAATTCCCTTGGACCAAAAGCTGATTACCAGGTTACTATCCCCATAGATATTTAATACATTGTCGTGGATAGCAATCTTTAGAGCACAATAGAGACCTAAAAGTTCCCCAAAATTGTTGGTACTCCCTTCAGCGGTAAGGTAGTTACCGTAAACATTGATCTTATCTTTTGGAAGAAGTTTGTGCAAAATACTAGTTCCCATCTTGTCTGTAACTCTGACTTCAGTACCGATTCCTCTACCAGTACCAGCATCAAAATATATACCGTCTGGAAGCCCTCTTCTCACTTCATCCTGGGTAAGGTAGCGTCCTCCCAGGCTCAGCCACTCATTAGCCTCTTCACGGGTTTTAAAGGACTTGTACCTGGCTTTCCCTATGGAAGTGATGTTTTTACACTCATCCCAAGAATCCACTATGCCAGTTTTTCCAACTTCAAATAAATTGTATGCATAGAATTTAGTTGATTTTCTTTTGGAAGCTCCCTGGGTCTTCTTGGAGTCTGGATCTATTAGCCAGTTTTTTGCTTCATCTTCTCTGGGGAAGGATTTGTATTTTGCATTCTTCCCCTTTACTTTTGCCTGACACTCAGGCCAGGAATAACATATTCCTTTATCCTTACCTATAATATAGGCATAATATTTTTTTTTCATTGTCACCGCCTGTTTATAGTTAGTAAGAGCTATACATTAAAGATTATAAGATACCCAGTGAAAAAATGCAAAAAAAGAACCCTTCTAAGGACGGAAGGGTCTTTTACGGCTATAGGGTATCTATTTTTTTTACAGCTGCCTGAAAGTTAGTGTGGTGTATATTGAGGTAATGTTCCCTGAAATTACAGAAATTACTTTTTATAGGTTCAGTAATAGAATATAAGGGGTTTTCTTCTTTTAGAAGAGAAAAAAACTTTTTAATTTTACATCTCCTTTAACTTATCCTCAGCATCTTTTAAGTTACTAAAATAAAGACGTAGATCATAATCATTTGTAGAACCACCCTTACCCTTAAGTGTTTCCATGATAGCATAAAGTTTTTTACCATCCAGTTCAATTTCTTTTATAAAATATGTCATATTCTGGCTAATCTTTTTATCTTTAGAATTTTCCATAGCTTCCCTCCTAAGTGTTATGATTATCTACTATATTAATTATGTGCTTTTAATAAATTTCCTTTAAAAGTAAGGAAAGTTTAAGGGTAGAAATCGTAGAGTGACAGGAAAAAGCTTTGTCAAGTAAATTAAATTTACAAAAGTACTTGCAGAAACGTGAAATTTATGATAGAATTTATTTCGAAATTAAAGATTAAACAAGGTAGGTGACATCGCAATGAGAAACGGAATTCATCCTGATTACAAAGTAATTAATGTTGAGTGTACATGTGGAGAGAAGTTTGAAACTAGATCTACTTACAATAAGGGAGACCTTAAGGTAGCAGTATGTTCTAAGTGCCACCCATTCTACACAGGTAAGGCTAAGTTTATAGACGCAGCTGGTAGAGTTGATAAGTTCAACAAAAAGTTCGGTCTTAAAAAGTAATGGAAAAGCAGGACACGTGGTCCTGCTTTTTTTGTAAAAAAAAATAAACAGAGTTGAAAATAAATATAACCTCAGGAGGAAATCAAATGGCAGTATTTGAAGTAAATCACCCGTTAATTCAGCACAAGTTAACTTTTTTAAGAGATAAGAACACAGGAACAAAATTATTCAGAGAAACACTGAATGAGATTGCAGGTCTTATGACATATGAAGCTACAAAGAACGTAGAATTAAAGGAGATAAGCGTAGAGACTCCTCTAATGATGACAAAGGCATATACTATGCCTGAGGATGTAGCTATCGTACCTATCCTTAGAGCCGGTCTTGGAATGACAGAGGGAATTACAGCTCTTATTCCTACAGCTAAGATAGGACACGTGGGAGTATACAGAGACGAAGAGACTCTAGAGCCTGTATATTATTACTGTAAGCTACCTCAGGATATCGCAGACAGAAAGGTACTTCTTGTAGACCCTATGCTTGCAACAGGTGGATCAGCTATCTATGCTATCGACTATCTTAAGGAGCAGGGAGTAAAAGACATCGTATTCATGTGTCTTGTAGCTGCACCAGAAGGAATAGAAAAAGTAGTAGCAAAACACCCTGATGTAGATATCTATGCTGCAAAGATAGATGAAGGGCTAGATGAAAACGGATATATCTATCCAGGTCTAGGAGACTGTGGAGACAGAATATTCGGAACAAAGTAAATTAATTTAAAGGCCACTCCGCAGGAGTGGCTTTTTTTATTGAAAAAATCAAATAGATTAATAAAAGCTGAAAAAAAAATTAATAAGATGGTTAATGAATATTAACTAACAGATAAAACGAACTTAATCAATTCCAGGTATCTTATAGTGTTGTAACTAAATAGATATTTTCTTTTGAAAGGAGAGGTGTAATGAAAAAGAATATATTTGTGATGATGATATTATTAAGCAGTTTAACTATAGCCAGTGGGCAACCGGGATATGAAGAGTACAGGTACATCAAGGGTAACAGTATCGTTAATGAAGAAAGGATGTCAAGAGCCAATGTGATGGAAGACAGACATGTAACAGGTCAGGCAGGGTATACTGAGTATAAAAACATCAAGGGAATCAACGGGGAGCCCGAAAATGAAATGACAAAAGGATATGTAACAGGTCAGCCAGGCTATACTGAATACAGATATACTCAAGGGGATACAAGCAAGGTAATAATGAAAGATTAAAAGAGGCTTTATAAAAGCCTTTTTTTAATTTCTGCCATTATAGGTGGGAAGAATTGACAAAAAGTGATAAAGTATCCCCATAGGAAAAATTTAAACAGGGGGGCTTAGAATGAATATAATGGTAAACAACTATTGTAACCTGAGGTGTTCATATTGTTTTGCATCTACAGAGATGTATGAAAAATCGGAGAAGCAGAATATGAAGGAGAAGGATTTCTTTAAGATACTGACATATCTTAAGAGGAATGGGATAAAAGAGGTAAGGATAATAGGAGGGGAACCTACAATCCATCCAAGGTTTAAGGAGTTTTTACAGATAGTAATAAGGGATCCGTGGTTTGATAGTGTCTTTATATTTAGTAACTGTACATTTTCCACAGAAATTTTATACGAGATAATGGTGGCGGCCACTAAGAAAAAAGTAGTTGTTCTGCCAAACTATAATGAAAAGGATTTTTTAGGAAAAAGGGGAGAAATAGTAGATAAAAACCTAAAAACACTTACTAACTGCGGAATAGTAAAAACTTTGGGGATCAATATATACTCAGAAGACTATGACTATTCCTATGCCCTTGATAAAGCTCTGGAACTAGGAATAAAACAGATAAGATGGAGTATAACTACACCAAACTACAAGCTGTCTGATGGTTTTGATGTAAAAGCTTACTTTAGAGGGTTTTACGGAGTCTTAAGGGAGTTTTTAAAGGAGTGCAGGGAAAAAGAGATCTATGCAATGCTAGACTGTAATACGATACCCCCATGTGTCTTTACAGAGGAGGAGAAGAGGGAGCTGTTGAGCTATAAGGAGGACCTTTTTAAAAGAACCGATTGCAGTGTGATACTTGATATAAACCCACAGCTGGATATCTTCAGGTGTTTTGGTATGTCTGATGGGTATCATGAAAAATTAAAGTCTAAAAAATCTATAGGTGAAGTGATGGAAAGTATCGAAGGGGAGTTCAGGGAGACAGAGAAAAGGACACTTTTTGATGAGTGTGGAGGCTGCCCTGTGTATAGGAAACAGGGAAAGAGCTGCAGCTGCCTGGTGTACAGGAATAATTAGCTCCTAAGAGGTATTTATATAAACTATAGCTTCGGAAATAGGAGAAGGGACGGCATATGCCGTCCCTTTTTATTTTTAAAGATTGATTTTTGATGAAAAAGATTATTTAGCTTAATTGCTTTTTAGAACCAAACTTCTGCCTGAACACCGAAGTTCCATCCGTCTCCACTTGAGTAATCAGTAAGGTCATTATTAAGGTCCTCTAAATCTGAATCCCAGTTAGCATAGGTAACGAATGTTCTGATCTCTGGTCTTCCCCAGAATGCAGCTGTATCAAGTTTGAATGTAGGAGCAAAGGTAGCCTTCCAGATTCCTCCATCCTTGTCTCCGTTTTCAGTATCCTCTACGTCAACCCAGTCATATCCAACTTCAAACTGAAGTTCAAAGTTTTTGTTGATCTTGTATACTGGTCTAGCACCAACAGATGCCCAAGTAAACTCAACGTCCTGTCCTAATCCGTCTTTTTTGTCTTTTTGCTGCTCGAATGTAGTAGTTACAAAGATATCCCACTTATCAGATAGTGTAGCCTGTCCAAAGGAACCAGCTCTGTATGCAACCTGATCATCATAGTTTCCACCGTATCCACCAGCTCTACCTAGCTCAGATCCAAGTCCAGATCCACCCTGAACATAGATTCTAGAGAATCCTGCGTCTGTCATACCGTAGAATCCAGGAAGGTTGTAGTTAACATATCCCTGGTAACCAGTGTCAGCAAGGTCTTCCTGCCACGGAGCTTGTGGATTTCTAACTGTATCATTATCCTTAGCTGAGTGAAGAGCCACTTCAAACTCCCAGTTGTTGATTCTGTATCTTGTATCTAAAGTGTAAACCTCTACATCTGTAGAATCTACGTCATCGAAGTCTCTTCCGATTAATCCAACATCAAGGTGCCCTGCCCCTAACTTAACGTTCTGGATACCTCCTCCAGTTCCAGAGTAGTCTCTGAAATAGAAGTCATTGATATGAACGTCGTCTCTTCCATAGAATCTCTTTCCGGCCCAGATTACAGATTCTTCAAAAGCACCTGTAAATGTAGGAAGGTTACCCATCTCTACAAATGCCTGTCTCATGTTAAGTGCCCCGTCATCAGATGTCCAGTCATTAGCACTTTCCACTGAATCAGCTAACATAACATGGTACTTAGCCCAAGACCCATCCTCAAGATAGAAGTTTTTAACAAGTTCTAATTCCATGTAAGTCTCATCTTCGTTTCCTAATCTGTATTTTGAAGTTCTTCCAGTGGAGAAAGGAGTTCCTCCTCTAAGACTTGAGTTCATTAATAGTCCAGATCTGGCATATCCATGGAACTCAAAGTCCTGGTATGATGCTTTCTTTTCCACTGAAGCTACAGTCTCCTGTGTGGAAGCCATAAGCTGTTCCAGTGTAGCAACTCTTTGCTCTAGCAGCTCCTCATTACTGATTACAGACACTGGTGTAGCAGATTCAGCTGCCATAGTTACACCTGACATAGTACCAGCTACTGCTAAACAAGTAAGCCATCTTAATACATTTTTGCTTTTCATAAAATCCTCCCCCGATTTTTAATGTGCTTTGTGATGTTGCAATACTGCTTAAATAGTTTCAGTTTTTCTATCTGTTGAACTAATTATACAACAATCTTCACGGTATATTTTTAACTCAAAAAATTAAAAAAGTCAAATTTTTTTTCGAAATTTGATCTTTTAAAGCCTTTACCGAACGTTGGAAATACAAAAAAAACACTAACAAAGAAAAAAAACAATTTTTTACTTGATTTTTCCTTTTTTTAGAGTTAGAATTATGTTGTTAATTTTATACAACAATTATTGATGGGTGAAGAGTTTATATGTAAAGATATAGAAATCTACCCTATAAAATTTAAAATATCAAGTTTTAAGTTTGGCATTGGGGGTATGGGATTAAGGTTAGGGGGCTTTCCGGTATAGTTTGACTAAAATATTGGAAAGATAAGGTGTTCTTTAAGTTAACAAAACTAAAATAAAATGGGAGGTAGAGGTAATGAAAAGAGCAATGAAACTAGTACTATTGGCAGCACTATCACTATTGATGTTAGCGTGTGGTGGTAAGAAGGATGAGGCTGCTAAAGGCAAGACAGAGATAGTGTTGTGGGAGCAGATGGAGCCAGCGGTAAGAGATATGTATTTAGGACTTGTGGATGAGTTTATGGCAGAAAATCCAGATGTAGTAGTAAAGGTAGCGCACTATTCAACGGAAGACCTGAGAACACAGTTTCAAAATGCATCACTAGCGGGGCAGGGGCCAGACCTTGTGTATGGACCAAATGATAATATAGGAATATTTTTAGTATCTGACCTTATTAAACCAGTGACAGAAATAGTTTCATCAGACTTCCTAGGAAACTTTGATGAGAACACACTGAAAACAGGAATGGTAGACGGAAAGTACTACTCGCTACCTGAATTCAATGGAAACCAGATAGCACTTCTTTATAACAAGGAGTTAGTAGCTGAAGCACCAGCTGAGTGGAATGAATTTTTAGAGGTAAGCCAGTCTATAAGAAATATAGATAATAAGAACAAGGAAAACTCTAGATACGGATTCCTTTACAATGAGAAGGAGCCATTCTGGTTTATTGGTTTATACCACGGGTATGGAGGAGATGTATTTGATGCAGAATATAATCCTACATTAGATAACGATGCAATGGTTAAGGCACTTACTTTTGCAGCCGATGTAAGAGGGGAATATGGTCTTGGAGAAGCAGGGATGGACTATGGAGTGGCAGATCAGTTATTTAAGCAGGGGAAAGCAGCATTTATCTTAAATGGTGCATGGTCTTGGAAGGAATATGAGGATGCAGGAATCGATCTTGGAATTGCTCCTATGGCTAAGTTACCAGGGGGAGACCATCCATTATTTACATCAGCATCTAAGGGATATTCAATATCTGAAACTGTAACTGAAGACAAGTATGAAGCTTTAAACAAGTTCTTCGCATTTGTATTTGAAGCAGAAAATAATGCTGAGATCTCACTGGCACAGGCACAGGCACCAGCTATATCTGCAGCAAGAGAAGTGGAGTCAGTGAAAAATGATGAACTTATGCAGGTATCTATAGCTACTATCGATAAGACAGTACCTATGTATATCGTACCTGAAATGAGAGCAGTATGGGATGCAATGAGACCTAACTTAGAAGCAGTGCTTAACGGATCTATGACTCCGGAAGCAGCAGCAGCTAAGATGCAGGCTGATGCAGAGCAGGGAATTAAAACAATATCAGGGGAATAATTACAGAGTGGGAGTGGCTCCCGCTCCCACAACTTAATTTTATGGGGTTGAAGTAAAGGGATAAAAGATAATTGAGATTTGAGGAGGGAGAAGCATTGAAAGAAAAGACAAACACCTTATTGATGAATAGAAGGACACCATACCTATTTATAATACCTGCACTGCTGGTAATGGCTGCAATGGTATTTTATCCACTGGCATATGGGTTCTGGTTATCGCTTACAGACATGAGTTTAAAGACTTTTAAAAATCCAGGATTTATAGGGATAAAAAACTATATCAGCTTGTTCAAGGATCCGAGGCTCGTACAGACCTTTGGAAGAACTGTTATCTGGACTTTTATAAACGTATTTTTTCATGTGACAATAGGACTTTATTTAGCAGTTTTGCTAAACAGGAAGCTTCCTGGAAAAGCACTTATCAGAGTAATGCTTATTATACCCTGGGCGATGCCTCAGTATATAGCAGCTCTTACGTGGAAAGGTATGTTTAATCAGAACTTTGGAGCTGTAAACATATTACTTGGGAAATTTGGAATGGATTCTCTTCCTTGGTTAAGTGATCCTACAATGACATTTATAGCGGCGATACTGACAAATATATGGCTGGGATTCCCGTTTATGATGATGATAAGTCTCGGAGGGTTGCAGTCTATCCCGGGAGAACTATATGAAGCAGCAGATATCGATGGGGCAAATTCATGGGCAAAGTTTAAAAACATAACACTGCCTCTATTAAAGCCTACTCTGACACCGGCTATAATACTAGGAACAGTGTGGACATTTAATATGTTAAACGTAATACTGATCATAGCAGGAGGATATGGAAATGAGAAAACTCAGATCCTGGTAACAGATGTATACAGACTGGCATTCAGCTTCTACAGATATGGATATGCCGCAGCATATTCAGTAGTTATATTTGTACTGTTACTGATATTTGCAATGTTTTATGTGAAAAAGAGTAATGTCTTTGGAGGGGATGAGTAATGAGGATAGATAAACATAGTTTTGAAAGAGGAGACTCTCCAATGAAGATAATAGGTATCTATGTGATACTCCTGGTATTTTGTGCAATAACTTTATACCCGCTATTAAATGTATTATCAGTGGCTCTAAGACCTGGAAATCAGCTTTTTTCCACAAGTCTGGCTATAATTCCAGAGGGAGCAACCCTTGATAACTTTAGAAGAGCAATAGGGGAAACAGACCTTCTTCTCTGGCTGAAAAACTCACTTATAATATCAACCTGTACAGCAATATTTGGTGTGGTACTGTCGGCAACAGCGGCATACTCATTTTCAAGGTTTACATTCTGGGGAAGAAAGAGCGGAATGATGGTATTCCTTATAACTCAGATGTTTCCGGCACCAATGCTGCTGCTACCGATGTATATACTACTCGTAAGGTTACAGCTGGTAAACAGTTTCTTTGGATTACTGATACCTTATACAGCAACAGCAGTACCATTTTGTGTATGGATGCTAAAGGGATACTTTGATACTATTCCTAAATCACTGGAGGAAAGTGCCTATATAGACGGGTGTAATGTATGGCAGTCTATGTATAAGATTGTATTACCATTATCTACACCGGCACTTGCAATATCTGCGCTGTTTTCATTTATGTCAGCGTGGTCTGAGTTTGTAATAGCAAGAGTAATATTAACTTCAGCTGATAAGCTGACACTACCAGTGGGACTTATCCAGCTGCAGGGATCATTCTCTGCTGAATGGGGGGTATATTCAGCATCGGCCCTTATTACAAGTTTACCAGTTATAATTTTATTTATCAGTCTTTCCAAATTCTTAGTAGGAGGGCTGACAGTAGGTGGAGTAAAGGAATAGGAAAAATTAGGAGGCAGTCATGTTTGAAAGAAGCAGTGGAATATTAATGCATATAAGTTCCCTTCCAGGGGAATATGGAATAGGAGATTTTGGTAAAAAAGCATATGAATTTGTAGATTTTTTAGAAAAGTCAGATCAAAAGTTATGGCAGATACTACCAATGGGACAGACGGGATATGGAGATTCTCCATATCAGTCTTACTCGGCTTTTGCAGGGAATCCATATTTTATAGACCTGGACGGGCTGGTAGATGAAGGGTTACTTACAGAGGAAGACATAAAAGACATAAAAGCCTGGAATAAAAAAGACTATGTGGATTATGGGCTGCTCTATCATGTGAAAACACCTCTTCTGAAGAAGGCGTATGAGAAGTTTCTTCTAAAGAGCGATGATGCAGGTGTTATGGAGTTTAAGGAAAAAAATAGATACTGGATAGAGGATTACTGTCTCTTTATGGCTCTTAAGGAGAGGTTTGGAGGGAAAAGCTGGCAGAGGTGGCCTAAGGAGTATAAGTTTAGACTAAAGGAAGCTGTGGCTGAAGCCAAGGCAAGCCTTGATGATGAGATGGGGTATCACCTCTTTGCTCAGTATGTCTTTGATAAGCAGTGGAGAAAACTAAAAAAATATACAAATGATAAGGGGATAAAGATAATAGGGGATATTCCTATATTTATTGCAGGGGACAGTGCAGATGCATGGGCCAATGAAAAGCTCTTTGATTTTAATAAATATAAGAAACCCAGAAAGGTAGCAGGATGTCCGCCAGATGCCTTTAGCAGGGATGGACAGCTATGGGGGAACCCACTCTATAACTGGAAATATATGAAAAAGACAGGATATGAGTGGTGGATAGAAAGAATAAAAGCATCCTTTGATCTGCATGATATTGTACGGATAGATCACTTTAGAGGATTTGAATCATACTGGGCTATACCGGCAGGGTCTAAAACAGCAGCTAAGGGAAGATGGCAGAAGGGACCCGGGATGGATCTTTTTAATGCAATTAAGAAAAGGCTGGGAGATCTTCCTATAATAGCTGAAGACCTGGGATTCTTAACACCGAGAGTAAAGAAGCTTCTAAAGGACAGCGGGTATCCGGGAATGAAGATACTGGAGTTTGCTTTTGACTCGAGGGATGAAAATGACTACCTGCCACATAAGTATGAGGAAAATTCAGTGGCTTACACAGGGACTCATGATAATGAAACTGTGGTTGGCTGGTATGATGTGGTGGATTCTGCAGATAAGAAGATGTGTGATACCTATCTTGCAAAGATAAAGGATGTAACCTCACCGGAGATTAACTGGAAGTTTATAGAAACTGTATGGAACTCAGACTCAGTGATGGCTCTGGCTCAGATGCAGGACTTCCTGGGAATAGATACCAATGGAAGAATGAATGTACCTTCGGTACCAGACGGTAACTGGCAGTGGAGGGTAGATGAGGAGCTTCTGACAGATGAACTAGTTAAAAGGATAGGGAAAATAACTAAAAAATTTGAGAGGTAATTACTTATGGATAGTAAAGAGCTGATAATTAAAAAACTAGAAAAGTTAGGACTCTCTTCCAAGGAGGGAGAAGTATATCTGCAACTGGTAAGAAATCCCTACTCCAACGGCTCCCAAATAGCAAAAAAACTAGGTTATCCAAGAACTTCTGTATACTCAATATTGTCAAAACTCCAGGGGAAGGGATGTATCTTGTCTGTTCCTGAGGGAGAGGTGACATCTTATGTGGCTATAAATCCACAGGATCTTATCTTCAGATTAAAAAAAGAGATAGAAGATGCAACGGATGTCCTAGGAGAAGAGTTTAAAAAAATTGACATTGAATCAAGTGAAAAACAGTTTTTAAATATAAATTCCTACGACGGAATAACAGAGAGAATTCATCAGCTGTTAAAAAATGCTGAAAGTGAAGTGTATATAAATACAAACTTTAACTTAGATGAATTTGGTAAGTTTAAAGAGGATTTTAAACTTTTAAGAAGAAAAGGTGTAAGAGTGATATTTTTCAGTTTTGAAAATAAAGACTATGAAAGACTAGGAGCAGAGCACTACTCCAGAAATTCCCTGAAGGAAGAGGATAAGAGTAATACAAAAAGAATACTTTTAGTAGTAGACATGAAACTGGCAGTCATGGCAAGTAACTACGGTGGAGAGTTTTATGGAACCTTTTCAGAAAATAAGCTTCTTATAAACCTGATAGCAGAACACATACATAATGATATATACCTTATGAAGCTTGAGAAAAATTATGAAGGAAACTTTTGGCAGGATATAAAACTTAACACTATGCAGGAATTAGAAAACCAAGAATAGGGGTGAAGGAAATGTATTTAGGTAAAGAAGAGATGAAAAAAGGTATTGAAAAGTGGCTGAAGGTAGAAGCTGGTAAGACGGTAAAAACAGCTGAAAAACATGAGATATACAATGCACTGGTAAAGACTGTAATGGAGGAAGTTACTGAAAACTGGTGTGCAACAGATGAGGAGTATGGCAAGGGAAAGCAGGCATACTATCTTTCAGCTGAATTTCTTATGGGAAGAGCCTTTGGTAACAACCTTATAAACCTTGGGATATTAGATGAAGTAAGAGAGGTTCTGGCAGACCTTGATATCGATTTTTCTATCGTAGAGGATGCAGAAGAGGATGCAGGACTTGGAAACGGAGGTCTGGGAAGACTGGCAGCATGTTTCTTAGATTCAATGGTAACACTAAACCTGCCTGGACACGGGTATGGGATAAGATATAAAAATGGTATATTCAATCAGAAGTTTGAAAATGGATTCCAGGTGGAGTATCCGGAAACATGGCTGAAGTACGGAGATCCTTGGTCGATAAAGAAGGCTTCTGAAGAGGTAACTGTAGAATTTGGAGACCAGACAGTAAGAGCAATACCTCATGATACTCCCATTATCGGATATGGAACTAAAAATGTGAATACACTGAGACTATGGGAAGCAGCTCCTGTGAGCGATCTAGACCTCGGAGCATTTAATGACCAGAACTATGATGAAGCGACTAAGGAAAAGACAAGAGCAGAGGATATTTCAAGAGTATTATATCCAAATGACTCTACAAATGAAGGGAAGAAACTGAGACTAAAGCAGCAGTACTTCTTTGTATCAGCATCACTGCAGGATATCCTGAGAAAGTTTAAAGCAGATCACGGAACGGACTTTACAAAACTTCCTGAGTTTGCAGCAATACAGCTAAATGATACGCATCCGGTAATAGCTATACCAGAGCTAATGAGACTACTGCATGATGTGGAAGGACTGGAGTGGAATGATGCATGGGCTATCGTACAGAAGACATGTGCATACACAAACCATACAATCCTTGCGGAAGCTCTGGAGAAGTGGTGGATCAGACTATATGAGGAAGTAGTGCCTAGAGTATATGAGATAACTCAGAGAATCAATATAGAGCTTATCCAGCTTTTAGAGAAGAAGTTCCCGGGAGACAGGGCAAGACAGAAGAGGATGTCTATCATCCAGGGAGACCTTATTCATATGGCGTGGATGGCAATCTATGGTACATATGCTACAAACGGAGTGGCAGCCCTTCATACAGAGATCCTTAAGGAACAGGAGCTGAAGGAGTGGTATGAGCTGTTCCCTGAAAAATTCCAGAATAAGACAAATGGTGTAACCCAGAGAAGATGGATGCTTCTTTCAAACCAGCAGCTATCAGCTCTTATTACCGAGCTTATCGGTGATAAGTGGATAACAGATCTGAGCGAACTTAAAAAACTTGAAAAGTATAGCGATGATGAAGAGATACTTAAGAGATTCCTTGATATAAAGCATGAGAAGAAGGTGGAGTTTGCAAACTTTATGAAGGAGCATCAGGGAGTGGAGATCGATCCGGACTCCATCTTTGATATCCAGATAAAGAGGCTGCATGAGTATAAGAGACAGCTTTTAAATATTTTCCATGTAATAGATCTTTATAATAAGATAAAGGCAGATCCGTCTCTAAAGATGAATCCGATAACTTATATCTTTGGTGCAAAAGCTGCTCCTGGGTATATGAGAGCAAAAGGGATCATAAAGCTGATAAACGAGGTGGCAGAAGCTGTAAATAACGATCCTGTGGTAGATGGAAGAATCAAGGTAGTCTTTGTGGAAAACTATAAGGTATCAACAGCACACATGATGTTCCCAGCAGCGGATATATCTGAACAGATATCAACAGCAGGTAAGGAAGCATCGGGAACAGGAAATATGAAGTTTATGTTAAACGGAGCAATGACTCTGGGAACACTGGACGGAGCTAATGTCGAGATAGTAGAGGAAGCGGGAGAGGAAAATAACTTTATCTTCGGACTGAAGGTAGAGGATGTACTGAAGCTGAAGAAGGAAGGTTATGATCCTCATAAACCATACAATGAAGTGGAAGGACTGAAAACTGTAGTGGATGTACTGATAGATGGTACCTACTCAGATGAAGGTAAGGGATACTTTGAAGAGCTGTATACATCTCTTATGGAGGGAGCAAGCTGGCATGATGCAGACCAGTACTTTGTACTAGAGGACTTTGATTCATACAGAGCAATACAGAAGAAAGCCAATGAAACTTATTCAGATAAGATGAAGTGGGCTAAGATGGCGTGGATCAACATAGCAAACGGAGGTAAGTTCTCATCTGACAGAACGATAGCTCAGTATGCATCGGAGATCTGGGATATAGAAGCAAAAAAGTTAAGCTAGTAAAGCCTGAAAAGGATTATTAGAATAGAAGATCACTCTTTACAAAAAGGGACCTGAATGCCATCAGGTCCCTTTTGCAATGAGAAAAAAGGGGATACGGCTATAAAAAAGGAGATGGTGTAAAAAGGAGTATATAAAGTAGGCGACAGAATTAAGAGGAAGCAGTATAAAAGATCTAAAAAGAACAAGATATTAAAACCATTACAAAATTATAATCGTTATTGACAAAGCCAGTAAATTATTATAATATATTAACGATAATAAAAGAGAAAAAAATATCAAGGGGGAAACAAATGCAAAGTTTAAACATTAAAAAAGACATTTATTGGATAGGGTCTTTAGATCCAGAGCTAAGAGTAT
>Ga0209379_10001696_pt1 | contig 14078 bp, 8 predicted proteins | sample tdDd001_FD_187124 | JGI IMG/M metagenome (GOLD analysis project Ga0209379, IMG submission 187124) | Marine sediment microbial communities from the Atlantic coast under amendment with organic carbon and nitrate - tdDd00.1 (SPAdes)... | ecosystem: Environmental > Aquatic > Marine > Coastal >...
AGCGTCACTTGCAAAACAAATCCCAATGGCATACTAAAGGCATCAGAAAATAGAGACGGTAACATACCAACTCCAGCAGCAAGTGCTCCACTTACCAAGCCAACGACTAATAGGAATAAGTTCTCAAGCATGATCAGCTTAAAAATATTCTGCTGTTCAAAACCAATCGCTTTCAGAAGTGCCAGCTCTTTTTTACGCTCAAGCATATTTCTAAGTAGAACGATACCTAAACCTAAAGTTCCAATCATCACACCCAGTGCTCCCAACAGCATAAACATGTTTAGGTAAGTATTCTCAACAGAATAGAAAGCTGCCAATCGATCATTAGCCTTCTGAACAATTAGCCCATAATCTTGTAAATCGTCTTCCAATATTTTAATCTGCTCTTCATTTTTAAGATCTGCTAAAATCAACTTTGCTCCACTTACCGATGGGTAATGTTTCTGGAAGTTCTGATCGGAGATTAAGATATTACCTTGAAATATGGAATTATTCAAGCCTCCAACAAGTAGTAATTTTATGGTTTCACCGAATTCATTCTTATATAAAAGGGTATCGCCAACAGCCTTTTTCAAACCCCAAATAATTACTGTTTGGTCTGCTATAGCTGGAACAACATCTTCACCCAAATCTTGATTCAAAACCATCCATGGATGTTCCTTATCTACTGATTCATGTAAGCTAGCAAATGAAAATGCTGATCGCTTATCAAAAATCTCTGATTTAAAACCTAAAACTCTAGGGCGTTGCACTTGATTCAAATTCAAACAAGAAGCATCGTCACCAGCCAAACTTCGGAATTGAATAAAATCAGCTGAATCATTTGCAAACTCATCTGATAAAGCAAGCTTCTCTTTCCCCGATTCTGTATTAATATCGTATAAAATTGGCAGCGTACTTTCTATCCAATACTTATAAGCTCCTGTTCCCGATGCAGCCGTATTCTCTGTATCGGCAAAAGTCTTACGATTAGCTCCTGTGATCATTACTGAAAAACAACCAAGAGCTAGAAGAATAACAGTTGTCAGGCTTCGCCCCTTATTTCTTGCAGCATTTTTAATTGCCAATTCAATTATCGTTGGTACAGACTTGCTATTCTTTTCATCTTTAATAATTAGAAAATAATAGAAAGCAGCAAAACAAGCGATCATCAATAAACCTCCTGAAGACATTAGTAATTCAGCATTTAATACCTCAGAGCTTGTAAAAGCATAAACTGTAATGAGCAGTGAAATAACCAAAGTAAATATGGTAATCAGAAGAGTTAGTTTCTTCTTCTTTTTTGGATTCGAATTGACTTGCGTATTTTGAATTAAACCAACTACTGATCGTTTCAAGTTCTTTTTGCTCACAAAAAAAATAGAAATCAAAGCAATCACCATTCCTGATATCGCTCCAATAAATAAGGTTTGAGTCTGCACATGCAATTGAATCATATTGGTTCGAACCACATCCTGCCAAACTGAGTTCAAGCCCCAAATAATGGCTTGATTGTATGCAATTCCGATAATACTTCCTAATATACCACCCAATACAACAGTTGGCATCGATTCTAAAAATCGGATGCGCAATATTTTTTTATTACTAAAGCCCAAGCCTTTTAGAATTCCAGTTTCCTGATTTCTATTTTCCAGATTTAAGGCATAGATCAATAGGGTAAGTAAAATTCCAGCAGCGATAATAAAAAAGCTTAAGCTGAGGAATAACTCTCCAAAATCGACCATATTGCTAGCCGCATTATCGCCTTGATTACGAACAGAGATAAAACTCAGATTCAGCATGGAAGGATGTAAACGCTCCAATATTTTGGCTTCTATCTGAACAGCAGAAAGCGCATCCTTATGGAAACGAAAAGCAGTGTACTGTCCATATTTGTTACTCCACATGTTCAACGCACTCGACATGCCTATCATTGCCTTAGGCGTTCCTTTGTATTTTTTCCAATAAGCTTCATCTTTATCACGAATCTTTGTGAAATCGATAGGAATACCAGCATCCCAATCGTTACAAGAACCCGCATTCGACAAACCAGGGAAAGAAGGCATCATAGCTTTATCCAGCTTCTTCGTTTTTTCAGAGAAGATACCAGTCACCAAAAACTTATGATTTTCATCTTCCAAGGATCGCATGGGGCCAATCACAAAATAATCCAGCTTTAAACTATCGCCTATTTTTAATTTCAGGTCTTTTGCCAACCAGGAACTAATATGAATTCGATCGTTGCGGATATCAGAAAACATATCTTCCTTCTCTATGGCTGTGACAAATGAATAAGGTGTTTTACCAGACTTCGATTCTATACTATTCACAAAATAGGTAAACAAAGCATCCTTTGGCAAACACATTTTCTGAATTTCGTTAGCGATAGGTTCATCTATAAAAATTCGATCTGAGCTCAACTCATAAACAGATTGGGCATTCAAATCATTAAAATGTAAACCCGCATCAGCCAATTGCCATTTTCTTGCCAAGGCAGTATTCAAGTCAAGCTCAGTCAAACTCTCTTCCTTATTACTTGCAAGCAATAAATTTGCTTTCCCTTGCAATTCCATTTCCTCAGATAAGAATTCGCGTGAGATGAAAATATTATAGGGAGCGACCTGATTACTTCTCAAACTAAAACGTCCAAGATCCTTATCTCCATATATAGCTTTAACGCTTAGTCGAAGGGCGATTGTTTGATCTTCATCAGATACAAAAGGCGCATTTACAGGAACTAAATTCGCTTTCTCGAGCCTTAACAAAAATTCACCTCCTACTGCCAATGACAATTTCTCAGCAAGATTTTCAGAGATTGCCACCTCATCTTTTTTCAATTCGCTTAGAGTACCTGCTGCAAAATCTGAAAATGATTGATCGATACCATAGACATGAACACCATTCACACGACTTTGAAATTCTGACTCGATTGCCAAGCCTTTTACATTTAAAACGGGTGACACCTTTATATCTAATTCCTTAGAAATATCATGAGCTAATTCTGCTCGAACAAATCGATCGCCAGTTGGCATTGCAAACTCAACCTTTCCTAATCGTAGGTCGACTAAAGTGTGCAAGCTATTTCTAACTGAATCACCAATAATCAGAGCTCCCGTTAAAACAGCTGTACTGATTATCGTTCCCAATAAAACAGCTAAATGCTGCTTCCTGAAAAACCAAAGACTCTTTAATATGTATTGATAGATGCTCATATTCTATTTCTCAATTTCTTGAATTTTCCCATCCTCAATACGGCAAACTCGATTCATGTACTGAGCTAATTCTTCGGAATGCGTTACGACCACTAAACTAACTGCTTGCTCTTCGTTAATTCTCACAAAAAGTTTGGCTAACTGCTCTGCACTTGCCTTATCTAATGATCCTGTTGGCTCATCTGCCAATATGAGTTTAGGTTGATGAATGAGAGCTCTAACCACAGCAGCACGCTGACACTCGCCACCCGACATTTGTCCCGGCCGTTGATGAATCTGATTCGATAGACCCACAAAATCCAACAATTCCAAAGCTCTTTTCTCTGCTTCTTTTTTTACAAGCTTATCTTTTTCTGGAAGGTAAGGCAACAAAACATTCTCAAGAAGACTTAATTGCGGAAGTAAATGATGAGATTGAAAAACGAAGCCTATTTTCTTATTGCGAAATTGAGCTAATTGCTCAGATGTGTAATTCGAAATTTCTTCTCCATCGAAGATCACTTTTCCTGAATTAGGAAGATCAAGCGAACTCATAACATTTAGCAATGTACTTTTCCCAGAACCCGATGGTCCTAAAATCGCAATACGATCACCGCTTGTAACTTCTAATGAAAGCTCATTGAGAACTGTTCGACGGATAGCCGTTTCAGGCACTTCATAATATTTTGTGATATTTTCGAGTTTCAGCATCTCTTCTTTTTTATTATTCTATTTCTTTCCAAAAGCATAAATACGACCATCCATAGAAGTCACAACAATCATATTATTGATTACGGCTGGGGTAGAAACAATTGCTCTCCCTATTTCATAAGACCAAATCTTCATACCTGTTTCCAAGTTTAACTGATAGATTCTTCCATCGCCAGAGGCTATTAAAACAGCCTTTTTTGTAATCACGGGTGAACCTTCGATTTTACCTTTGGTTTTAAATTTCCAAATGAGTTCTCCTGTATTCTTGTTATAACAGTACACCACTCGGTTCTCTGCACCAATAATTACTTTGTCTTTATTTACGGATGGAGAACCTAAAAATGAGATTCCACCTTCTTTTTGCCAAAGGATTCTTTTAGCTTTTAGATCGGCACAATAAAAAAGCCCGTCGTAATTTCCAAAATAAGCCTTTCCCTCATCAAGAGCGGTAGATGATGCAATATAGGAACCTGCATTCAAGGTATCTTTCACTAATCCAGTTGTTACATCGACTTGATGGATGAAACCATCACAACCTCCAAAAACAGCAACTTTTCCGTCACAGGCAGGAGCCCCGTTGATATAATTATTAGACTCATATTTCCAGAGTCCTTTTCCCGATTTAGCATCAACACAGTGCAGGAAGTAATCGTAGCTACCAAAAACTAGGCGTTTCTTTTTTTCTTTAGAGGCATAGAACCAAGATGCAGAGCCTGAAATTTGTCCTTCAGTAACATACTCCCATTTCTTTTCACCAGAACTTGCGCTCAAACAAAAGAACTTGCCTTCAAGCGAACCAAAATAAAGATTACCATCCAAGTATAATGGAGCTGCTTCAACTGAGGTTTTAGCATCGAATGTCCATTTTAGCTCACCAGCTTTTGAAATGGCATACATTTTCCCATCATTGGATCCCACAAAAACAGTCCCATTACTGATGATAGGTGATGACTTAATTGCATCTCCGGTTTTATATGTCCAAAGTAATTTTGGAGCCTTTGGAATCTCAGCATTCGTATAGCCCATCAACTCCGAGTTCCCTCGAAAAGCCAACCAATTAGATTGATTTTGGGCTTTAGCCGATAAAGCTAAAACAAAGAAAAATATTGATGTTAAATACAATCTCATGTTTTCATTTAATTTTATTCAAAACCTTCTTGAAACTACCCTATGTAATTTTCTTTTTCACGCAAAGAACGCAGAGAAAAATAACAAGAACACAAAGTGTTAGTAATCATACACATCTCTTTGCGGACTTAGCGAAAATCTTAGCGACCTTTGCGAGATATTTTATTTTCAAACAGCTTCTCATAAACCTGTTGACACAAATCAATAGGATCCGTTTTATTACTTTAAGGCCAAAGCACCCGTTGGGCATACTTCAGCACATTTATGTGCCGTTTGAGTTAAAGCTACTGATATATTTTGATTGAATGGCACTGCCATTTCAACATCAAATCCTCTTCCAATAAAAGTTAAGCCGGTCAATTCCTTATTCCTTTGGGCAATTTCAACACACAAACCACATTTAATACACTTCTCTGGTTCGTAAACGATGCTTTCGTGATTGAAATGCTTCTTGAGCGATTCTCTATCACCCATCAAGAATTTTCTTCTATCTGCCTGATACGTTTCAGCACAATCTCGGAGTTTACAATTATCGATCTTTCTGCAATCACAATGCAAACATCTTGCAGCTTCTGTAATGGCATCAGTCGTATTTTTTATTTCTTTTCTATCTCCTTCAACCGATTCCTTAAGATATTCTAAAGCTTCTGTTTGTCGGAGAACACCAAAACGTGAATTAAATTTTCGCTTAGTTGTTTCAACTTCTTGACCGTTTAAAAACAGATTCGCTGAATGAGCAAGTTCCTTACCTTGAGCCAAAGCTTTTACAGCCATTTTTTGCAAGCGAAGAACACTTCCACCAGCAAACACATCAGACAGATTGGTTTTAAAAGCCTCTTTCTCACCTTTTAAATCAAGATTCAATTTAGCTATTTCATCCGAACCTGAGCCACTTGCAATGATTACAGCGTCGTACTCTACTCGAATAGACTCAAAATTATCTTTATTTATTGCTGAATTGAGTTTAATCTCCAAACCTAATCTTTGAAGTATTGCAATTTCAGAATCTAGAACCTCTTGTGGCATTTCGCTCTTAGCAATTGAAGCTTGAAGTGTTCCGCCAAGTACAGATTCTTTCTCAAGTATAGTACACTGATGACCTGCTCTCAAAATATGGTATGCAGCAGCCAAACTCGTTACTCCAGAACCAATAATGGCAACTTTCTTACCTGTTGCCTCATTTACTTCTGGTAGATATTTATTTTCTGATTCTTTAGCAACTGTTCTTTTTAGAATACAAATTGATACGGCTTCGTCCACATCCTTTCTTCGACAAACTTTCTCGCAAGGTGCAGAGCAAATGTATCCCAGTATATGCGGTAAGGCTATTTCTTCTTTTACAATTTCAAGAGCTTTATCAAACTTCCCTTGTGCTATGAAACGGTTCATTTTAGGGATATCCATAAAAGCAGGACATGCCACTCGACACGGCGCTTCACAATCACCAACATGATCACTCAGTAAAAGTTCAACAGCTTCTTTTCTTGCCTCAAAAACCTCAGCATCCTCGCTTGCTAAGCTCATACCATCAACAACCTTAGTTGCACAAGATGGCATCATTTTACCTGATTGCGTATCCTTAACCATACAAACCATGCAGGTTGGATGATTAGAACAGCCATCCAAGTAACACATTGAAGGAATGTGAATACCTACAGATTCAGCGGCTTTTAAAACCGTTGTTCCTGCAGATACCTCTATATCTTTATTGTCAATTTTAAGTTTTACCATAATCTACTTCTATCGTATTACTACCGCATCAACAGGGCAAATTTGCCTGCAAATATCACACTTAATACAAAGTTCGTTATCTACTTTATGCAATTCATATGGCTTTGCTTCAATAGCATCAACCGGACAACGTTGTGCACACTTAGTACAACCGGTACAATCTTCTTCAATCTCATAAGAAATCAGGTCTTCACATTTACCCGAAGGACAAGTTCCTTTGATATGTGCTTCATATTCGTGTCTGAAATATTTTAGAGTTGATAGAACTGGGTTTGGTGCTGTTTGTCCCAAGCCACAAATACTTCCTTTCTTTGTGTTGATAGCCAATTTCTCAAGCAAATCTAAATCCTCAAGCTTGCCTTTTCCTGATTTAATCTTATCTAGAATCTCAAGCATTCTTCTAGTTCCAATCCTACAGAAAGTGCATCGCCCACAAGATTCTTCTTGAGTAAATGACAAGAAGTAACGAGCAATATCAACCATACAATCAGATTCATCGAGAACAATTAGTCCTCCCGATCCCATCATGGCTCCTACTTCTTTCAATGAATCAAAATCGATAGTTGTATCAGCCATATCAGCAGGAATACAACCTCCCGATGGTCCTCCAATTTGAACCGCCTTGAATTTCTTTCCATCAGCAATTCCTCCGCCAATTTCTTCTACAATCTGACGAATTGTAATACCCATAGGTACCTCAATCAATCCTCCTCGGTTTATTTTTCCAGCCAAAGCAAACACCTTGGTTCCCTTACTTTTCTCCGTTCCAATTTTATTGAATTCATCCGCTCCATTTCTTAGAATCCATGGAACCAATGAGAAAGTCTCAGTATTGTTGATAAGGGTTGGTTGCTCCCAAAGGCCTTTTTCAGCTGGGTAAGGCGGACGTAATTTTGGAATGCCTCGTTGCCCCTCTATTGAAGCAATTAAAGCTGTTTCTTCACCGCAAACAAAAGCTCCAGCTCCTTCGAAAATTTCCATGTCGAAAGAAAAATCTGATCCTAATATATTCTTACCCAGAATACCTTTCTCTCTGCAAATCTTAATGCCTTCTCTGATGCGCTCAACAGCCAAAGGATATTCTGCACGAATGTACAGTCGACCTTCGTTTGCTCCTACGGCATATGCTCCTATTATAATCCCCTCAATAACTCTGAAAGGGTAGGATTCTAAAAGCATTCTATCCATAAAAGCGCCAGGGTCTCCCTCATCGCCATTACAAATAATATATTTCTTATCGGACTGAGCCTGCTTAACCAAACGCCATTTAATGGCTGATGGAAAACCTGCTCCTCCTCGGCCTTTCAGTCCACTTTTCTCAATTTCATCTATAATCTGATCGGGATTCATTTCTTTCAAGCACTTTTCAAGAGCTTGAAATCCCTCTTTACTCTTATATTCTTCAAAGTCTGAAGGTCGAATCTCACCTCGATATTCGGTTGCGATATTAATTTGACCCTTTAGAAATTCTGCAATTGGTGTGTCTTGTTCATTAGCACTGTAACGAGCTGATGATTGTGGAATATCAGTAAAAGTCAAGTTCTCTGCGTAATTATAGAATCGACTTTTGAAGCGGTCCATAAAACTATCAGACTTGAAATGTTTTTGAATAATATCTCTAACATCTTCAGATTTTAGCTTTGTATAATAAACGGCATCTTCACCCGGTTTGTGAATCTCCATCATAGGAACTTGATTACAAACCCCAACACAGCCAACTTGTTTCACATCCACATTAATACCACTAGTATCTAGAGTATCTTCCAAAGCTTCCTTTACACCAGAACTACCACTAGCGATACAACAAGAACCTAATCCTATTCTAATTTCACCCTGCGGCAAACCTTTTTCTGAAAGTGTTCTCACTTTTTCTTGGCTCTCACTTCCTTCTTTCAGTAAGAAATCCTCAAGTACATCTTTTACCGTTCCTGTTTCAACATGACCGTAAGTCACATCGTCGATTTGAACAACTGGAGCTAGCGTACAGCAACCCAAGCAAGCCACTTCTTCAAGCGTAAACTTCTTCTGCTCATCGGTATCTGAATTATCAGCTAATTTTAATTCTCTGCGGAATGCATCGTAAACCTGTCCTGCACCTTTTACATGACAAGCTGTACCTACACACACACGAACGATATGTTCGCCTACTGGCTGATGTCGGAATTGAGAATAAAAAGTTGAAATACCCGAAATTTGAGCCTGAGTAATCTCTGTGATTTCACAAACTCGCTTCAAAGCCTCCGCCGGCAGATAATTTAGTTCTGATTGAATTCCCTGAAGAATAGGAATAACTTTCTCAGAAGTCTTTCCCTTTTCAGAAACAATTCTATCTACAATATCGTTTATATTATTCTCCATTACTTTCCAATACAATAAAGATTCTTACCTGCTCGAATATATATATGACCATCTGCAAATGCCGGTGTTGAATCTGATTTCTCTCCTAAGTTCGATGTTGCGATAGAAACAAATTCTTTATCCGCTTTGAAAATATGCATGCTTCCAGCTCTATCTAACAGATAGATTTTATCATCAACCAAAATTGGCGATGCATAAAAACCATTATCGAACTCATGCTCCCAATACAGCTCACCTGATAAAGCATCGTAACAAGCTATAAGACCGTATGATGTCACTACAAATAGGTATTTATCTGTGGCAATGGGACTTGGCACATCTGATAAATAGTCGTATGCTTCCCAAAGCACTTCAGGCTGAGCACCTGTTTTGATCGCAACCAAGCTGGCATATTCATTAAGCGCAAATACAATTCCGTTAGCATAGGCTACCGATGGGCCAACTTCTCCTGTAATACAATCTAACTTCCACAATTCTTCACCAGTTTGTGCATCGTACGAAGCCACACAAGGGTCAGATGCTAAAATCACCTCAATACGACCGTTATTATTCACCACCACTGGAGATGCCCATGAAACTTTCACTTTCCTATCTGTACTCCATATTTGATCTCCAGTTTTGGTTGAAAGAGCCATCACTTTACCCGATTTCTTATGATCGTATTGAACGATTAGCTTATCTTCAAAAACAACTAGGGAAGATGAATGTCCATAGTGATTATCAGGCACACCTAAGTTTTTAGACCAAACCTTTTTCCCTTTCATATCAAGTGCAATCAAGTCACCATTAGAGAAAATTGCGAATACTGATTTTCCATCTGTACTGACGCTCGCTGCAGCGTGACCAGTATCTGGTGTTACTTCCGGAGCTGCAGCTGATCCTGCTACATCTTTCACATCGGCAGTCCATAATAGTTTCCCCGAATTTTTATCGTAGCAATAAACTTGTTTTTGATTTGCATCTGCTCCCGAAAGGAACAACTTATCGCCCCAAACAACAGGTGAATTATAGGCATGCAATGCCGTTTCAACTTTCCATTTTATATTCTTCCCACTTGCTCCATCCCATTCGGTTGGGACATTTTTCTGATAGCCAATTCCATTTCCTCCAGGCCCTCTGAACGAAGGGAAGTTTGCCATCATAGCTTTTGTTGGATATTCACCTTTATATTTCTTGGCAGAAGCAACAGCCTTTGTTTCAACAGATTTCTCAACAACTTCAGTCTTAGTTTCTTTTTTCGTCTCAGGCTCAATTACCTTTACTTCTTCAAGCTTCTCAACTTCCCTCTTCCCTGCTACAACAGGCTTAGGTGCTTCTTGCTTTACTTCAGGAGTAGCTTTCACTTCACTAGCCACAGTTTCTGCCTTTGCAATTTTAGCTGCATCAGTAAAGCGTGTTCCTAAATCCTTGTGCGTCATAAATGCCAAAACGAGTGTGATTAGAATCAAAGCTGATCCTCCTATGCTCACCCACTTTCGAGCATTCTTTTGATATTGAATAATATTTTGCTGGTAATCCTCATCAACCGATGGCAAATTCTTCTTTCCCATTCGCATGACTTGTAAAGCGATTATCATGACAATGATAGAAAGCAACAGAAGATAGGCTCCTGTTCGGACTTCCCATTGATTCGTAAAAAATGCTTTTCGAACCAACAAATCCATCTCGCGTATTTGCTCACGGAGTTCTGCATCATTCGGATTATCATTCAACCGCTCAACCAAAGTGTTTATAACTTCGGTATTGACTGGATCAACCTTATTAATTTGCAGGTAATTGACAATTACCATCGCACAAATTAAAATGGCAAAAATTCCGGATACAATGGCAACACCTCGCCAAAGAGTAAGATTTACAGGCTTATTTGAAAATTTTGTGTCCATATTCTATCTAATTCCTTAATCTAATTTATTTCTCAACAGGGCAATATTTTAAGCAGCGAGCACAACTTACACATTCGGCTTTGTCTGGCGTATAATCTTCTCGATATTTAAACACGGATAAGCCTGATAATGTTAATCCAAATATCAAACCTAAAAAGCCTCCTAGAATCCACGATCCAATATAGAATTGCTCGACGATTATAGCTGCTTCGGAATAAAGCTCTTCAACTGGCGTTCCAGCAGATTTAAAAGCTTCGATTTCGACACTTGGTAGCATCGAATCAGGTTTAAATAGCATTAACTCATTCGCCAATTGAACCTTAGTATTCACCTTAGCTAGATTTTCGTGAAAATTTGAAAGTGTCCAAGCACTCAGGATCATTAATGCGGGAATAATCAAGCTCAGCTTTATAAATCGTTTAGTCGCCGAAGGTCTATCCTCCATCACCTTAACGGGAACAGGTTTATTAATTGCTCCCAAAGGACAAGAGTCTTCGCACAAACGACATTGAATACATTTATTAGGTGTAATAGTCAGGTGATGTTTTGAGAATCGACTCATCCAATTTAATAACACGCCATATGGGCAAAAGAATCGGCAATAAGGACGAGCAACAAAAGCACTCAACAGAAGAAAAATAGCTCCGATTGAGAACATGAAAAAAGTGGCATCAAATCGATATATCCCTACAAAAGGATCGTATCTGCAAATGATAAAATCGGTAGCTGTTGCAGCATACAAAACAGATAAACCCAAGTAGATATATGGAATTAAACCCAAGACTTTCTGGAGCCAAGTTTTCATTGTTACTGGACGCAATAACAATACATCCTGAATAGCTCCCAAAGGACAAACTCCAGCACAAAATGTACGTCCAAAAAATAAGGTATAAACCAATGGAATAACAAAAAATGCTATTGCAGAAAGCGGAATACTATATTCGGGTTGGAAGAGCGCTAGGGTAACATTCTGTATAGATCCTACAGAACAAATACAGCCTTCGCGGAAAAAGCCAAAATATAAAATTGATAAAACCGAAACTGCCAAAACACCTCTTCTAGATCGTTTCTTTAAGATCAACCAAGTTATTAGAGAAAGAGCTAGAATCAGAATGACAACATCAAACCATGCGAAAAAATCAGCTCTTGCCTCAGGCATTGAAGTGACTGGTTGTGTGTAACCCGACTCAAACTCTGGTTTGGGGAAACGCTGCTGTTGAGCTAAAAGTGGTAAACCTGAAGTTAGCATCAAAACAAATAAAGAAAGCAGCGTAACAAGCTTCTTTAGATTCCAGGTTTGTTTTAAGTATTTTAAAATTTCTGACATTAAAAAATCTGTTTAGGGTATTGAAATAGGTTAGCCTTTCTTTTCTTTTTTAAAGCCTGAAAATTTATATGGCTCATCAGCTGGCACACGTGAAAATGCATCAGAAGGGCAATCACGAGCAATGGCACATTGATTACAATTCACACATAAATCGTGACTCACTTGTAACTGAAGTGATCCATTTCCGAAAGCTCCACAACCTTTGACGCATTTGCCACAACCAATACACAAATCTTCAATTATTTCATATTCGAAGAATGGATCTTCAATATACTTTCTTTTGATTGCGCCAGTTGGACAAAGTTGATTTTCAGCTCCCGTTGTAATATTCTTCACATTAGGACGAAGATAGCCACCACATAAATCGCAATAGCCACACATATCGTATACGTGAATACACTTCACCGCAGATGGAGTTACTACACAAGAAGTCGCACAACGCCCGCACTGAGTACATTTTGTTGTATCAATTTGCCAAAGCGTATTTCCCGACACCGTTTTATGAGCCAAAACACCAGTAACTCCAACTAGACTTGCGCCCGCTGCAAATCGAAAGCACGTATTAATAAAATCTCTTCTATTTTTTCCTTTATCAGCCATTCTGCTACAAATTATTGTATCGAATTTTTCCTTCTATAATCAATCCCATCAGGCAAAGTACAGCCTTTATTTTTTTTACAATTACGACATACAAAATCAAAATCGCAGCCACCCTTCGAATTTACACTTCGGTAAACCATTGCTCCTGAGAAAATAGCTAAGGCACTTAAAATTGTCCCTCTGCCAATATTGTGTATAAATGTTCTTCTATCCATTTTGGTCTATTCTGTTACGAATTTTTCTGGTTTTATTTCAATTCAAAAACTCTCACCAGCTTCCGCGATGGGTCTAATACAATAATTCTATCATTAGAGTCTACAGCCAAATCCAAACCTGTGGTTCCCGCATCGAACTGAGATGGAGCAGCCACAACAGATTTAAAATCGCCAGATGGCAAATGAATCTTAATTCTCTCCAAGCCTTTTTCACTCGTCACAAATGAGCCATCAGATAGCATGGCTACATGGCTTGGATTACAACAGCCACCAAAACCATCAATTTGCATCGAGGTTCTTTCCCATGAGGAAATTAAATCTCCTTTATCGTTATAAGCCTCCAAAGCATGACGTCCTGGATTCACAACCCACAACTCACCTTGTCTGCCCAACATTAAATCAAAATAAGGACTCGGGATCACAAAGCCACGAATACCTTTTTCAAGATTCTTGCCTCCGATTTCCTTCACTTTCTTACCATCAATAGAATATTCATGCACGATTTTCTGCCCGGCATCAGCTACATAAATAATACCTTCCTTCTCCACCAAACTACTGATATAAGCATTCTCTCCCTTTAAAAGGAAACTATTATTTAAGCCACCATTGGGCTTTCTAATATCAACTCGATTGCCAACACCCAAAAGGATATTTCCTGATTCAGAGACATTCACGCAATGCGCATCACCACGAACTTTCATACTTGACTGAAATTCTCCATTCGATTTGAAAACCCAAAGTTTATTTCTTCCACACACATAAATATTATCCTCATTATCTAAGGCTAATCCAAAAACGGCTTCTCCATCTATTTTAAATGATGTCGTTTCCTTATAAGCAATCAAACTTGAATCAACTTGCCTGAGTTCATCCAAATCGTATTCAAAGATATTCTTTTGTGATTTTGGCTTTTCTAAAAACAAATCACCAGCAATTAATCCTACCAAAAGAAGTA
>Ga0209379_10001698_pt1 | contig 14072 bp, 16 predicted proteins | sample tdDd001_FD_187124 | JGI IMG/M metagenome (GOLD analysis project Ga0209379, IMG submission 187124) | Marine sediment microbial communities from the Atlantic coast under amendment with organic carbon and nitrate - tdDd00.1 (SPAdes)... | ecosystem: Environmental > Aquatic > Marine > Coastal >...
TAGCTGGAGATGTCGCAGCGGGCGCCTGGGTAGCGGTTCCAGTACCAAGTACCTCCAACATCATCAGCCGCTTCGAATACCGCTGCTTCCAAGTCGAGCTTGTCGCGTAACGTGTGCAACATATACAGACCGGCGAATCCGGCACCGACAACCACGGCATCTACGTGGGAAACAGTATTGGCGTTGATAGTCATAGCAAAACCTCTTGTTGTTGTTCGCATGTGCGTGGCCAGCTTTTTTGTTCCAGCCTCGTTTTATGTGTTTCAAGGTATGTGCCAAGCCGATCAAAATAGTAAAAAAACAATACATATCAATGTGATAAAAAGTTCATGCTTGTTTTTTTTATGGTGCTTTTATCGGCGCTCTTTAAGAATTTCATGCAATCTTTAGGATCCGATTTGCCAATTTCATGAACCATTTGAGTGGCCGGTACCGGACCATAAAAAAACCGCAACCAAGCGGGTTGCGGTTATCCGAAAGGGAAGGGTAGGTCGGGCTCAGGTTACAGAGGCATTGCAAACTGGAACCAGAGCGAGCTGCCCTCGGTGCCATACTCCACATTGGTTTCGTGCAGGTACTTGAAAACAACCGCAGTGGCTGGCCCAAATGCATAAAACACCTGGGGACCAACAGCGAATTTCTTGAGTCGGAAGCCGTCGCCGACCTTGTAGCCGTTCAGCTTGTCGTCAGTGAACTGTTTGGTGTAATGGCCAGCTACACCAACCTGCCACTGCGGAGCTGTGGAGGGTCGATAACCGGCGAAATAGTCTAGGTTAAACAGATCGCCTGATTCATAGTTAGTATCATCGTTTTTGGCGTTGAATGTGATTGTTGGAGACATGGAAATTTCCCATTCCTGGCTGGGAAACCAGGTAAAGTCGAATTCCTGAACGTAGGACTCGTAATTGCTGGTGGTATTGACCAGTGCATTTGCGTTGTAGTCACCGAGGGGAACGAACCCGCTGAACCCCGTAGAGAGATGCAGTGACTCGGAGGGCGACCAGTTGACGTACAGGGGGGTCAGATAGATCTGGTTGAGACCGGTTTCGGTATCATCTAGGCCGGAGACCTCCAGATCGTACTTTCCGCCAGAGAGAATGGCGCCACTGGTAAAGGTGACTCCGGAATCAGTTTTATAGTCCCAAGTGTGATTCACCCGAAAGGCCTGAGCATACACGTCTAGGCCGAACCCAGGGATCAGTTCGTCACCATTGCCATCGACGAATTTGTCGGCCGAGTAGTAAATGGTGTAGCCATAAAACTGGGTCGCGCCCTGTGGCGGCATCATGGCCGGAAGCACGGTATTGACGCCATTCGGCCAGTTAGTTACGCCGTTCTCGACGGCTTGTGCCGAAGTGGCAAACCCTGAGAAGGTGGCAGCGATCAGGAGACCTGCGGAAATGTTGCGACTATTAAATGTGATCATTCTTAATTCCTCTTATTAGTTTTGTTGGTCTGGCGGCTTTCAAGGGTTTTAAACGGATGTTTTTGCAATGACTCGACGTATTTCGTCCACTACAAACTGCCGCGCCGTCTTACTTTCCGGCAGGGCATTTAGAATGCTGAAAAAGCCGTGGATTTGGCCGTGAAACCGACGGAGAGTTACCGGTACGCCGAACGATTTCAGATGCTCGGCGTAGGCGGCACCCTCATCGCTCAACACGTCATGCTCGGCAATAAGAACAGTGGCGGGCGCAAGCCCTTTCAGATCCTCTGCAAGTAGGGGCGACGCGTCGGGTTCCCTACGTTTCGTGGAGTCTGGGATGTAATGGTTCCAGAAATAGATCATGTCCTCCCTGCTTAGAAGACCCTGATTCTCTGGGGCGAGATAGCCGGCTGTGCTGAAATTCGGTTGGGTGACCGGATAGATCAAAATCTGTTTGGCAAGCTCCGGCCTGCCGCTAGCGCCGGCCTTTCTGGCCACTACAGCTGCCAGGTTGCCACCGGCACTGTCACCAGCTACGAACAGTGGAAGTCCAATTCCTGACTCTCCAGCGATGAGGGAGCGATTGCTGGCCACCCACTGCAGAGCCGCCCAGGCATCTTCGACCGCTGCCGGATAGGGATACTCAGGCGCGAGACGGTAATCCACCATTGCTACCACGCAGTTACTCTCGGCGGCCATGAACCGGGCAAGGGTGTCGTAATCATCCAGTGCTCCAACGACCCAGCCACCGCCGTGAAGATAGACAATGATCCCCTCGGGTTTGTCGGATGGCACCAGTGTTCGAACAGTAATCGTGGCATCGTTGGAGACGATTGGGTGTTCGCCAACGCGGTTCATGTCGGGACCCTCTCCTATGATTTCCCGTAGGCCGGCGAAAAAGGCCCTTGCATCAGTCGGAGTCATGCTATGAAAGGGAGGAGTACCCTGATCGGCGAGTTGTTGCAGAAATTGAGTGCTGGCGGTATCGAGTGCCATGTTTTTTCCTCTTGTTTGTTGTTCTAAGAGGAACGGTGGCAACTGCTATGCCAATCTCGAATATCAATAAAATAATATTTTAAAACAATATGTTAAATGCACTCTGATGCACTCAGATCAAAGTGTTGGCCGGGAAGCTGCGGGTTAGTTTCATGATATTCGCAAGCCGGTTTCAGGAAATCCTTGAACACTTTGTTGCGCAAATGGACTTTCCCCGTCCCAGTGTACACGCGGTTTATCCTTGCACGTTTCTGAAAGTTAAATACAGAATTCCAAAATTTCCATCATTAAATCAGCCACCTACACAGCGCGCCTGTGAAAAGCGTGCATGGCTTTGCAAATTAAACCGCAAGAAATTTGCGGGGCCGTGAACGTTCGCTTTTGTTTAAAAGAGCTTGAGCTTAACTGAACGTCCAGAAAGGTCCGCTTTGAAAACCGAGTGGACGCAAAAGTGGGGTGATTTTTTTGCGTGCTACTACATGAACAGAAGTCACGCCATGGTTTCTTTCAGCTAACTTTTAGGATTTTAGATTAGTATGTTTACTAAACCTAAAAACGCTTATTCACTCACTCATACGATCATTTGGGATATTTTATATTGTTATAGTGCTTCTATTGAGCGATGACTCGACCGGGAGAAGATTTACAGGGTCATTGGCAAACCATTCCCGATTTGCATCACTCCAGTAATTGGCGCCACGATCCCAGGCCCATTTCAATGGGACAACATGATCGATTTCCACTTTAGACGAATTCTGAATGACGTTTCCCGAGAAAGGGCTTATCCACCTGCCGGTTACGACTCGGCAGCGTCGATCTGTTGCAAATCTGACCGGTGTTGATGACATCTGAATAAGCACTTCTGCCCTACTGTCCTGGCAATCACCATCTGCATCATCCCATCCGTGGCCAAAGGCTGACCTGGAGTAGCTATCTGAATCAGATGACTTGATAACTCTCCGATCACTTACAGAAGGACGAGCCATCCCCTTCGGCAGGCGACCGCCCGAGGCAAGGCATTCTTTAACAGAATCAAATGGCTGAAAGGTTTTGGTTCGGTCATACCAGCTGCTTTGTGGTGGATGGCAGATACCGCTGTTCGACATTTTAACGACTGAAGCGAAAGCTGGGTTGGCGGCGGCCAGAAGGGCAAGAAATACGATCTTCAATACTGCATTGATCAAGATTGTTGATTCCTTAGAAATGCGGAATGGCTCAATTTGAGGTGCTGGGCCGCTCAAGCACGTCCAGATTCATCATCAGTGGAGTCGCCCTCAGGCTCCTTTTCCATAAGTTCAGCAATGAGTTGTTCGGCTACAGGATCGGTTTCGCTACCGTTTTCACGAATCACCATATACCAACCGAGAATCAATCCGACGACGTTATCCTCGGGGCCTTCTTCAAGGTGCTCTAATGGCAGCCCTTCGCTGCTTTCATAGATCTGTTTGACGACATTCCAGTCAAGTTCAATCTTGCCCGTATTCAGCCGTTTCAGACCCAAATCTGAGAAAGACAGATGTTCCGGGATGACCACCTTTGCTTTTCGCTGCTCCATTGTTGAGTCCCATACAGAATTGAATGCATTGACCATAATCGCGCAAAGGTTTTCGATCAAATTCTTGGATCTTCGGATCACTCAGGCCTGCTTATGGTGATTCCACAGTGATATATCTGACCAGATCTCTGCGTGATGTTCGCCAAAATCCAGCATGATAGCTTCGTCACCTAAACGTGCGTAATCCATGAGCTGGGTCGTCAGTACAAATGGTGCAGACTCTTGGACGTGCGTCGAAAAGCCCAGGAATATGACCATGAATTGCTTTGCCAGGGGGTTATCTTTCGGAAGCCGCCACAGTTTGGGCAAAATCCGTTGCCATCTGGACAAGGAGTAAACGAATAGCGACCGCGAGTCAGGGGATCCCGTCAAGATTATCGGGCCGGCCATTAACTGCGCAATCCCGGAAGAGCAGGAAGGAAATTCTTCCCTCGAAATTCCGGGGGACTGCGAATGCAACAGCTGGTCTCTCAGCTTAAAACGGTGTGCGCACACTATTGGTTGTTTTAATGGTGAAGGGTGCCGCATGAACAGCCTCCTTTTTAGTGGAACCATCGGGGCGCCAGAACTGCCGTATGCCCCTTTTCTCAAACTCCTTTACCTGCCATCCATGGCAGCGATTGGATTCAGTTAAACGGACAACGTTAAGCAATCTCAACGTCTTTGGCCGCCTCTTCGTAAAGGTATTTTTGTCGCAACACCGCAATCTGAATGACGGCCGGTATCGTCACGCGATAGGCGGGGCCGGCAATATCCACCGCCGTCCAGATTCCAGTAATGGCCCAGCCGATTGGCCCAGTCAAAATTGACATTGTTCTGGTGAGTGCCGCGTTTCCGGCGAAGGAAAGGCCTCTGCCGAGCAGCGCTTTCATAACTCCGTTAACCACTATCAGTGTCAGCTGGTAAGACTTGAATCCACCGGCTCTGAATACTGCCTGAAAGGTACCCATTAGAGCTTCTGGTGTGATGAGGCTCCTTTGCTTCATACCGATCGACTCGGCCAGTTCATTCAACTCCTTTTGGCTCATGTTATCGAGCGCGTCCGAGAGAATTTTCATCAGCAGGTTGTTTTCGATAATCTCGATAGACGACGCCTTGTTGTAATTGACCTTCAGCTTGTCGCAGACATCCGTGGCAACCTCGCGGTATGGGACCCCTTGGCCGCCACGGAACATCGTTGCAAACGTGTTTGCGCCGAACGCTTGGATCTCTGCGGCTATGAGATGCCAGTATTCGTGGTAATCCGTGCCATATTGCCTGTAATACCCACTTTCAGTAATTTCTTCTGTCCACCGCTTGCTGCCGTCGGTGTCGTGGGTCAAAACGTAAACCAGGTCGGCGAGGTTCTCAGATTTGATGTTGCCGAGGAACTCAATGTCTCGATCAGTACGGTACGCCATAAAAAACTCCTTAAACACTTCGGTAAACTATTGATTTAGTGCGAGGTAAGCCTGGTGTCTTCTGCATAATGCGGACTTTCTCTAAGCAACCGGCATTGCTGGGTAAACACCCCAAAACCTGCAACACTTTCAATGTATCTTTACGGAGCATTATTGGTTAGTCTCAGTAAAGTAATCCCTATCTGGTAATTTTATGGCACGACTGACTGAAAACGGCATACGAGTGTCGAAGGCCTTGAATGTTCTGGTCCAAGGCATGGCCCGTTGTTTTGATTTTTTTGAACCGGTCAGACTGGCGTTTCATGTAGACATCATCACGGCGCTCGATAGAGAGCTTAAAGGCAAGGATCTGTCTGCCAGAGATGCATTGCTTTACCGACACTACACTCTAGCGGTTGTTTATTTGACCTTTGAGGGCATCCGTCTACCTCTTCGATACCCAGATCCAGATTCTCTCGAGAATCAGGTTAAGCAAGAAGAGCGATCAGCTGCTGCATCTGATGAAATTTATACATTAAGGCGTCTTCATGCTCTTATTCTACTTGCCGCCGCGGCCAAGGGTGTAGTGGTTCAATGATTCCGGACACCAACGTAGGTGGTAAGATCGCCACCATAAGCGAGGTGTCTGATGACCAGAAAACGACGTTCCTTTACTCCTGAGTTCAAACAGGAAGCAGCCAGCCTGGTGCTGGATCAAGGTTACACCATTGCCCAGGCTGGTACGTCCCTGGGCGTGGGTGAAAGTGCTTTGCGGCGCTGGGTTCAACAGCTAACGGATGAGCGAGAAGGCATTACCCCAAAGGGCAAAGCTTTGACCCCGGAGCAGCGACGGATTCAGGAGCTAGAAGCCCGCTGCAAGCGCCTTGAGATGGAGAAGACCATACTAAAAAAGGCACCGCTCTCTTGATGTCGGACGACGTGAATCGTATGCGCTGATAGACCAGTTGAGTGAGCAAATGCCTGTTGAAATGGTCTGCAATGCGTTTGATATCAGCCGTTCCAGCTATTACGAGTACCGCCAACGGCGGACGCACGTGGATGTTGGGCGTCTGGCCCTGAAGGCTCAGGTAAACCGTCTCTTTACCAAGAGCCGCAGCTCTGCCGGCAGTCGAACGATCAAGGGCATGCTCAATGACGACGGCGTTGTCATCGGGCGCTTCAAGGTTCGACGTCTTATGAGCGAACTGGGCCTGATCTGTAAGCAACCAGGCCCTCACGCCTACAAGCAGGCGACCGTTGAGCGACCGGATATTCCGAACCATCTGGCTCGTGAGTTTACGGTAGGCCGGCTGAATCAGGCGTGGTGTGGTGACATCACCTACATCTGGAGCGGCCAGCGATGGGGCTATCTGGCTGTGGTACTGGATCTGTACGCCCGGCGAGTTGTTGGCTGGGCAATGTCATCCAGTCCGGATGCGGACCTGGTTGTCAAAGCTCTGGATCACGCCTGGGAACAGCGTGGTCAGCCAGAGAAAATCATGTTCCACTCGGACCAAGGAAGTCAGTATGCCAGTCGCAAGTTCCGTCAGAGGCTCTGGCGCTATCGAATGACCCAAAGTATGAGCCGACGTGGCAACTGCTGGGACAACGCACCGATGGAGAGGCTGTTCCGGAGCCTGAAATCTGAATGGATACCGGCCCTGGGATATCGGAACCTGCCCGAGGCGAAAAAAGATGTGGGTGGCTATCTGATGGACTACTACAACCGGCAACGACCTCACGCATTCAACGACGGCATTTCGCCAGTTGCGGCTGAGGAAAACCTTAAAATACTGTCCGGGATTAGTTGACCACTACAGGGCGTGGATTGTGATGTTTGTGTAGAAGTGGCGAAGAAAATTTGCGATGAACTGAAAGGCGAGCTAAAAGATGAACACTCAATCGTTGATTTGCCTTTGAATGCTTACTTATTTGGAAATCTAGCTTGCGGACCTGAATTCATATCAGCAATGTCCCATGCTGGCATCGTTAGCATTACGCAGATCGATGACAAGCCTCACGAGATTACTTTCGAGCCTCTGATTGCGCTCGCACTCAATCAGGAACTAACCAAATGCTGCATGAGTGCGACTGCTTTTTTTTATCGTCGCAAGCATGTTCGTTCGTGGATAAAGCAAGAACACAATTGTGCCAACCCAGGTCAAGAACCCTTTGGTCTCGAGCCGTTCATGGTGCAAATGAGCATCGAAGCGCTTCGGCTTCAATCTCTCAGGGATGTTATTTGCGATGCGATGGACAGCTGGCCATTGCCTGAGGTGGAGCGTGGGGAGCTTTCCCCTGAAATAGGCGAGCTGATCACGAAGAACATCCTCGTAAAAATCCCAACTGAAATTGATCAACTCAGCAAAAATCAGATTACGTATCTTTTGGAATACAGTACTGACGGGCTCAAAAATAATATTTTCCAGAAAGATGAGAAGTTATTCAGGCTCGACAAGGTCGTTTCACTTATGTGTGGACAGTTGTTTGGCAAGCCCCCGATATCCTAGACACCTGACAGCTTTGTGAAATACTGCTTTTCGAAGTCCACCGGTGACAGCCCACCGTTATTGCTGTGTCGGCGAACCGGGTTATAGAACATCTCAATGTAATCGAAGATATCCTGTCGGGCTGTTTCCCGATCCTTGTAGATTTTCCGTTTCACTCGTTCGCTCTTGAGCAACGAGAAGAAGCTCTCAGCAACCGCATTATCGTGACAGTTTCCGCGACGGCTCATACTGGGTTTCAGTCGGTGGTCTTTCAGGAAGTCTCTCCATTCACGGCTGGTGTACTGTGAGCCTTGGTCTGAGTGAATCAGAACCTCCTGTTTCGGCCTGCGCCTCCATGAAGCCATCAGCAAGGCGTCCATAATCAGGTCCGTCGACATCCGTGGCTTCATAGACCAGCCCACAATTTGCCGGGAGAACAGGTCCAGAACGGTGGCGAGATACAAGAAGCCCTCGTGAGTCCGAATGTAGGTAATATCAGTCACCCATCGCTCGTTTGGCTTCTGAGCCTCAAAATCGCGATCCAGATGATTGGGCGCGACATGAGCGGGTTCTCCGCCGTAATAGCCTTTGTGACGTTTGTAGCCGCGCTGAGCACGAATACCTTCCGTCTTCATCAATCGGTACACCCGATTTTTGCTGCACCTCTCGCCGAGGTCTTTTAGATCCAGGGTGATATTTCGGTAACCGTAAACGCCACCACTTTCGAGCCAGGCCTGCTTGATCAATCCGATCAAGCGACGGTTGGCCTTGGCGCGAGGGCTTTCCGGTTCATGCAGCCAGGCATAAAAACCACTGAAGTGGACTCCCAGCACTCGGCACATCACTCGGACTCGAAATTCACTCTGGTGAGCCCTGATGAAGCGATACTTTACTTGGACTCTTTGGCAAAGAACACCGCGGCCTTTTTTAGTATGTCGCGCTCCTCACTGACTCGGCGCAACTACGCTCTCAGCTTGCGCAGCTCATCCTGCTGCTCACTGATCTGTTGATGTTGACTGCCAGCATCACCGTATAGCTTGATCCATTTGTGCAGACTGGCCGAGGTAATTCCCAGCCTCCGACACACATCGGTCACTTTGTAGCCCCGCTCCGTGACCTGTTTGACCGCCTCAATCTTGAATTCTTCGGAGTATCGCTTTCCGCTCATTGCCAACACCTGTAGATTTGCGTTTAGTGTAACGCTATCAGGCGTCTACTGTATCGGGGGCTTGCCAGTTTGGCATTTTAGAATTTGGTCATGACCCCTTTGAAGAGATGAGGCGCATCTATGAAACGGGGGAAGCTCGAAAGCCTACACCTGGTCTGGTCAGTGAGAAGAGAGAAACGTCGCAAGCTGATGAATTGAGTAAAGTCTTGCGAAGTAAATACGGCATAAAACACAGCCAAAGAACAATTTATAGGTCGTTTCTCGACGTTCATAAGTTTCATTACGCTGAAATCAGGCGTCGGTGGGATAAAATGCTTGCTGATGAGACCCTGGGCCTTTCCTCCGGACCGGCTATGAAGCAGCTGTTAGCCGGAAATCTCGATTTCATGAATCTTGCCTGACCTATGCAGATTCACGTTATCTCTTGAACTGATTGCTTCAAGACCAAGTAGGTAGCGAAGGCCGGGCCAGAAACAGCAGTTCAATCTTCAACGGCACTCCTAATCTTTCTGCCGACGTCTATCCAGTCTAGGAGAGACTCATGAGTTTCATCCAGCTGAGTTGGGTGGATGCTCACCGATCCGTACCCACCATCAGGAGTGATTGCGTAGGCCGCCACTCTAAATGCCTCGATTCCTGACGATAGAACGGCAATCACATCCGAGTTAGATTCCGCAACAATGGCACAGTGACCTGTGTACCCGGCGGGCAGGTAACTGGTTGCCGCCTCGCCGCCAATTTGATCGGCGACCTGTGCGATCACGGTTCCACTACTTTGGGTCTTCAAAGTCAGGGTCTGCCTCTTAGTGGGCCAGTCAAATCACCAGCCATTTCTGTTTAGAAATAAGTGCTGGAATTCTATTGGTAGGAACAATCGCTGGCAGAAAACAAAAGGTCATGCCTACCTGACCGTTTGAACCTTATTAATCGGTCCGGAGCCGATAGGATAGTGAAAATTTATTCCGGACCTCTTGTCATGCCCAAACTCTCGCAAGTAGCTGTCTTCGCGGCTCTTGGCGTTCTCTCGCTGAGCAACGCCCACCAGTTTTCAGAGATAAAAGCACTCAAACAAGGGCAATCACAGGTCACGCAGACGCTTACAAGCAATGAAGTCGTGTCCATCGTGGATCAGAGGTTGGATCTAGCCGAACAAAGGTTGGCAAAGAACGCCTTTCAAACTCTCATCGGAGAATATGAATTGGCCTCCCCTCGAACACCGGATGACCGGCTCGTATACGGCAACCTGAACGCTCGGCTCACCATGCAGGAATTTAGCGACATTGAGTGTCCGTTTTGCCGCAAAATGCATGGTGGATTGAAATCGGTCGTTGATAACTCCAGCGGCGTCGTAAACTGGGAATTCAAGCATTTCCCTTTAAGCGGTCATAACCCGGCGGCCGCCATGCAAGCCAAAGCCGTCGAGTGTGTGCGAGAGTCCTATGGCAATCAGGTTGCCTGGGCAGCCCTTGACCAATTTTTTGAGAAGACACGAAGCAATGGTCAGGGGGTGGGTGATCTGCCGACGTTTGCCAGATTGATGGGCTTGAGTGGCAAAGCGATAGAGCTCTGCCTGGACTCTGATGCCCACGAAGACCGAATCTCCGGGGATTATCGTGAGGGATCCAAGCTGGGTATTACCGGAACACCGGCTCTGAGGATTCTTGATCACAAAACCGGTCGTGATTACCTCATCAAAGGCTATAAAACGCCAGAGCAGCTGACCCAGGCCCTTCAGCAGATTCTCGGGAGCTGATATGGCAATTTGCTTTATTGTCGGGCGAGAGGCCTCCTATGAGCCCGACATTCTCACTCCTGTTACCCACCATACTCTGTCTGTCCTGGACGCAGACCGGAATCTTGTTTTTGAAATGCCGGCGCCTGAATCCGGTTGGTCACAACGGATGCTGGAATCTGTGACAGCACATCTCACTTTGCCTGAGCTGGATGCTTATCTTGGAGATACATGGGTGGGGTCGACAGAGATTTGAGAGTAATCGGGTCCAGCCGTTGAAGCCTTGGCAGCGTTCGATTTTCCATAACCTCAGATTATGCACAGTAGCCCAAATCCATTCCAGCGAAATTGCCCCCTTCTGCGATGTGCTACATTGTATTTCACATAAAGGATGTGCTACATTGTATTTCACAACAGGGGTGCCGAGCATGACGACCAAACCTACTACGACAATACGTATTGACTCAGACGTTAAGAAACGTGCGAACGAGGTGTTCGAAGAGATTGGCATAGGCATGTCTGCCGCAATTAATGCTTTTCTAAAAGCGGTGGTTCGCGAGGGAAATATGCCATTTGATATAAAGCTGGATCACCCAAAAGAACATGCGAAATCTGGAAACGCAAAACTCAACCACGCGTTTATTGTCAAGAAAGACGAGTTTTATACGCAGTACGAAGACGTGGCCAGGGAAATGTCAAATCATCGAGAGGCACTGAAGGGAAAGACCGTGTTTTGTAACTGTGACGATCCCTTCGAGTCGGCTTTCTTCCGGTTTTTCATACTTCACTTCAACACGATAGAGTTAGCAGGGCTGATATCAACTTGCTACACCGGCTCCAGCTTAGCGGGGCAAGAATATCCGCTAGAAGGGGGGACTGATGCCTACAAAGCAATCGTAACCGAAGTGCCTGATGAGACTCTGGTAAGGCCAGACGAAACGCTAGACTTAGAGACCTTGTTCAATATGCCAGGCAATTCACTTGTGCGCCTCACGGGGGACGGAGATTTCAGATCTTCTGAGTGCGTTGCCTTGCTGAAGGAAGCAGATGTGGTGGCCACTAATCCACCTTTTAGCCTTTTTCGTGAGTATATCGCCCTCCTGGAGCGTCACGAAAAGGAATTCATCATCCTCGGGAACATGAACGCTACAACCTACAGGGAGGTGTTTCCTCTCTTCCGTAACAATAAAATCTGGTATGGAGAATCCATTCGCTCAGGGGATCGCAAATTTTATGTGCCCGACAGCTACCCGTTAAATGCCTCTGGCTGCGGCATCGATGAAGGTGGGCGGCGTTACATTCGGGTGAAGGGTGTACGCTGGTTTACCAACCTGGACACTAGCAGGCGACACGAGTTGTTAGAATTGACGCGCCTCTACACGCCAGAAAAATACCCACAATATGAAAACTACGATGCTATAGAGGTTGGACGAACCCAAAACATCCCCGTCGACTATGACGGAATTATGGGTGTTCCTATCACGTTTCTCGATAAATACAGTCCGGATCAGTTCGAGATCATCATGCTGGCCAACGGTAATGCACGTACGAACGTCGACCCTGAGATCCTTGCAGAGGTAAATTATCGCAAGCACCCAGAGGATAGGGGGGGGGTCGGCATCATTGATGGCCGACGCACATATGCACGAATTCTGATTCGCCGGAAATCATTATGAGCGTATCAATGCGGGTGCCCTGCACATATCAGGGTGGCAAGCAGCGCGTGGCCGCTCAGATCGTTGATCACTTGCTCGAAGCCGCACCTCAGCCAAACTCGCCGTTTTTCGATCTTTGCAGTGGTTCTGGCGCAGTCTCTATAGAGCTCGTTAACCGAGGCGTTGACCCATCACGCATTTGGATGCTCGACATTAGTCCGTGGGGTTCCTTCTGGGCTGCGATTGGTGATGGCACATTCAATATGGATGTCTTTGACCAGCTCTTGGCTGAATTGCCAAGCGATAAACGCGAGATCAAATCGCACATGTCTGCGCTGTCAGCGCTTCCGGTGGGTAACGATGCAGCAGAGCTTTATCCACTACTCCAGGCCTGCTCATTTGGTGGTAAGCAAATCTGGCGCAAAGGAGGACGCTGGGTGAATACCTGCTTCCGAGACTACTGGCAGCCCACCGCAACGAGCGTACGCCGGAGCCCCGCCAACCCAATGCAACCATCCCCAACTGAGCTTCGTCGTCGAATTGATATCCTTGTAAATGGAATGAAAGGTGTTAATTCCCTCAACGTGGATATCATGACAACCCTGAGCGCTCCTCTGCCGAGCAATGCTGTGGTGTATGTTGACCCTCCATATCAGAGCACGACGGGGTATGCATTCAGCTTTGACGTAACGTCGTTCATAAAACTCTTCCGAGAAGTAAATCAGGCTCCATTGTTTGTTTCTGAAGGCATTCCGTTAAGTGACAATGCCATAATGCTCTCATTCGGCGGGGCTAAGGGCGGAATTAGCGGGAACCGGAAAGAGAAACACCAAGAATGGCTGAGCCGGTTTTAGAGAAGGCCAAGAAACCTCGCAGTCTTGGTGGCTCCGTTTCTAGCTAAAATACGTGAAGCTGCCTTAAAATTCCCAAGCTCGGACTCTGGCAACACAGTCATGAAGTAGTAATCACCTTGAACCTTGGTAAAAGTGATTACCTTGTGGACCAAGTAACTCGAATCGTCTTTATCTCTGAAAGCGTCAGTGATCTTCTTTTCAGAAGAACTAACTCCTTTGATCTGAAGTCGCCACGTGCCGTTCGCATGATCTCCTACTGGGAAAAGTATTGTGTTACCCACGTAGTCCACCCCATCGAAGTTGATGGTGATATTTTTGGACTGGTTGGTAGCTGTAGGATCCAGACCGAAAAACTCGACTCCACCGCGCATGAACTTAGGGTCCCCCAGGTCAAACCGACTTCCTTTGGGGTCACCAGACTCAACCAAAGATTTCTTAGATAGATCAAGGATATTTCGTGACCCGCCTGTCATGCTTTTTGTCTCAAACCAAATAGTCTCTACTGCGTCACTTAGGGGAACAGAAGCAAGGGTTGATGACGCTTGAGGAGCCCCCTTTTTTTTCTTTTTCTTCTGTGTGTCGACGCGAGGTAGCTTTGCTTGAACACCGTTGCCGAATAGTTGCTCGCGATTACCATTCTTTATAGCTGCTCTCGCTTGGCGGGCCTGTTCGGTGACCTCTTTAAATATATAACCATTTTGGAGGAGCTTCTCTATATCGTCTTGCGCCGCTATAGACATGAAAGAGTCTTTAAGAGAAGCCAACTCCCTGATGTAATCCTCCTGCTCTTTTAGTATTCGAGTGTCAGAGGTGTTCGA
>Ga0209379_10001699_pt1 | contig 14045 bp, 14 predicted proteins | sample tdDd001_FD_187124 | JGI IMG/M metagenome (GOLD analysis project Ga0209379, IMG submission 187124) | Marine sediment microbial communities from the Atlantic coast under amendment with organic carbon and nitrate - tdDd00.1 (SPAdes)... | ecosystem: Environmental > Aquatic > Marine > Coastal >...
AGCATACGGCTGTGCGGAAAAAGCGGAGTAAGATATGTACGCTGTTTTCCAATCTGGTGGTAAACAACACCGTGTAAGCGAAGGTCAAACTCTTCGTTTAGAGAAATTAGACGTTGAAACTGGTGCAACTGTTGAATTTGATAAAGTTCTTCTTGTTGCTAACGGTGAAGACATTAAAGTTGGTGCTCCTCTAGTAGAGGGCGGTAAAGTAGTTGCTGAAGTAGTACAACACGGTCGTGGCGATAAAGTTAAAATCGTTAAGTTCCGTCGTCGTAAGCACTCTCGTAAGCAACAAGGTCACCGTCAGTGGTTCACGGAAGTGAAAATCACTGGTATCAACGCTTAATCGATTAGGAGAGTTTAACAATGGCACACAAAAAAGCTGGTGGTTCTACTCGTAACGGCCGCGATTCAGAAAGCAAACGTCTAGGTGTTAAGCGTTTCGGTGGTGAGTCTGTTCTTGCAGGTAACATCATCGTTCGTCAACGTGGTACTAAGTTCCACGCTGGTACTAACGTTGGTATCGGTAAAGACCACACTCTTTTCGCTCTTACTGAAGGTAAAGTGAAATTCGAAGTGAAAGGTCCTAAAAACCGTAAATTCGTTAGCATCGAAGCTGAGTAATTAAACCTAGTTTAATTTATTCATTAGCTTTCAAGCTGAATTCAAAAGCCCTGCCGATTCGGCGGGGTTTTTTATTTATGGTTACTTTGAGTTTGCCAGTACGGTGGAATTAATACTAAGGCACTCTGTAAAGAGTCCCTTCATATTTGTTCCAGTAGCAGAACAGTGAAGATCTCAGGTGATCAGTCTGAAACTGGAATCTGCTAGAATTTATATCATTCACTTTTCCTAATGAGATAGGGAGAGCTGAGATGATATTTGCAACGCAGCTACGCTAAGTAGCACAAGGGCGGAGTAAGAGATGAAATTCGTTGATGAAGCGGTAGTAAAAGTTCAAGCCGGTGATGGCGGTAACGGTGTAGTGAGTTTCTGGCGTGAGAAATTCGTTGCGAAAGGTGGCCCTGATGGTGGCGACGGTGGTGACGGCGGTGATATCTACATCCAAGCTGATGAGAACCTAAACACTCTGATTGATTACCGTTTCCAACGCTTCTATGAAGCGGAACGTGGTGAAAATGGCCGTGGCGGTAACTGTACGGGTAAACGTGGTAAAGACAAAGTGCTTCGCGTACCTGTAGGTACACGCGCTGTTGATATTCATACTAATGAGATCGTTGCTGAAGTTGCTGAACATGGCAAAAAAGTGATGGTAGCAAAAGGTGGTTGGCACGGTCTGGGTAACACGCGTTTTAAATCGTCAGTAAACCGCGCACCTCGTCAAAAGACGCTAGGTACAAAAGGCGAGATTCGTGAGATTCGATTAGAGCTTCTGCTGCTTGCTGATGTTGGTATGCTAGGCCTACCGAATGCAGGTAAATCAACCTTTATCCGTGCAGTCTCTGCGGCAAAACCTAAAGTTGCTGACTACCCATTTACAACGCTGATTCCAAGTCTTGGTGTAGTAAGTGTTGTACCTGAAAAAAGTTTTGTTGTAGCAGATATCCCGGGTCTAATTGAAGGTGCGGCTGATGGTGCTGGTTTAGGTATTCGATTCCTGAAACACTTAGAGCGTTGTCGTGTTCTTCTGCACATGATCGACATCATGCCAGTTGATCAATCCGATCCTGTTCAGAATGCTTTAACGATCATTGATGAGCTTGAGCAATACAGTGAGAAGCTAGCCGACAAACCACGTTGGTTGATCTTCAACAAAGTCGATCTTATGCCAGAAGAAGAAGCGAATGAGATAATTCAAAACATTATCGATGCGCTAGGTTGGGAAGAGGACTACTACAAGATCTCTGCTGTAAACCGAGATGGCACGAAAGAGCTGTGTTACAAGTTGGCTGACTTCATGGAAAACTTACCTCGTGAAGAAGAAGAGCTTTCTGAAGAAGAGAAAGTCGACTTCATGTGGGATGACTACCACAAAGATGCGATCGCAGGTAAAGACGTTATCACTGAAGATGATGATGACGACTGGGATGACTGGGACGATGAAGAAGATGACGGTCACGTTGTTTACGTCCGCGAATAACAGCTAAGAAAAGTTTAAGCCGCAATGTTTATTGCGGCTTTTTTGTGTCTATATCAAATCATGCCTGAGCATTTGTCTGCAAAATAGGTGCATTCTAAAGGAGTAGGATAGAATCATGGCATCCAAGCAACGAGCTGTGTCTCGTTTAATCGCCCAAGCTGGGCAAATGCTTTTGGCTCATGGAGCAGAAAGCACTCTTGTTGGTGACCTTATGCGTCGCTTTGGCTTAGCGGCTGGTATGGACGAAGTTGAAGTGTCGTTATCCGCCAGTTCATTAGTCGTCACTACCGTTTATCAAGAGCACTGCATCACCACTGCTCGCCGCTGTCCCGATCGCGGCATCAATATGTGGGCTATTACCCAAGTTCAACGCATCTGTATCATGCTCGAGCGCGGTATTATCGATTATTCACTCGCCCAAGAAAAACTCGATGGCATCAGTCCTGAGCGTTATAACCGCTGGCTAGTGGTTTTCATGATTGGCTTGTCTTGTGCCGCTTTTAGTCATTTAGCTGGCGGTGATTGGGTCGTATTTGCGATGACGTTCATTGCTTCCTCAACAGGTATGGTCGTGAGACAAGAAATCGGCCATCGCCATTTCAATCCACTGATGAATTTCACGGCTACTGCTTTTGTTACTACTGTGGTATCCGCTCAAGCGGTGATTTATCAGTTAGGTAACTCACCATCATTAGTGATGGCTTCTTCGGTGCTGATGTTGGTTCCCGGTTTCCCGTTGATCAATTCTGTTGCGGATATGCTTAAGGGCTACATCAATATGGGTATCGCTCGATTTGTCATGGCGAGTTTGTTGACTCTCGCAACCAGTCTCGGAATTGTTGCAGCGATGAGTCTCGTTGGTGTGTCGGGGTGGGTAGTATGATCAACTTGGATCTATTGTTCGGTCTGCTAAACGATATGTTTTTTGCCGCGATTCCTGCCGTGGGCTTTGCTCTAGTTTTTAATGTACCGCAAAAGGCGTTAATTTATTGTGCTCTGGGTGGTGCGATAGGTCATGGCTCGCGCTACTTAATGATGCACTTTGGCATTCCCATTGAATGGGCGACCTTCTTTGCTGCAATCATTGTCAGTATGGTCGGCATTCATTGGTCTGCTCGTTTTCTTGCTCACCCGAAAGTGTTTACCGTCGCAGCCTTGATTCCTATGGTTCCAGGGGTATTCGCCTTTAAAGCGATGATCGCCTTGGTGGAGCTCAATAACCAAGGTTACTCTCCAGAGTTGGTCGCGATGTTAATGGAGAACTTCCTTAAAGCGATGTTTATTATTGCTGGTTTAGCGGTTGGCTTAGCTATGCCAGGCTTGCTATTCTATCGCCGCAAACCCATCGTATAAGTCCTGAGGAGTAAGGAAATGATCATTAGTATGATCGCCGCAATGGCACAAGATCGAGTTATTGGAATTGACAATCAAATGCCGTGGCATCTTCCTGCTGACTTCGCTTGGTTTAAGCGTTGCACTATGGGTAAGCCTGTTGTAATGGGGCGTAAGACTTATGACTCAATTGGTCGCCCATTGCCGGGACGCCAGAATATTGTGATCAGCCGTGATGCTTCACTAGTGATTGAAGGGGTAACCACTGTGACCTCGATTGATGAAGCGATAGCCGCTGCTGGCTCAGTTGAAGAAGTGATGATTATTGGCGGCGGTACGATCTATGAGGCCTGCCTACCAAAAGCCAGTAAACTGTATGTCACTCATATTGAAGCAGAGATTCAAGGCGATACTCAGTTCCCAGCTTGGGGTGATGAGTTTAAAGAGACTTATTCTGAGGCTTATTCCGCGGATGAGAGGAACGCTTACGATATGCGTTTTGTTGTTCTAGAAAGAAAGAGTTAATTACTTTCGCTTAGCAGTTACTCTTCGGTCATTCCATAGACCGAACAATAAAAGAGTAGGGAGCCGCTACTTATTAGAGATTCCCTACTTGGTCGTCCCTCCCGCTAGGGAATGACAGCTGTAAGTTATGATAGTGCTTGTTGAGTGAAAAACTGCTTGTCTTCCCATCTCAGCATAGTTAAACGTCCACCCCAAACACAGCCAGTGTCTAAACCAATCACCTCTTCACCTTCATAGCCTTCCAACGCTGCCCAATGGCCAAATAGCACCGGCTTCTCAAGCTTGTTGCGGTTATCAAGTCGGAACCAAGGAATTAGTGAACCATCGTTGACCTGTTTAGGTGGAAGCTTACACTCCATATCCAAACGCCCATCAGGAAAGCAAAAACGCATTCTGGTGAAAGCGTTGATAATATAACGATAGCGCTCAATGCCATTGAGGTTTTCATTCCAAAGATCTGGTTGGTTAGCGTACATATTTTCGATCAGCCATTGCCAATCTTCACTGCGTAGAACCTCTGTGATCTGCTGGTTTGCTTTACGAGCGTCTTCTAGTGTCCATTGCGGAGAAATGCCCGCGTGACACATTACAAATTCGTCATGTTCTGCCATCAAAGGTTGCTGACGAAGCCAATCTAACAGCTCATCTCTATCTTCAGCATTAAAAATAGGAGCGGTTTGATCTTTCTCTTTGACCTTAAATAAGCCTAATGATACTGCTAGTAGGTGAAGGTCATGATTGCCTAAAATGACTTTTGCACTGTCACCAAGAGAACGAATAAAGCGTAATACTTCGAGTGACTTTGGTCCGCGGGCAACTAAATCTCCTGCAACCCACAAGGTATCTTCACGAGCATTAAAATCAGCTTGCTGAAGTAGAAGAAGCAGTTCGTCAAAGCAACCTTGTAAGTCACCAACAATGTAATTAGCCAATGAGTTTTCCTAGTTAAGTATATTGGGAATCGCGAGTCTGAAAGGATCGACTTCAGCGATGAACTCTTTACCGCCTTCATCATGCATGATGTACTGGCCTTGCATCACTCCGACAGGCGTTTCAATCACAGTACCACTGTTATAGGTATATTCGTCATTCGGAGAAATAAAGGGTTGCTGACCGACCACGCCTTCGCCTTCGACCGTCATTTGTCGACCATTGGAGTCGGTAATCAACCAGCGTCGACTCATCAACTGGACGTTCTGCTGGCTTAAATTCTTAATGGTAATTATGTAGGCAAATACATAGCGCTTGGCATCAGGTTGAGACTGATCTGGAATGTATTTAGTGTGAACTTGGACTTTGATACAAGGGGTAGCTTCCATATAAACTCCTTTATAAAGTCAAAAAAGGTGATAAACCAATGGTCTATCACCTTTTTATTTTAGCTTAAACTACTTGCTGTTGGCAGCTAACCAGTTCGCCATATCAACGAATTGAACCAAGGTCAGGTTCTCTGGTCGCATACTTGGGTTAATGCCTAGCTCTTCCAGTACCTCTGCGCTTAGTAAGCCTTTATAGCAATTTCTTACTGTTTTACGGCGCTGGTTGAAGCCTTCACGACATACTCGATCTAGGTATTTAAGATCGCTTACTGGGTGAGGAATCTCTTCATAAGGTACTAGACGAACGACCGCTGAATCTACTTTTGGTGGCGGAACGAATGCAGTTGGTGGTACTTCAAGTACAGGCACGACTTTACAGAAGTATTGCGCCATTACCGTAAGGCGACCATAAGCTTTTGTGCCAGGGCCTGCCGCTAGGCGGTTAACCACTTCTTTTTGTAGCATAAAGTGCATGTCTTGAATGTCTTTATGGAACTCAAAAAGATGGAACATCAATGGTGTTGAGATGTTGTATGGCAGGTTACCAAAAATGCGTAGCTTATTGTTTGGCTTTACTAGTTGAGTAAAGTCAAAGCGCATCGCATCACCTTCATGAATCGTCAGCTTATCACCAAGTTCTGGGTGATTACGTAGACGTTCAGCAAGATCGCGGTCAAGCTCAATAACGGTAAACTTGTCGACTTCCTTTCCTACAGGCTCTGTGATTGCACCAAGGCCAGGACCAATTTCAACTAGGTTTTGACCTGGTTTTGGATTGATCGAGGAGACAATTCCATCAATGATGTATGGATCGTTAAGGAAGTTTTGACCAAAGCGTTTTCTCGCCTTGTGCCCTAAGTGGACATCGTTTCTCATAGTATTCTCAAGTTATTTCGATTTCTTATCGACTAGCTCAATAGCATGAGCTAAAGCCGTTCGGAAGCTTCCTGTATCTGCTTTGCCTGTTCCTGCTAGGTCAAGCGCAGTGCCGTGATCAACGGAGGTCCTAATAAATGGCAGCCCCAAGGTAATATTAACCGAGCGACCAAAGCCTTTGTATTTTAGTACAGGAAGTACCTGATCGTGGTACATTCCCAGCACTGCGTCAGCTTCTTCGAGATACTTTTCATTGAAGATAGTATCAGCGGGTAATGGACCAATAAGATTGATGCCATCACGCTGGCGCAGCTTGTCTAACGTTGGAGTGATTGTCTCGATCTCTTCTTTGCCGAGCACACCATCTTCTCCAGCATGTGGATTGAGTCCACACACATAAATATTCGGTGACGAGATAGCGAACTTCTCGACCAGATCTTTGTGCAAAATTGCGATGATTTTTTCGAGTCTCTCTTCCGTTACTGCTTGAGAGACATACGCTAGTGGAATGTGCGTTGTAACCAGCGCGACACGCAGTCCTTCGGTTGCCAGCATCATAACGACTAATGGGGTATTCGACTTCTCCGCAAAGAACTCAGTATGGCCGCTAAAGGCAACGCCAGCACGGTTAATAACCCCTTTATGCACAGGGCCGGTGACAATAGCATCAAATTCACCATTCATACAGCCTAAAGCGGCTCTTTCTAGCGTATTTAATACGTAATGGCCATTCGCTTCGTCCAGCTGGCCCGCAACAGCGCTGTTTGCTAGCGGAATATGGTCAACAACTAAGGTCCCCGCTTTTTGCGCCACAATCGGGGCATCCGCTTGATAGTCGATCAGTTCGACGTCAATACCAAGCTGTTGTGCTCGCTCTGCTAACATTGTTCTGTCAGCGCAAACTACAATCTGGTGATTCCAGCTTTGTTTGGATTGGGCAAGTACTAAGTCTGGCCCTATACCCGCCGGCTCACCCGCTGTGACGATAATGCGTTTATAGTTCATCTTGCTCAGTATCCTCAATGACTTCTACATAGGCACTGGCACGAATTTCTTGTAGCCATGCACTTGCTTCTTCATTGAACTTACGGTTAAACAAAATTCGGTAAGCTTTGTTTTTAAGTGCAGAGTCAGTGCGGTCGACTTCACGGCGATCAAGAATTTCTACGATATGCCAGCCATGAACGGTTTTAAATGGTTCACTGATTTGGCCAACAGGTAGGGTATCGACTTGGTGTTTGAACTCAGGTACATACAGATCAGAGGTTTGATAACCTAGCTCACCATCTTGCGCGGCAGAGCCAGGGTCTTGGCTGTATTGCTGAGCGAGTTCACCGAAGGTCGCTTCACCAGCTTTAATTTGGCGAATGATGTTGTTTAAGGTGTTCTTAACGCCTTCATCACTTAGGATAACAGTTGGCTTGATCAGGATATGGCGAGCATTGACCTCAGTAACGGCAACCGTTTCTAGGCCTTTCACATCTTCAATTTTTAGAATATGGAAGCCAACGCCACTGCGGAATGGACCAATGATGCTACCTTTGTTTTGTAGCTTAATCTGATCAGCGAAGATGGTTGGCATTTCTTCTTTACGCATCCAGCCCCAGTCACCACCTTGCAGTGCTTTAGGGCCTTTAGAGTAGGTGTATGCCATGGTGCTAAAGTCAGCGCCGTTATTGAGCTCTTTTACTAACTCTTTCGCTTGCGCCTCAATTTCTGACTTATCATCGCCGTCATTTACACGCAATTGGATATGGCCAATTTTGTATTGAACCGTTGCGTTTGTCTCTTGGGCTAATAACTCACTTAAGTTATCCACTTCTGCAGGTAGGATGTTGATGCGACGACGAACTAGGGCATTGCGCGCTTCGCTGGCGGCAATCTCTTTGCGGATCTGCTCGCGAAACTCAGCATAGTTAAGGCCTTCACTAGCAATAGAAGCACGCAGTTGTTCAACCGTTTGCTGGTTGTTTTTAGCTATTTCGCCAATCGCTTCGTTAAGTCGATTATCATCAATGCGCACACCCAAGCGTTCCGCTTCTTGCTGCTGAATCGTGTCGACAATCAGTTTTTCGGTTACTTGCTCAGTTAAGATTTCTTCTGATGGTAAAGACTGGCCTTTTTTCTTTGCGTTGGCTTTAAGTGTTTTAATCGAAGTATCGATATCACTTTGCAGTATCACGCCAGTGTTTACGATGACGGAAACTTTATCCAGTGCAACAGGCTCTGCCTGTACTAAGCCAATCGGGCTTGCAATCATCAGTGTCAGTAATGTTTGTTTCCAAAACTTCATTGAAAGTCCTATAAATTCAAATCGCCTGATGTCTTAGACATCAGGCTTGCTAATTAGTTGTTTAAGAAGAATGGGCGACCATAACCTAGCGAGTTACCTGCGCTATCTCCACCTGCCATCCCAGAATCTGAGCCAATTCTTGTACCAAAACCTATGATGCCAAAATTAAAGCTAAAGTTGCTTTCATAGACTGGATTGGCATTTGGATAGCTAGAAAAGTTTGGATCCCAATTTTGGAGTTGATTACTGTAGGTGAAGCCAACATACCAACAATCAGACGTGTAATTCAGACGTGCTAGCCATTCTAGCGACTCCTCGGTGGTCAGATCGTAGAAATATTGCGCGCTGGTGTTCCAATTGCGATTTATTCTGTAACCCGCGAGTAGACCTGCTTGCGAAATACCATCCAATGTGATGCCGCTAACATCAAAATCTACGGTATCTTGCAAGTAATCCTTAGTTACATAACGGTAGTTACCTTGAACGTAACCGCCGTTAAAACGATACTCAAGGGTACTATTACCTAGCTGAACCTCACTGGTATCAATATCGTATTGGATACCACCGTGATAAAACAGGTAGTCATCGTAATTAAAGTCCATCTCTACAGCCCAAGCTGAGTAATTCGACTTTCTTGTGTCTTCCGGGTTAAAGGTGTCGTTCTTAGTGTCTTTATCGATATAGAAAATCTGACCAAAAGAGATGTTCAGCCTTTCTTTATAACCATCATCAAAGAAGCGCGAAGAGGCACCGTAGCTAAATTGGTTCGCTTCGGCGATTTTATCTACACCGCTGTATTTGCGACTGCGGAATAAGCCGTAGTAGTCGGTTTGTAACAGTGTCGTATCGTAATTGCCAATATTGCTTTGGTCTTCTTTTGGTACATACACATACTGAACTTGTGGCTCTAGAGTTTGGGTATAGCCATTGAAGATAGTGGTATCACGTTCTAATACAACTCCAGCATGGGTTCTAAACTCAGGAATCAGTCGAGAAACGTTTTCTTCTAAGCCGTAGTAAGGATTATCTGACCCATCACTTAGTTTTTCAATCGTTACATCAACACCGTCCAAATCTTGTTGGTAGTAAGTACCAAGTAGCCTTGCTTCTGTTGTCCAACTGCCCCAAGTTGTACCTATAGGAATGGTTAGACCTGGCTCGATATGCACGCGAGTTGCTGACGGTTTACCTTCCGCATCGGTGTCAAATCTCGAGATATGGCTTGTCATATCAAAGTCAAGGTAGCGCATAAGCTCAGGAGCATAATAGTTATACTCCAATTGAGGTAGTAATCGATAAGGCAAGTTGTTACTAGTAGTTAGAACTTGGAAGTCTCGAGTTAGGAGTGATGCATCCCACGATTCTGAACGGTAAGTCGCTTGCGCTTCTTGAATAAGCTGACCGTCTTCGCGGTTACCAATTGAAGAATCGATATGTGAGAAGTAGGAGATATCACTGACTTTTGAATAGTCGACCTCAAATTTCCAGTTTTTCTGGAATATGCCGGAGTGCTGCCATTGGAAGCCCCAGCGATCACCGTACTCTGGGTACTTTTTGTCATCTGGTAGGTATTCTGATTTTAATGAACTAAAGCCTAAGTCTGATAGATAACGCAGTTCGCTGTTGAGCTGAGTTCCACGTTCTTGCATATATTTAAACGTGGTCTCTAGGTCATAGTTGGGTGCGAGGTTCCAATAGATAGGAACCTCCATTTCAAAGCCGTCACTGGAGCCATAAGATACCGTAGGGTAAAGAAAGCCTGTTTTACGTGTGTCGCCAATAGGCACAGTAAGATATGGAAGATAGAAAACTGGCACTCTGACGATTTCAAAGCGCGGATTGTAGAAGGTTGCCTCTTCTTCATTTTGGTCGATATCAATACTCGATGCGACCATTCGCCATGAGTTATCACCTTCAGGACAAGAGGTAATGGAACCGTCTTCAATCTCGTAGACTGACTTACCTGTCTTCGATACGTAGACTGCCTCACCACGTCCTGGTTCACATAGGAATTGGTAATTGGTATTCTCTAACGTAACAAAATCAGTGTTTAAGTTATTAATTGCTTTGTCTGAAATGGTTTTAACTTCACCATCACTAAACGTCACATTACCTTCGGCGACAACTACATTTTCTTGTTGGTGCAAAGTTACATTGTCAGCGAGCATGCGCTTTTTACCCTGCACAACCACAACATTGCCATGATAGGTTGCTTTGTCACCGTTAATTGCTTCTAGGCTATCAGCTTCGACGTTTACAGGCAGTTGATTTGGGTTTTCAGGTTCAGCTTCATTGACCAAACATTGATCAATAATGTCTAATGTTTGACATTGCCCAATAGCTGGCATTTCTCTAGATGTTTCTTCAGGTGTTTGCTCTGCTTTTGTTTGTGGAACAAGTAACGCAGTGCTAATTGAAACAGCTAATACGGTGCGTGGAAAACGTAACATCGAGTTTGACTATCCTGTTGAACTTGATATATCCGGTGAATAGGTGACCGAATGTAAAATAAAACGGTTCTTATAATAAAGTAATTTGAAGCTTACGGCACTATCAGACCGCTTCACGGCGAAAAAATTCAGAGATTGAGAGCACATAATGCATATTTTTGGCAAAATTCTTGGCACCTTCTTTGGTTTCCTATTTGGGGGAGCATTTGGCGCTGTATTCGGCTTATTTATAGGTCACCAATTCGATAAAGCTCGTCGTTTACGTCAAGCTGGGTTTAATACTGGCTTTGGCAGTGGACCAAGCCAAGCTCAGCGGCAAGAAGAATTTTTTAAAGCGGCATTCGCTGTAATGGGCCATGTGGCGAAAGCAAAAGGGCAAGTAACCAAACAAGAGATTCAACTTGCGAGCACCATGATGGATCGTATGAGCCTACACGGCGAACAACGCAAAGCGGCGCAAAATGCGTTTCGTGAAGGCAAAGAGAGTGACTTTCCTTTGGATACCGTGCTAGAGCGAGTACGAATCTCAGCTGGTGGTCGTTTTGACTTAATGCAGTTCTTCTTAGAGCTACAGATCTCGGCAGCGTTTGCTGACGGTGATATCCACCCAAGTGAGCGTAATGTACTACATAAGATAGCTAGAGGCCTCAACTTCTCATCAGAGCAACTTGAACAACGACTAAGAATGCAAGAAGCGGCGTTTCGCTTTCAGCAAGGTGGTTTTGGTGGTCAAGCGGGTGGCTCTCATCAGTCGGGTGGTAGTTGGCAGCAAGCGTCTAGCGCGGACCAGTTAAGCGATGCGTATAAATTGATAGGTGTAGACAGCAATGCCGATGCTAAAACAGTTAAACGTGCTTATCGTAAACTGATGAACGAGCATCACCCAGACAAACTGATGGCTAAAGGTTTACCGCCTGAGATGATGAACGTTGCGAAAGAAAAATCTCAAGAAATTCAAAATGCGTATGACCTGATTAAGAAAGCAAAAGGCTTTTAGATTACTTTTAACTTGAAATGAAAAAGGCGCATAGATTGCTCTATGCGCCTTTTCTGTATTTGGTGGCCCCTCGCAGACTTGAACTGCGGACCAATCGATTATGAGTCGACTGCTCTAACCACTGAGCTAAGGGGCCGTAATAGGTCAACGATTATAGGGGATGAGGATCGGGCTGTCTAGACGCTATCAGGGCTAAATGCGCTTAGTTTTTATCCACTTAAATCCCTAGATACAAAAAAGGTGAGCAAGTGCTCACCTTTTAGCCAATCAAGCATCAAGTCGATTATTCGTCTAGGAAGCTGCGCAGAGTTTCTGAGCGGCTTGGGTGACGAAGTTTACGCAGTGCTTTTGCTTCGATCTGACGGATACGTTCACGAGTAACGTCGAACTGCTTACCTACTTCTTCAAGAGTATGGTCAGTGTTCATATCGATACCAAAGCGCATACGAAGTACTTTTGCTTCACGTGGCGTTAGGCCAGCTAGAACGTCTTTTGTTGCTACTTTTAGGCTGCCTGCAGTCGCCGAGTCTAGTGGTAGCTCAAGTGTCGTATCTTCAATGAAATCACCTAGATGCGAATCTTCGTCGTCACCGATTGGTGTCTCCATAGAGATTGGCTCTTTAGCGATCTTCAGTACTTTACGGATCTTATCTTCTGGCATCTGCATGCGTTCTGCCAGTTCTTCCGGTAACGGCTCACGACCCATCTCTTGTAGCATTTGACGAGAGATACGGTTCAGCTTGTTGATCGTTTCGATCATGTGTACCGGAATACGAATCGTACGTGCTTGGTCTGCGATTGAACGAGTGATTGCCTGACGGATCCACCACGTTGCGTAAGTCGAGAACTTGTAACCACGACGGTATTCGAACTTATCTACTGCTTTCATCAGACCGATGTTACCTTCCTGGATTAGATCCAAGAACTGTAGGCCACGGTTGGTGTATTTCTTAGCAATAGAAATTACCAGACGCAAGTTTGCTTCAACCATCTCTTTCTTCGCACGGCGAGCTTTTGCTTCACCGATAGACATACGACGGCTGATGTCTTTGATGTTTTGAACCGTTAGAGATGTTTCTTCTTCGATGATCTTCAATTTAGAGATCGAACGACGAATGTCATCTTCGCTGCGACGAACTTTTTCAGCGTATGGCTTATCAGATGCAAGAATCTCATCCAACCAAGCGTCAGTCGATTCGTTACCTGTAAATAGAGTAATGAATGACTTCTTAGGCATCTTACCGTATTCAACAGTCGCCTTCATGATAAGGCGTTCTTGAGTACGTACACGTTCCATTGACGTGCGCAGCTCTTCAACTAGGTAGTCAAATTGCTTTGGAGTAAGACGAAACTCTTTGAATACGTCGATAACCATCTCGTGAGCAAGCGTTGCTTTCGGGCTTTCATTGCCGTACTCGTTGCATGCTAACTGGTAGTTTTGGAACGTATTGCGAAGTGCAGTGAACTTCTCTAGAGCAAGCTCAGGATCAATGCCTGTATCTTCCTCTTCTTCCTCATCATCAGAGTCGTCAGACTCTTCTTTATCTTCAGCGTCTTCATCTTCAAGCTCAGACTCTGCAAGTTCAGAGCCGATGTGAGTCGCTGTTGGTGCTGCTGTTTCGTCAGCATCAGGATCAACAAAGCCCGTGATAAGGTCAGTAAGACGCAGTTCTTCTGCTTGAATTCTATCAAACTGTTCAAGAATGTATGGGATGGTGCCTGGATACTCTGCCACTGCATTTTGAACTTGGTTAATACCATCTTCAATACGCTTAGCAATATCGATCTCGCCTTCACGAGTCAATAGCTCAACAGTACCCATTTCACGCATGTACATACGTACTGGGTCAGTGGTTCGGCCGATTTCGTTTTCTACGCTAGATAGCGCAGCTGCAGCAGCTTCTGCCGCATCTTCATCGGTGATTGTATCGTCATCATTCAGTGCAAGATCATCGGCATCAGGAGCAGTTTCTACTACTCGAATGCCCATATCGTTGATCATCTGAATGATATCTTCGACCTGCTCTGAATCGACGATTTCTGCTGGCAGGTGGTCGTTTACTTCTGCGTAGGTCAGATAGCCTTGTTCCTTGCCTTTAATGACAAGTTGTTTTAGCTGTGACTGCGGATTTTGATCCATAGACGGTATCCA
>Ga0209379_10001700_pt1 | contig 14042 bp, 14 predicted proteins | sample tdDd001_FD_187124 | JGI IMG/M metagenome (GOLD analysis project Ga0209379, IMG submission 187124) | Marine sediment microbial communities from the Atlantic coast under amendment with organic carbon and nitrate - tdDd00.1 (SPAdes)... | ecosystem: Environmental > Aquatic > Marine > Coastal >...
CGAATATATTGAGATGTTCTACAACATTAAACGCCGACATGGTTCCAATAATCAGTTATCGCCAGTAGAGTATGAAAGGCAATATGAAATCAAGTTAAAGAGTGTCTACTGATTTGGTGGCTATTCAGTATATGTTACATGGTTCTAATAATCCAACTAGCAACTTAAGCTTCCCTTGAAGTTAATCATTAAGCTTTCAGATAATCAGTGCTACTAGAGTTGTATTTCACGATATCACTGCCCCTAAAAAGTAAGGAGAGAGCGATGGTAAGTCGACTGTATCACTATCTTGCGTGGTTGCTAAGCTGTACCTTTATTGTTTTTCTCGTCATGTATTTTCATTGGCAAGCTGATGATACGGCAGATATAGAGGCCTTCTACCGTCTTGCCGCTCGTTATTTTTTGCTATTTTCCGGCCTAAGTTTAATGACGACCCTTGGCGTATTCGCAATGGCATTGAATCGATATATGTTAATCGGCAGCAACCGTTATGATGAAATCTCATTATTAATTCAAGACAGGCGCTATTTGACCATCCTCGGCGTGAAATTCTGTTTGTTATCATGGGGAGTCTCTGGGTTGATTTTCTTGGTCTCTTATATACCTTATTTTTAGCTTATATGGCGACGGAGCACTTAGCTATATAGCCGTTTACTGCTGAACCTAACCACCCTCGAAACAAGATACTTCAGTTTTTTTCGTCTTTTTCCTCACGACTTCGTCTTATAGGCATAAACAGATTTTCAATGAGGAACAATCACCATGCTTAAAGTCGTTAGTTTTACCATTTGTCCTTTTGTTCAGCGCGTGACCGCGGCGCTAGAAGCCAAGCAAATCCCGTATGAAGTGGAGTACATCAGCCTAAAAGAAAAACCGCAGTGGTTTTTAGATATTTCACCCAATGGGCAGGTTCCCGTTTTGCTGACAGAGAGTGGCACTGCATTGTTTGAGTCTGATGCCATTATTGAGTTTATTGACGATGAGTACGGCTCGCTTGGGCAAGCCTCTAATGAACAGCGCGCCCTAGAGCGTGCGTGGAGCTACCTTGGCAGTAAGCACTACCTAGCTCAGTGCGGCGCCATGAGCAGCAAGGATAAAGCCACCTTTGAACAGCGCTCAGATAAGCTGCGCCAAGCCTTTGAAAGGATTGAGCAGCAGCTTTCAACAGACAGCGTATTTTTTAACGCCAACAGTGTGGGTAAAGTAGACATCGCCTGGCTTCCTCTATTGCATCGCGCTGACATTATCAAACAGCACAGCTGCTATGATTTTTTCGCTGGCTTTCCTAAACTACAAGCATGGCAGCGTGCGTTACTCGATACAGGGCTTGCAGCAAAGTCGGTATCGGCTGAGTTTGAGGCGAAGTTTAAAGACTTTTACCTAACTAATACTTACCTCGCTGAGGAGAAAGACGTCGCGTGCGACATTCGCTGCGCGAGCCACTGCTGCTAACCAAAAAGCCAGATAAGCATGCTAAGCTTATCTGGCTAATCCTATTGTTCATCGGCCTAGAAAAGAGAATGAGTGGTATGAAAATCGAACGTGTATGGTCTGACTATCAAGCGAGCTTACGCGCTTTCCTACACAAAAATATCGCCAACCCTGCAGATGTAGATGATCTCCTGCAAGAGATCTTACTTAAAACTTACCGCAATTTAGGCACAGTGCAAGACTCAAAAAAACTCAAATCGTGGCTGTTTCAAGTCGCTAACCACACCCTGATCGACTTCTATCGGAAGCGCGGCAAAGCAAGCGAACTACAAGCAGAGGATCTGTGGTATCAACAGCCAGAGCAAGCGGTCGAAGAACAGCTCTCTTTGTGTGTGTTGCCATTTATCCAAAGCTTACCGAAAGAAGAAGCAACCTTACTCAAAGCTATCGAAATTGACGGCATCTCTCAGAAACTCTACGCAGAGCAAACGGGAGTGAAATACTCCACCCTCAAATCACAAGTACAGAAAAGCCGCAAAATGCTATTAGCGGTATTTCGCCAATGCTGTGATTTCTCTGTCGACCATCAAGGCAACATTAGCGACTTTGAACCTAAACGTAAACGCTGCACAAGTTGCTGATCTATTGCTTGCTGTAAACGCTTCATCTACCTCGCCTCTTCCAGCAGCCACTCAATAAACAGCTTAACCTTTTGGCTATGCTTATCCGACAAGGTCGCAAGGTAGTACTTTTGTTGGCACTCTACTTCCGTGTTCGGAAATGGGGTGATTAACTCACCGCTAATGAGGCGTTTTTTCACCAAGCTGTAGCGGCCCATCGCTACGCCCGCATTGTTGATCGCGGCAATTACTGCAAGATCGGAGCGATCAAAACCGATACTAGCGATGTGATCGATAGCGGGCAGTTGATTGGCTCGCGCCCAGACCGACCACTCGTCATGATCCGAGTCATAATCCCAGGCTTGGTTGTCGTGCAGTAGGGTCGCGTTCGCCAGGTTATCCGGGCTATGGTGCAGGTTGTTCTGGGTAGCGTATTCAGCTGTACAAACAGGAATGATGGTTTCTTGCATAAACTCTTTGCACCACAACTTTTCCGGCAGCCGATCATCAAAGTAGATCGCAGCATCGATACCATAACCTTGGAAGTTTATGTTCTCGTTACCCGTGAGTATTTGCAGATCTATAGCGGGGTAGCGCTGCTTGAACGAATAGATGCGTGGCACCAACCAACACTGGGCAAAAGAAGGCCGCGAGTAAATCGTCAGCTTGCCCGACACCTCGCCACTTTTTACCTCTAAAATCTCCTGATTTAGCTCATTTAAGGTGCGCTTGAGCGCGAGGTAAATCCGCTCACCTTCTTCGGTTAAGGTTATTTTCCGGTGACTGCGCACAAACAGTTGTATGCCCATCTCGTCTTCAAGCTTATTGATCCGATGCGACACCGCACTTGGGGTAAGCGATAGCTCTTCAGCCGCCAAAGAAAATGACGCGTGCCGCGCCGCCACTTCAAACGTGTGCAGCTTAGATAACTGGAAGCTATTGATACGTTGATTCTTAGCAAAAATGCTCTCTTGGGTGTACATACAAAGCTCATCTGGATGAAAACATCAGCCCAGATTATAGGTATTTGCGTGAGCCAGAGTGAACCAAACAGCAAGATATTTGAGAAATACCACTGAGATCACACAGTTGTTTAAATCTAGCTCATGCGAAGGTGACTTTTGATCGTTTGTCAGCCCGTCGAATAATTCGTCTAATTGATAACAATATAAACAACAATGATAGGTCTGAACATGGAGTCACATATCTGGGTTATTGCTACCCTTATATCGAGTATTTTAATGATCGTATTTGCGATCGTACGCTTTAAGCTGCACCCGTTTCTTGCGCTGCTGATGGCAAGTTTTTACGTTGGTAGCATGATGGGTATGCAGCCACTGGAAATGGTCAGCGCGATAGAAAATGGCATTGGCGGCACGCTGGGCTTTCTTGCAGCGGTGATCGGCCTTGGCACCATTCTTGGCAAAATGATGGAAGTGTCGGGCGCGGCGGAGCGCATAGGGATCACGCTACAAAAAGTGCGCTGGCTATCACCAGAAGTCATTATGGTACTAATCGGTTTAGTGTGCGGCATTACCCTTTTTGTGGAAGTGGGCGTGGTACTGCTTATTCCACTGGCCTTTTCTATCGCCAAAAAAACCAATACCTCGCTACTTAACTTAGCCATTCCGCTGTGTACCGCGCTGATGGCAGTGCACTGCATCGTCCCCCCTCACCCTGCGGCGCTATTTGTAACCAACGAACTTGGCGCCGACATTGGCTCGGTAATTTTATACGGTTTGATCATCGGATTAGGTGCATCGCTGGTTGGCGGGCCGTTGTTTTTGAAAGTGCTGGGCTCTCGCCTGCCGTTCAAATCAGTGCCTGCTGAGTTCACCTCGCTCGAAGTAAAAGATGAAGCCGAACTGCCCTCGCTAGCGGCCACTCTATTCACCGTACTACTACCGATCGCATTAATGCTGATGAAGACCGCGGCCGAGCTGAATATGGAACACGGCACCGCGCTTTACACGACTTTGGAGTTCATCGGTAACCCAATCACAGCGATGTTTATTGCGGCTTTCACTGCCTACTACGTACTGGGCATTAAACAAAACATGGGCATGCAAACGCTATTGGAGAAAACCGAAGGTGCGTTTGCTTCTATCGCCAACATCTTACTTATCATCGGTGCGGGCGGCGCATTCAATGGGGTCCTTAAAGGCAGCGGTCTTGCCGATGTATTGGCTCAGATCCTATCCAATCTCGACATGCATCCGATTTTGCTTGCGTGGTTAGTAGCCATCATCCTGCACGCGGCGGTGGGCTCGGCCACTGTTGCCATGATGGGCGCAACAGCGATTGTGTCACCACTGCTGCCACTCTACCCAGAGATCAGCCCTGAAATCATTACTTTGGCTATCGGCTCTGGCGCGATTGGCTGCACCATAGTTACCGACTCACTGTTTTGGTTGGTGAAGCAGTATTGCGGCGCTTCGATAACCGAAATCTTCAAGTACTACACGACAGCGACATTCATTGCCTCGTTTGTTGCCCTAGCCGGCACCTTCCTTCTGTCGTACATTGTTTAAATAAAAAGGGTTTAAAATGACAACGTTTAATATTCCTCAACTTACCGCTCAGTTTCCGTTGCTAGATACGCTGATCAAACTAGAAGAAACTCGCTGGTTTAATCCCAACATTACCAGCCTAGTAGAGGCACTGCCGCATGTAGGGCTAGACAAAGCCAACATTCAAGACGCCAGTGATCGCTTAAGCCGCTTTGCCCCTTATCTGGCCAAAGCGTTTCCAGAAACAGCCGCCTCTAACGGGATCATCGAGTCTGAAGTGGTGGATATAGAAAAGATGAAGCAGCCACTAGAGCAAGAGTATCAAACTGAAATCACGGGCCGATTACTGCTTAAAAAAGACAGTCACCTGCCTATTTCTGGCTCAATTAAAGCGCGTGGCGGCATTTATGAAGTGCTCACCCACGCGGAAAAACTGGCGCTGCAAGCGGGGCTACTCAGTGAAAGTGATGATTACGCTAAGCTGTTTAACGATGAGTTCCGTCAGTTTTTTAGCCAATACAGCATCGCTGTTGGCTCCACAGGCAACTTAGGTATGTCTATCGGCATTATGAGTGCCAAGCTGGGCTTTTCTGTATCGGTGCATATGTCGGCTGATGCGCGCCAATGGAAGAAAGATAAACTGCGCGCCCATGGCGTTAACGTGGTGGAGTATGAGCAAGACTACGGCGTCGCCGTCGAGCAAGGGCGCAAGGAAGCGGAAAGCGATCCGAGCTGCTTCTTTATCGATGATGAAAACTCACAAACCCTGTTCCTTGGTTACTCAGTCGCAGGCGAGCGCCTGAAGAATCAATTTGATGATCAAGGCATAAAAGTCGATGCCGAGCACCCGCTGTTTGTTTATCTACCATGTGGCGTGGGCGGCGGCCCCGGCGGAGTTGCATTTGGCCTTAAGATGGCCTTTGGCGACCACGTTCACTGTATCTTTGCCGAGCCGACTCACTCGCCTTGCATGCTACTTGGGGTACACACAGGTTTGCACGATGAAATTGCAGTGCAAGATTTGGGGATCGACAATATTACCGCCGCAGACGGCCTAGCGGTTGGCCGTGCGTCAGGCTTTGTTGGCCGAGCGATGGAACGTCTTTTAGATGGCTACTACACCATTACCGATGAGCGTATGTATCAACTATTAGGTGAACTGAACAAGCAAGAGGGCATTCAATTAGAGCCTTCTGCGTTGGCTGGCATGATTGGCCCTGCAATTGTCGAAAAAGATACCGAATATCGTCAGCGCTTAGGCTTTAGTCCTGAGAAAATGCAAAATGCGACCCACTTAGTGTGGGCGACGGGCGGGGGTATGGTGCCAGAGCAAGAGATGACCTCTTACTTAGCAAAATACCAAGGCTAATCCCTTTGAGGAAAGAAAGCCCCCGCTACAATGCGGGGGCTAGTTTAATTAACAGGATTAAAACTCCGCCTTAATCCAAATCATACGGTGATCAGAAGAGACATCTTTACCATTGCCGTATTTGCCAATGCGATCATCGTTAAACAATTTACGCCCTTCTTCGGTTGAATCGGCCCAGTACACACCGGACTCAACGACGTTTAAGGTTGCAGAAGGCATGGCGTAATCCACCCCTAAACCAAAGGTCGAAGTGATGTGGCGTGGGTTTGGATGGTCTAATGGCTTTTCTGCTGCGTGCTCTTTGGCGCCGTTACTGCTCGGGTATAAGTCGCCATTCATCACTTTTTGGTTGAGCAGTGGATCAGCATGTAGGTCTTTCATCACTTGACTGATACCATCGCCATCAACTGGGTCTAAGTTCAAATCACCCATGATGACAAAGTTCGTCCCTTTGGCTAAACCGCCTGTTTTACCCGCGTCGTCGTAGAAGAAATCTTTACCTTGCACATAATCATGCCAGAACTTCACTTCGTCGGCGTTTTGCACTTTGTTTTTGCCCGTATCGAAGACTGGTGGTGTTGGGTGAGACATCAACAAGTGGATCACTTGGTCACCATCTTCAGTTGGGATAATAATTGGTGCATCAACATGGTTCTTTGAAGATAAGCGAACTTGCTGCCACTCTTCAGCGGTATACCATTCGTCGCCACAGCTCATGTTATCTGGAATTTTCTTAGAGCCATCGCATACGGTAATAGTTGGAATGGTCGCCCCTTCTAGATCTTTCCACTTAAACTCTTGGAAAGTACGAGTGTTAGCTTTATCAATTTCATACTTAGACATTAACGCAAACGCGTACTGACCATGATAGAAACCAAAGCCCCATGCATCGCCCGGCAGTGCGCCCTTAGTGCCATTGTTATCTAAGTCTAGATCGGTTACTAAACCAGTATTGGTCGAGTAAGCATCAAAGTATGGATATGCAATTGGTTCTAACTTTGCTTCGCCACCTGCGCCATCAATGCTTTGTGGTACTGATAGGTAGTTCTTTTGAAATCCGATTAACGCGGCTTTATTTTCACCAGTACCGTCATTATTGTACTCGGCCATCATTAACACATCTGGGCGGTTTTTCTGAATAACTGCAGCCACATTGCGGATCTGGATAACTTTCTCGGCTTTGGTTTTATCCGCATCATCAATGGTTTTGTCTAGGTAATCACTCACCAGTTTCGCTTGCTCAGCAGGCGTCACCTGCATTTCCGCCACCAAATCTTCAAAGGTGTTACGGTCAAAGGAAAGGTTATAAGTCGCGATCTTGACGTCATGAGCGACTTCTTTTTTGTAATCGGTCGTATTATCGCTGCTATTACAGCCAACCAATAGAGCAGAGCCAATGATAAGAGCAAGGGGGGTCTTAAGCATACGTTTCATAGATTGTTCACTTCCATATTGAAGGGGGTGCGCAAATACTATGTTTATCAATAAGAAAACTATACGACCCAAATCACAGAACACCGTATCGCATTACAGTCTCATTGCATATTTACGTGAAGCTTGCGAGGCCCTATACACTTTCAACATCAGCAGATAACATAAGAAAAATAAATTGTATCTAAATATTTCACCAGAAAACAATATGAATTCGGTATAAATCACCAGAAATTAAACCAAATGCAAAATTAGCCACATTTGAAAACCAAAAACCACATTTAACGATGAATATACAGTGAGTAAACAGCATAAATAGCCTACTCATATAACGACAAGTAACGACTAATTCGTTAATATTCACTCAATTCCAATAATTGGCTAAATATTATGAAGATTTCTGTTGATGGCGGCTCGTTTAAAGTCGCAATTGAAACTGAGTATGAAGGGCTGGTTGCTGAAGCAACAGCGGTGTTTCAAGAAACGCTTGAGCAAGCGAAAACCAACGATAAGGCGATTTTAAGATTTCTACAGATCATCCTTGAGCATCGTGATAGCGACGATGCAATTGGTTATGCGGTTTTGGGCCTATTAGGCTGGTATAACCAAGTCATCGATCCTGTGATAGACCAAGATATCGAGCTTAACCTACCTAAGATCTTGCCTCACATCATTAATCCACCTGGCGACATCGACGCAGCCAGCGCAGCGACAACCAATACGTTTACTAAACATTGATACTGAAATATTAAACCTGACTGTAACAGTACAGTCAGGTTATTTGCTACAAATATCAGTGAAAATGTTTGAGTGATTTCAGGTTCAGCAAGACGATGCTTTTAAATAACGACTGAGCGCTTCGATGTCTTTTACCTTGAGCTGATTATCACTTTTCTCAATCAACTCCAGTGCAATCAATTGATTTACCACCCGGCGATAAACCCGTTCAGAGCAGCCGAATCGCTCGGCCTCTTTATACACCTGAGCAAAATTAACCTGCGGCTTCGCCTCTAAATAACGCTGCTCTATATCCCACGCCACGTTGTAAACCAAAGGGTGAAGAATACGATTCATCGCCGTGGTCATGGTGCCTTGGTATTTTTGAGAGAGAGATTGCGTCATCCAAATCGCCAATTCGGGGGCTTGCTGCATCAGTTGGATTATCCATTGCAGTGGCACCACTTTGGCGGTGATGGTTTCATTCGCTCGCACATCAAATTGGCATGGCGTGTCGGTCAGCAATTCAATTTCACCAATTAAGCAGTTGTCGGCATGATACAAACCTAAGCTCAAATGACGCCCATTACTGGCACAGTGCCCCACGGTATAAAAGCCAGTTTCCACCCAATAGAGCTCGGTGATCTTCTGCCCTTGAGTAAGCAAATAGTCCCCAGTCTGAAACTCAACCACTTTCAGATCTTGCTTTGCAATTGATTGGCACAACAATTTATGACCTTTTGCCGCTAACTTATTGAGATCGGTCAACTCTACACTCCTGAGGCTTTTATTAAATTTGTCTCTGTGACCCTGACAAATGTCCTGATCGTGTGCCACGATAATAGTTAAAATCGCGCTAATCAACTCACTCATCACATTAATTACAAGATCTAGATAGGGGAGCACTTCATGGATTACTTTACACTGCCAAAAATCGACCTTCACTGCCACTTAGATGGTAGCGTTCGTCCACAAACCATCATTGACCTTGCTGCGGAACAAAACCTTACTCTGCCTAGCAACGACATCAATGAAATCAAATCAATGATGGTGGTGCCAGAAAACTGCCCAAATTTAGACGAGTACATCAAACGCTTTGAGCTGCCAATTTCAGTGATGCAAACCGAAGAAGCGATCGAACGCATCTCGTTCGAGCTGTTTGAAGATGCCGCTAAAGAAAACATTAAGTACCTTGAAGTACGCTTTGGCCCTCAGCTACATGGCCAAAAAGGGCTCAACTTTGATCAAATCATTGGCAGCGCAGTGCGAGGCATGAAAAAAGCCGAAGCTAAGTACGACATTCACGGCAACTACATTCTTTCTATTCTAAAAACCCTGCCAAAAGATGATATCTATGATGTGATTGATGCGGGTGCTGCGTATCTAAACAGCGGCGTTGTCGCGTTTGACTTAGCGGCGAGTGAGCTAGACGGTTTCTGTCATGAGTTTATCCCTTACGCGCAGTACGCAAAAGAGAAAGGCTACAAGGTCACCATCCACGCGGGTGAGCAAGGTAGTGGGCAAAACGTTCATGATGCCATTGAACTGCTTGGCGCTGAGCGCATCGGCCACGGTATCGCCATCGAAGGGCACAAGCCTGCCTACCAGTTGGTCAAAGAGCAATCTGTCGCACTTGAAGCTTGCCCAACCAGCAACGCGCAAACCAAAGCGGTCGATAAGATCAGCAACCACCCTATCAAGCGTTTTCTTAAAGATGACATCAATGTCACCATTAACACCGACAACCGCACCGTGTCTAACACCAGCATGACCGAAGAAGTGCGTAAGGTAATGGAGACCTTTGATCTGACAGAAGAAGATTACGCGAAAATCTACCGAATCAGTGTCGAGCACGCGTTTGCAACCGACGCAGTGAAAGCGGCGCTGCTTAAACACATTTAACTCGCCAACTTCACTCCCCTTATGGCCACTTTCTATCAAGTGGCCATTGTTCAATGGCTATCTCGGTCACAAAACAGCCTAATCCACGCATTATCACCTCTGCTCAAGTCATCATAAGCTATCCTTAATAATAAAATATACTCAGCATCATTGGTCGCCAAAGGGTTACATGCATGTCAGTTGAAGAAATGCCTGATCTACTCATTTTTGGGCTGGTATTCCTAATCGGCTGGGTAGCGCATATCATCAGTTCTCGTGCCCATATTCCACGCGTCACTATTTTACTCTCAATCGGTATCCTCGCAGGGCCCGCGGTGCTTGATTTAGTCCCTGCCGAATTTGTTAAGCACTTTTCAACCGTCAGCCATTTAGTGTTAGCGATGATTGGCTTTTTGCTCGGTGAAAGCTTCGTCGGCCGTGATATTGCCGCTGAAAAACGCCAGATCCTGTTTATCTCTTTGGGGGCGTCCCTCGTCCCCGCGGTTATTGTGTTTAGCTTCGTATTATTGCTCACGAGCAATCTGGTGCTGGCGTTGGTACTTGGCGGTATTGCAACAGCTACCGATCCCGCTGCAACCGTTGATGTGATAAGAGAATGCCGATCTCGAGGCCCTGTATCTCGGATCCTAAAAGGCGTTGTGGCCGTTGATGACGCGTGGGGAACCATCATTTTCAGCCTACTTTTGGTCGCCGCAACGGCGATTTCAAGCAACCATTTTAGCATCAACAGTATTATCTATGGACTTTGGGATGTTGGCGGCGCCTTACTGCTTGGCTTTATCATTGGCATTCCCATGTCTTCGGTTATTGGTAAGCAGAAACCGGGTGAGCCCACCATCGCAGAAGCCATGGGCTTTGTGTTTATCTGTGGTGGCTGTGCGCTCTTTTTTAATGTGTCTTACTTATTGGCTTGTATGGCGCTTGGCGCAACTGTCGCCCGAAGAGCCAAACATATAGAACGACCTTTTCACGATATAGAAACCGCCAGTAATCCCTTCCTTATCGTCTTCTTCATTTTCTCTGGGATGAGCCTTGAGTTATCGGCATTGAGCAGTTTTGGGGCTATTGGCACCACCTATGTGATCGCCCGCTGTTTAGGCAAGGTACTCGGGGCTCGACTGTTTGCCCATTTTGCCCAATCCTCATCACAAGTCACACGTCATTTAGGCTGGTGCTTACTGCCCCAAGCAGGCGTCGCAATTGGTATGGCATTATTAGTAAGGGAACGCTTTCCTGAAATTGGCGACTCCGTTTTAACCCTTGCGGTCACAACTACCGTCCTGTTTGAGTTAATAGGTCCGCTGGTCACGCGCTGGAGCCTTTATCGAGCCGGTGAAATCCCCAAAGACAAAGATTAAGCTCACCTATCTTCATTAAATTTATAAAACTTTAGTAAACAGCTCAGAGCCTTAGCTTGTCATGGCATATTTTTGCCATCGCACAGTACGCAACTTCACTCATTTAGAACTAAACTTAAATGCATAATAAGTAACCTTGATAAAATTATGGCTATTTCCTATCAATCCATTAATTTTAAAGAGAAATTACTAGATTTCTCAGCCAAGCTCATTCATATAATTGAAGAGTTTGCGATATACATTATTGCCATCCTAGTGCTAACGTTTGGTCTTACTCTTTTTCTTTCTGAAAAGCCACGCACAGACATTGAAAATGCGGATCCGATCATTCGAACCGATGCAACATCTCCCGTAGCAGAAAGTCCCCCAACAGCGCACATCGAAAACCCAATTGAAGACTCGGCACCAACGCTATCTAGCCAAGAAAGTGGCAAGCTATTTGTGGCGGTAAATCGGCTAAACGTACGCCTACTGCCTAGTACAAAAGGCAAAATCATCAAGGTTTTAAGCCATGGGCAAACCGTGACACCAATGGAAAGAAGAGGACATTGGATTAGGATCTCAAACTACTATGAAATAGAAGGTATGTCTGTCACCGTGGCACATTGGGTCTATGCCAGTATGCTGAGCGATAAAAGTAAAGACACCAAATCTAATTATTTAAGCGAATCCGACGACTACACCCAATACCAACAGCATTTTTTTGCTGCTGCTAATAGGCTTATTCACAACGGGATATGCACAACGCAAGACTTCGAACAATCGGGCGGTTGGGTGCGAGCAATAGATTTAAAACCAGAACCTATCTATTTTGCTCATTGCCATCAAGTAATTAGGTTCGACAAGATTTATCTCAATGCTGAAACGGGAGAGGTTTTCCGCGACTAATCACCCGCACCGATAATGCTCAACTAGAAATATTTATCTCAACGATTAATAACTCGATTAGGTCAAAAGTAACCAACCTGCTGTAATACCCAGCGACATTTGTCACACGCTAATTGTTTTTATATTCAAGGTATTAAAATGTTTGCAATTGATGATCTGGTTGTTGCAACCAAAGGGATTGATTTAGGCCAAATGATTGTTTCAGGCCTTAGTGCTGGCGGTTTTTACGTACACGTTAAAGTCGATGGTATGTCGCTGACTTACCCAATGCGAGACTTAAAAAAAGCATAATGTATTGCTAACTTTCGCTAAAAAGGTAGCGGCGACGCTACCTTTTCACTTTTCGCCTTCCGCCTAATAAAAACTTATCGGCAAATAAAAATCTAATTCGAACTGCTCATCCTCATTCAAAAAGTGATTTTTATGATAATGGACATACGCAGGCGTCGAGCGCGCTTTAAAACCAGACTGTGGTAACCACTGCTCCAACACCGCGCTAATTTGTGGCAATAACTCACCATAACGGCCAGACAAACGAAAGACCGCGTGTAATCCGCCGGGAATAATCAATTGATTGACCACCCCGCGGTATTTGAGTGGTGTATCGATCGCTATGCACGCCACATAACGGCACTTATCCAGCTGCGTCCACGCTGGGTTGGAATGGTGCAAACCAAACTGAGTGGAAAAATCTCGGCTCTCTGTTTGTGCCCATGCTTTTAAGATCAGCCATGCGTTTCTAATCGAGCGGTTATAACCTTGATGGCGCACATATGCTGCCTTACGCGGGGCCACCTCTTCAATGCGAGGGCTTGGCAACACCGTTGACGCAATACGCTGGTAGCTCTCTGCAATTTCAGGCACTTGCAAATACGGCTTGTCGGACATCGCCATATCTTGTTTGCGCCACTCTCCGGGCGCAAGGTGAAAGGTCGCTTTAAACGCGCGACTAAACGAAGAAACCGAGCTAAACCCAGATTTATTGGCGATGTCCAATACTGAGGAATGGGTATCAAACATCAACTGATTGGCCGCGTACTCCATACGGGCGCGGCGTATATACTGATGGATAGACTCACCCACGACTTGTTTAAAAATCCGATGAAAATGCTGCTCTGAATAGGCCGCAACTTGCGCTAACTCTTTAGCGGGCAACTCTTTGCTAATATCTTGGTGGATATAATAAAGCACATCGTTAATTCGAGATCTGTGTTGCAGGCTCATGGTTAAATAGCATAAATGGACATATCTATCAGCATAAACGGACATCCGAAAAACCACAATACTCGCTACTATATTGGTAACGAAAAACACCAGCTATTCTCACTACAGGAACGCTCATGGAAGTCGCTCAGTCACTGCAACAGATCCCATCCTCATACATTCGCGAGATTCTCGCCAGCGCCAGTGATGAAAACGTCATCTCTCTTGCGGGCGGCCTACCCGACGAGCAAACTTTTCCAATTGATTTAATGAAAGCGAGCATAGAAAACCTCGCCCACATGCCCGAGGTATTTCAATATGGCTCAACGGCTGGCTACGCTCCACTCTTAGCATTTTTAACGAACTACTACTGTTTGCCAGCAAGCCATAGCGCAATGGTCTGTACTGGCTCTCAACAAGGGTTGGATCTTATCGCCCGAGCTTACATTAACCCCAATGATACGGTGGTGATGGAAGCGCCAAGCTATCTAGGCGCCATGCAAGTATTTGGCCTTGTTCAAGCCAATATTGTAACGGTAACCCAAACCGAATTCGGCCCTGATATTGCGGAACTGGAGCTATGCTTTATTCAGCAAAAACCTAAAATGTTTTA
>Ga0209379_10001701_pt1 | contig 14041 bp, 3 predicted proteins | sample tdDd001_FD_187124 | JGI IMG/M metagenome (GOLD analysis project Ga0209379, IMG submission 187124) | Marine sediment microbial communities from the Atlantic coast under amendment with organic carbon and nitrate - tdDd00.1 (SPAdes)... | ecosystem: Environmental > Aquatic > Marine > Coastal >...
ACGAAATACGAAGTGCTAAAAGCGAAGTCACGATTCATACTTCGCTTCTATCATTAACTCTACTTAGCATTTCGCCCTTAGAACTTAGCGCTTACCTCACGCCATTCGTTTTTCTGGCGTCCAACGAGCCATGCTCATTGGTAGCTTGATGCCTTGTGACTCTAGCAAGTTTACGCGGGCTAGGTAGGCGGCGCCGTGGATTAGGTGTTTGGCTACGTCTACGGCGTTGCGTTGGGTGTAGTCGTCTAGGTAGCTGCCTTTGGCCCATTGGTTGAAGGCGCCAAGGGCTGGGCCGGCCCAGATTTGGTAGTCCATTTCGCGGCCGGTTTCGCCGGTGTTTGACCAGCGGCTAGAAAGGCCTAAGTACCAGCGGAAGATCAGCGCCATTTTACGCTTTGGGTTACCTTGTGCGCGTTCGATTTGCTTTGGGTCGCGCTCGTTAAAGTGCGCCACTGTGCCTGCCCAAATATCATCTAAGGTTGAGCGGAACACTTGTTTTTCTAGTTTTTCACGCTCATCGGCTGGAATGGTTTCAATTGAGTCGTAGCGCGTGTAGATGTCGTACAGCTTGTTGGCACGCATAGGGAACAAGGTGCCGCGTTTTACCACTTGCAGCTTAACGCCCATTTCGAACATATCGGCGGCAGGTGCCATGGTCACATCAGCCATTTCTGTTGTCGCCAGTAACTTGCGAGTGTGCTCACTGGCGCCCGCTTCAACGCACGCTTGGTTGACTGAGCCTGTGACGATGTATGCGGCGCCCATGTTAAAGGTTGCCAGCGCAGCATCGGGGGTGCCAACGCCGCCGCCACAGCCTACGCGTAGTGGGGTTTTGTATTGGTACTGGGCTTGAATTTCGTCTTTTAGCGCCAAGATGGTCGGCAATAGCGTCACCAGAGGGCGGTTATCGGTGTGACCGCCAGAGTCGGCTTCGGCTGTGATGTCGTCCGCCATAGGCACCAGTTGCGCTAGTTCCATTTGCTCGGCAGTAATACGGCCTTCGTCCACTAGCGTTTGCAGCATTTTCGCTGGAGCGGGTTGCATGAACTTGCTCGCGACTTCAGTACGGCTTACTTTTGCAATCACCTTGTTGCCAATCACAATCTCACCTTGTGCATCACGGCTAAGGCCTGCCGCGCGGTACTGGACGATTTGCGGCGTAAGGCCTAAGAAAGCCGACGCTTCAACGGTGCGAACGTTATGCTTTAGAAACAATTCAACGCTGCCACGCTCCAATGCTGGTTCGCTTGGGCTGTGGATCAAGTTAAACGCATACGGGCCATTGGGTAGCGCCGCTTGAATGCGGTTAATAGCTTGTTCAACGCGAGACGGAATAAGGCCCGCTGCGCCAAACGAGCACAGAATGCCCGCTTGACCAAGCGCAATCACCAACTCTTCAGAAGAGATGCCGTTCGCCATCGCACCCGCGTAGTAAGCGTATTTTACGCCGTGGCAGCGACGAAATTCATCGTCGCCTAGGCTTTGGGTGCCAAGTGCTGGCGCAAATGCGCTCACTGGGTGGCTGGTTGTGCTGCTGGCGGTGTCACCAGCGGTAATCGTGGCCTGTTGGCTAATGCCCAAGCCTTTTTCTGGGTGGTTCACCAGGTAACAACCACGGCTTAAGTCTTTTAGCGCGGCCGCCATTTCGTCGTGTTGGTAGCTGGTGGTGCTCTCTTCAATTTGCCACGGCCATGGAGAAAGCTTTTCGTTATGTAATGTGGTTTGGTTGTTCATGTTCTGATCCTTAACTCAAGCTTCTTCAATGCAGATGGCGATGTCTTTCACTTCGTAAATACGCAGGCCATCTTTACTTAGGTTAGCGTCACCGACGATGATTTTTTTACCGTCTTGCTCAGTCACTGAAGTAATGTGAACATCCAGCGACATTTGTTTGTTCAGTGGGTTGATCTGACCACGGTATTTCCATTTCACTTCCGATTGGATTTGGCCAAATTTCGGGTTACGGAAACCCGCGCCCAAGTCTTTGTTTAGCGCGTAGGTTTGCATTAGCTCAATGATGGCTTCGACGCCTAGCGAGCCTGGCATAACCGGGTCTTGATGGAAGTGGAACTGGAAGAACCAATCACTTGGGTCGATAGTGCGCTCTGCATACAAGTAACCCAGCCCTTCTTTACCGCCATCGCTGGTGATTTGCACCTTATCGATGAAATTCAAGCGACCGCCTGCTAACTGGTAGTGGGGTCTTTCTTCACCCGTTGCTGATGCTGGCGCATGGAAGTATCGGCTAGTTTTGTCTAATAGGTCGATGTGAACATCTGGCGTGCGGTTGTTATCCACATGCCAAGGATGGGTCACTTTGCCATTATCTAGGCCAAGTTGGTCTTTAAGCGCGGCGCCTTTGAAGTAACCAAATACCGCTGTACCTTGATAGAAAGGTACGCCGTCAGTTGAAAGCTCAAAACTGAAACTTTGAACAATATTAGTGCCCATCATTACGGTGGAAAGCAGACGTGAATCGTTGACGATGGTTTTACCGCGTAGATCAACGTTGCGCAGCATCTTGCCGCTGCCGTCTAGGTTACGGAAGAACAGTTCCTCGCCTGGGAAACCAAGCGTGGTGCCCATGTAGCCCGAGATAAAGCCGTTTGGTTGTAGCGAAATTTCCATCAATACCGAGTATGGCATTAAGGTTTGGTGGCTGTTTTCATCAAAGTACCACGCGTTTGCTGGCACTTCGTACTCAGCAATACATGACGATGGCGTTTTAAAGTCGCCTCGCGTACCGTTGACTTCTACCACGCGCGTGGTCAGTTGCAGGTCGCCACACGGAGTACGTGGCGGGATCATGCCGCGGTAGATAGAGAAATCTGGGCCGAAACATTTTTCGATGTCGCCCGTCGCGAACTCAAACATGTGGTACGGCGTGAACGGTACGGTGTCTGGGGTGCGGTTGGGGTAATCGGGGGTGATTGGCGCTTCGACGTGTTGAAGTGGGATCACGCCTTTATTGGTCGCGGTCTCCAAGTCTGGGATTTGCGCCATGAGCGGAGCATTCACAGAAGCGGCTTGATAGCCTTTGGCTTCTTCAACCACAATGGTCTCTGTGGTAATTGGGCTTGCCGTCATCTCTGCAGAAGCATTTTGTAGCTCAGGGTAAAGCGTACATTCCGCGTCTTCTTTGATCATTACGCCCAAGTTTTGGAAATCAACGATCACTTTGCCATTGAGCAAGATATCGATGTTGGCTTTGGCGTATGGGCGAGGGCTGGTGCCGATTTCGGTTACTTCCATGCGGTAAGTCAGCACTGCCGATTGTGGCAGTACTTGACCACGACAACGTACTTGCTGCGGCGCATTTTCTAGCGGTTGGAAACGACCGTTTTCAACCAGAGTATGCATGCCTAGGTGCATCATGTAGAACTGAAGCAGTTGGCCACAACCTTCTGCCATTAACGAGCCTGCCATAACAGAATCGTCTTTAAAGTGGCAAGGGAAGTACCAGTGTTCAGGCTCTAACTGTTTATGACCTTCAATCAAACCTAGACCCCATGCGCCACCTTGTGGTTCAACGCGGCTCACTTGTTCAATCATCATGAACTTCTCAGAGCTAAAGCACAGTGAAGGCTGTTGGCTGCCTGGGATGTGGCTTGGGCCAAAACACTCTGCAATGTTAGCCGTTAGCAGGTTGCGCAGCGCTAAGTGATCGAACTGAGTCGTCGGGCAGTGTAGCAATGGGTTGAAACGCTGCTTAACCGCTTGGTTACGCACTTTGATTTCATCATCAGTACGGATCACGCCTTTGCCGTCAGCCAGCTCTTCATCGGTGAAGAAGCCAGCGCAGCCATTGTCCATCTTAAGGATCATCTTATCGCCAACGAAACATTCGTAAGAGAAGAAGAACAATAAGGTGTCGCCGTTGCGAGCAAAGTTATTGATGGAAATATCGTAACGCAGCGTATCGCCGCCACGAGGTAAGTCGCCAAGGAAGGTAAGAGTACAGTCGAGCAGGCGGTAAACACGCTCGCCTTTGTTTTCAAAGTCGATACCCAGGTAGCTGATCAGCATCAAGTCACATTGACCGGACTCTACCGCCACCGCCCAAGGGATTTGACTGTCAACTAAGTATGGCGCATCTACTGGGATGTCGTACTCTGTGGTCATGGTGCTTGGTTTGTATTCCAGCATCGTGGCGTTAAGTTTGGTGACGCGAGAGACCAACAAGTAATCCGTGGTTGGCAGGCGAACGCGGCGCTTGTAGCTGTCGATGATGGCGTAATCTTCACCAAATACTTTGGCGATGTCGCCTTCGGCGTATTCCACCAAATCGTCGTAATCCCAAATGCAGGGCTTGCGAACAGGTTTTGCCGGCGCTGCCAGTACATTGGCTGCTTGCGCTTGTTGTACCGCGTGCTCAATGACTTGGCCGCTGTTTGCGTCCATCTGCGCCGTCACTTGGTTGAGTTGCGCGCGCAGTAGGGCGTCAGCGACTTTTAGGCCTTGTTCACGATTGTGTAAATACGCTTGGTGAACTTGCTGGGTCAGCTGTTGGTTTTCGTTAAACGCTGCGTGAGAGGCGGCGGTTTTTGGATCTAAATTGGACAAGTTCTGAGTCATGGTTGTTTTAATACCTGTCATCGAAGCCTGAAGGGGAGCCTCCAGCGCTTGGGATTCATAAGTAGGGGAGGCATGAGTTTGGGCAAAAGGCGCGACGACTTGGCGGCTTACCTTTGGCACTCGATGCGTTGGCTGCTTGTTGGCGGCCTTTTGTTGAATTTGTGCTTGTTCAGTCAGTGGTGAATCGACAATGTGTTGGTAGATATCACGGCCACCTAATGTCACTTGCTTGATCAATTGGCGCTTTGCGTCACTTGCGAGTGGCGCTGCTAAACGGGTTGCCAAAGCTTGAGTTTGGGCGTAATTTTGGCCAAACAGCATTTGAGAACACTGGTTCTCACTGATGTTGGCCACCACCGCGTGTTTGTCTGTTGAGTTCACTTGCGAAAGCTCTACTAACCCATGCAGCATGCTTGCCATGCCCGAGGCGGCGAAGCTGTGGCCCAAGCGTTGGCTAGCTTGTGTTGCTCGTGACTGTGGCAGCGGAATGTTGACGCTAATGTCGCTACTCTCTGGTGCTTGGTTACGCTCGATAAGCTGAACATCACTGGCACTGAGACCCGCCGAGGTAAGCAGAGTATCGGTGGTGATGTGGCAGCTGTTCACGTCGCCAAACGCGAGAGATTTTAGTTGGCCATAGCTATGGGGATGAGCTTGTTGGCTGTCGACAAATACCATCGCTCCCGCGCCTTCACCCACATGCCAACCGGCATCTTGCGCGGTTTTGGCAACGGGCGTGATGCTGTTTTTCAAGATCACTTGTTCAGCACTGCCGCTTAAATCAACCGCTGCGATGACTACCGCATCGAGTGATTCTTGGCTCATCAAGTTTTCAGCTACATCTACGCAGCGCGCGACCGATTGCTCGGCGGCTGAAATAGTGAATGCCGGGCCATTGAAATCCCATAGCGACGAAATGCGAGACGCCATGATGTTACCAATGAAGCTGGTGTACTGATTGAGTTTGGCGGCGTCTAATACGCTGTCCATAGCAATGGCTTCAAGGGCTTGGTATTCCTCAGCGGTTAGAAAAACACCCATGTTGTTTAGGCTGTCGGCCAGTTGGGTATGCAGGTTAACTCGGCCGCGGAACTGGTGCATTTCCAATTCGGTTTCCATCGCCACCAATACCGCCACTTTTTGACCCGCTTCGAGCTTGGCATCGCGGATCGCTTCGTCAGCCACTTTCATCAGCAATAACTGCTGAGAGATCAAACGGTCGTCTTCATTCGGTGGCACTTTAAAGCGTAAGAAATCCAGCTCGAATTGGTCGATGTACGCGCCATGCGGCACGCTATCTAAACCAAAGCTGGCTAATAACTCTGGGTGCTTGTCTAAGCCTTTCCAGCGTTTTTCAGGCAAAGTGCTAAACGCAGTGCTGTTGGTGCGTATCGCGTCACTTAGGGCATTGATCGAGCTCAATGAACCAAAGTGCGCGGCAACACCTACTACATCCAGTGAGCGATTGGCTTGCGGTGTAGGTTTTGCTGTCATTGGCTGCTGAGCCGAGGGAGCAGAATACGCTTCTAACAACAGGTGCGCGTTACAGCCGCCAAAACCAAATACCGAAACGCCAGCACGGCGCTCAGGGTTGCCTGCTTTGTCGGGCCACGCTTGCACCTCGGTTGGCAAGGTGTGGGCACCAAACATTTTGTTTGGTGATGAAAGCGGTGTTTGCAAATTAATACTCGGTGGCAGCACGCCTTGCTTCATGGCGAAGATCATTTTCATGATCCCCGGCATGCCTGCCGCGGTTAGTAAGTGACCTAGGTTGGATTTGGCTGAGCCAATTAACGGCACTTGGCTGTCATTGAGCTTGTGCTCGAAGAACTGCTCCATTGAGGTCAGTTCAACTTTGTCACCCAGTGGTGTGCCCGTGGCGTGACATTCAATCACTTCAATGCTGTCTGGGGTTAAATCTGAAGCTTGGTAAGCACGTTCAAACGCTTGTACTTGGCCTTTGCTGTTGGGGCTTAATACAAACTGGCCGCGGCCATCGTTAGACAGGCCAATGCCGCTCACCACCGCATAGATTTGGTCACCATCACGCTCGGCATCTTCTAAGCGTTTTAGTACTAATACGCCAGCGCCTTCGCCCGCGAACAAGCCCTTGCTGTTGCTATCAAACGGCGCTGAGATGCCGTGGTCGGGGTAAGCGTGGAAAATGGAGAAACCCATGTTGATAAAAAATGGGTCGGCGCCCGAGACTGCGCCTGCCAGCATCATGTCTGCTTTGCCAGTATTAAGATAATCACACGCCAGTTTTAATGAATAAACCGAACTTGCACACGCTGCATCGAGACTTAGCTGTGCGTTGCCAAGGCCTAACGCCTCTGCCACCACTTTGGAAGCGTTGTGCGCTGCAGCGCCATTGCTTGGGTTCAATGGCCCGATGTTTTCATTGGACGGGGTTAGCTGAAAGCTTGGATTAGCAAGCTTGTTCTGCAGCGCTTTTTCGACCACTGAGTGGTAAATAGGCAAGAACAGATCGTTCGACGCGGTCGTTGGGAATGACAGCGCCCCCATAATAACGCCAGTACGTGCCAAGATGTCGGCATCTAAACGGATGCCTGCATCAAGTAAGGCTTTACGACTGGTATCTAGCGCCCACAAAAAGCTGTCGTCTAAACCGGCAAATTGCTCAGCAGGAACTTTGTAGCCGTTGGCATCAAAGTGAAAGTCTTTGATGTAGCCGCCTTGGTCGCAGTAAAAGCGGTCAGATTGACCTTGGCTGCCTTGATAAGCTTGGGTGTTAGCCCCCAGTTTCTCGTCGCTTAAGGTGCTACGAGAATCTTTTTTATTGATAAGGTTGTGCCAAAAATCGTTTGGCGTGTCCGCATCTGGGTATTGGTTGGCTAAACCGACAATCGCAATTTTGTCGACTTTCTTATCGGCACGATTAGATGCGTGGTTCGAGTCATGATGTTGAGAACTCACACTGGTTCTCCTTGTTTTAAGTTGGTTGTGTCGGTTGCATGCGTAATGCGTTGTTCCAATCTCTCGATAAGAGGGGCAACAGACAGCGGTATTTGATGGGTGATCAATTGGCCCAAGCATTTGATCAGATGCACAATGTCTTCACCGCCTTTGGCGTTAGTGACGATGCTGCTGCACTTGGTTGCGTTATCAGTGCGGTTGATCTTGTCGATCAAGGTGGCGGTCTGACGGTCGGCGCCGACTTCAACAAACAGCTTGGCACCTTGCTCGCGCGCGGCTCGAATCAAGGAGGTGAAGTCCAGCGTTGAGCAGAAGGTATCGGCAATCGAGCTGGCAATGCTTTGGCTATCAGGGCTAATCAATAAGCTTTGACGCTCATTGACCAAACATGCGGCACTGATAAAGCCAATCTTAGTTGGCAAAGTGGCGCAAAGAGGTTGAGTGTAAAACTCGGTCACCGCGCTGTGTTGAGTTAACGCTGGCGTGGTGTGCATCGCTGTTACGCGATTGGCCGCGATACCCCGTTTGCCAAGGGCTTTAAGCAGGCCGCGACAAGACTCTTCACAGCCCGCTAGCACGCAAGTATCGCCTTGAATAATTGCAAGGTATGCCCGAGGATAGTCTGGCAGTAGCGCTTCAATCTCTTGCTTGCCGCAACGGACAACAAAGCTGTTCCACTTGATGGATTCGCCTTGATTGAGTTGCCATTCTTGGCGCACCGCCGTTAGCTCGCCAGAAATAGCACTGGTGAATATTGGGCTGGTTTTAGTTTGCTCAATTAACGCGTGAGGGTGTTGCCATATACCTAAACTTGCCCACATTGAGGCTTCACCCTTGGAATAGCCAAGGGCGTAGTTTGGCGTTACTTTAAACTCATCACACAGTAGGCGAGTAAATAGGTAGCTTGTGCCTACGCCTGCTATCGCCATCTCACCTAATGACATTTCTGTGTTTGAGCCAGGGCTTGCTGGGTAGGTTTTGTCTGCTTGCAGCATCTGTTTCAAGTTGCCTTCGCGCTCTAGTCGGGCGTAAAGATCAGGAAAGTAATGATGCATTTCAGCCAGCATGCGCGGATAGACCGTGCCCACTCCGGGATAAACAAAGGCAACGCCATCTTGGCAGTCTGGCGCCGCAATAAAGCAGCTGCCCGCCGGGGTTTTGTAAGGGCTGTTTTCTGCAAACGCTTTGTCTAGGGCTTGAGTCATCGCTTGAATTTCTTGCGCTAATGCTTGCTTAGATGTGGCTTGCAATACCGCAGTTGGTACTTTCAGGTTGCTCGCAGACTCATGTTGATACGCGTAAAGATTGCTGCGCATCAAGCTCAGTAGAGTATGCTCGTCTGAACACTCCTCTAGTTGTTGAGCTAACTCGTCAAGCTTACTCGCTAAAGACGATTTATCTTGAGCAGAAACGACAAACATCAAGCGCGAGGTGTCTAAGATAGATTGAGCGCTTTTTAACCCCGTCGCTTGAGTGAGGATCAGGCTAGTCGCTGATCTGCCTGAAAAGCTCAGACTGGCAACACGGGCTTGATTCGGCTCACTAAACCAGTAATGGCTTTGCCCCGCGTCGGATGAATAAGTTCGGCCAGCAATGGCTTCAATCATCAGCAAAAACGCATCAAATTGCTGTTGTGCATTGAGGTTTTGGTGGTGTTGCTCACAACTCACATCAGTGGGGCGACGGCGTGATTGGCTTAAAGCAAGTTCAGTCGATTCAGCCATGCCTGATAAGTACGCATGTGGATGTAAGTGGCTTTGCGCCGCTTTTAACCCGGCCATTAGCACGACATAACCTTGGGATGGCGCTTGGCCAAAAAGTTGCACCGTTTGACCTTGCTCTATCGCTTGAATCGCGGTTTTTAAGCTATGGGCAAAATCGTCAGCGACGGTAATGCGTTTAACATGACCGTCGTCTGAGATAGTGGTGTTAGCCAAAAGAGCGATGCGCAATGGCATCGCTTTATTTGTTGAGTCCATCACTATGACAATGGCTCCTGTTGCGCTTCAGTTGCCGGCATAAATGCGGCGTTGAGGCTTTTGCTGATGGTGATCTTCGCGCCTTTCATGACTGCGCTGATGCGCCCATCGTGATGATAAAGCGTCACGTTGGCTTGCAATGAACGCGAGGTGCTTTTGATGACCTCAAGCTCAATCCAGCCTTGCTCACCTGTAGCCAGCGGTTGGTATGAGTAACACTCACCAATCGCCGACGGCAGGCTTGCCGCGCCATACTTTAACCTTGCCCATACCAACATGGCTTGCAGTAAGCAGTCTTCCGCGAACGGCTGATTGCCACCAAACTCAAGGGTCGGAACAAAGGCGCCGCAATCTTGCTCGGCGACGACTGGTAGCTGACACGTCGCCGCTAAACCTTGGTCATCAAAACGCGTTACCGCTTGAATGCCTTGCAGCCTTGGGCCGTGGAAAAGCGTGCCGTTGCTGTAGAGCGCTTGCGCGGTTGTCACGGCTGCCTTGTTACTGCTCACCATTGCTTTGTGATCAGCCTGCGGTACGACATCAGCCACGAGTGTTGCTTGATATTGAGGCCTGCCGCCGCAGTTGATTAAGGCTTTAAACTCACCGTTAGACTTTGCATCTTGGCTCAGAGTCAGTTCCAGCGTTTGCAGCTCGTCAGTGTCAAAGATCACGCCTTTCAGCAATTTGTAGTTCACCACATTCACTTGGCTACCTAACCACTGCTGAGCGGCTTCACGCATCCATTGAATGGCACATACCGTCGGCAACACTGGGTTGCCGGCAATACGGTGATCTTGAACAAAAGGCATCGCCTTAATGTCCAGCTCACGCGTGATAGTAACGCTTGATTTACGCGGACTCTTTGCTAGCAGCACAGACTCCGCATTAGGCTTTTTTACCGCGTCTTCCTTACCTTGCATGCTAGTACCAATCAGTAATTGGATACCCGTTTCACTCGTCAGTTGAGTGCTAAATAGATCCGCACCCGCTTGAAGAGGAATAACGTACACACCGCGATCAGTGAACATTTTTTTCAGGGCTGGGTTAACCATGCCGCCGTCCCAAGGACCCCAGTTAAAGCTCATCACTTTAGCTTGAGGGTGACGTGCTGAGAATTGCAGCGCCGCCTTGTTCAAAATATCGTTCGACATGGAGTAGTCACTTTGGCCGGTATTGCCATAGAAACCTGCAGCCGAAGAGAACATCGCCAGCAATTTAAGTTGGCTGTTATCCAGCGCGTTAAGTACCGCTTTTAGTCCGCCTACTTTGGTGCCGTAAACCATGTTCAGTTCATCCAGCGTTTTATCATGGATGTGTTTGTCTGCTAGAACCCCTGCGCCGTGGATAAGACCCGTGATGCCATCAATGCTGCCCAGAGTGTTTGCCACTGATCCGCTGTTTGATACGTCTAGGCTGATGTATTCTGCGCTAGCGCCTACTTTCGCAAAGGCACTCAGAGACGCATTGATCTCTAAGCTGCTTTGTACTGGCCAAATTAATGCATCAACCGCTTTCGGTGTTGGTTTTTCACCGCTTGCTTGGATGTGTTTGATAGCCGCAGGCTTTAGCTCAGACGCTTGCTTGCCTTGCGCCCAGCTTGGTAGGTCTGCAAGCTCCGTGTGTTTACTGCGACCCGCTAAGATGAAGTGAGATTGACACTGCTTTGCTAGTGACAATGCACATTCAAACGTGACGCCTTTCGCGCCGCCAGTGACGAGCACTTTGTCAGCTTTAGTCAGTTGAGCTGCGGCATTTTTTGTTACTGCTTGGCCTGCTTCAACTGCGATTAAAGTACAACGGCCAGACTCTGCTGCATCAGTATCGGTAATGCCGACTTCAACGGCTGCGGTATTAACATCAAATAGCTCTGCGGTAATGGCTTCGGCTAGGTGACGAGCATCCACACTTGGCGCAACATCGATAGCGCGACAGAACACGTTTTGCCACTCGTGGCTCAATGTTTTGGTCAGGCCTGCGAGTGCTGCTTGGTTAAGCTCTGCTTTTGCTAGCAATTGGTTATCAAGGTAGCCAAAGCCACCATCGATACGGCTCACCGTAAAGAAGTTATGGCGTCCTGTGGTTTCGGTTTTGTTCAGTTGCTGATGCAGGTGCTTAGCAAACAAGAACGCCACATCTAGGCTATTTTTCGCTTCGTCGTCGAGCAGTACAAAGCCATTGTGCGACGCAGTAGATTGCGGCTGCAGGTGGATAAAGCCACCAATGGTTTGTTGTGCTTCGATTTCCTTAATAACAGCGGTGATACCAGCATCATCAACCGAAGTTAAGTTGTAGCTTTTGATTTCGCTATTTAAAGGAGATGCGGTAGACAAAGATGTTTTCACTACGGCAACTTGTACGCCGTTAGCGGTCAGCTTTTCTGCCAGTACACCTGCGTTGTGACCATCATCTGTGATCACGACACACGCGTCTTTTGCAAAACTGTCGCTGAGTTTATCTACCGCTGGTAGCTTTTTTAGCGCTACCTCGTTGTGTGGTGGAAGCTCGCTTGCGGGAGTTGTTGGTGCTGCAGTAGCTTGAACTTGGGCAACAGGGGCTACCGCTTGTGGCGCTGCTAGCTTGCTTTGCATGTAAGTGACGATTTCACCCAGAGTACGACACTCTGCTAGGTCATCAGGGTTAAGTTCAGGCAGCGTTGGCAGCTGGTCTTGAACCGTACCCAAGATTTCAACACGTTTGATAGAGTCGATACCTAGGTCTGCTTCCATGTCCATGCTTAGGTCAAGCATTTCTGTTGGGTAGCCCGTTTTGTCTGCAACAACGTTTAGCATAGTCGCTTGAACTTTGTCTGCGTTTAGGCCACTTGCTTGAGCAGCAGGAGTCGCTGCTACAGAGGCGTTTTGAGCAGGCAATTTGCTGTTCATGTAGTCAACGATTTCGCCCAGAGTGCGACACTCGGCTAAATCTTCTGGGTTGAGTTCAGGCAACGTAGGCAGTTGGTCTTGAACCGTACCTAAGATTTCAACGCGTTTGATCGAGTCGATACCTAGGTCGGCTTCCATATCCATGCTCAGTTCTAGCATTTCGGTTGGGTAGCCGGTTTTGTCAGCGACAACGCTAAGCATGGTTGCTTGTACTTCGCTTGCGCTTAAGCCGCCAGTTTGAGCCGGTGCTTGTGAAACCGCAGCAGCAACAGGCGCAGCGCTTACTGATGCGCTTTGAGCTGGCAGTTTACTGTTCATGTAGTCAACGATTTCGCCCAGAGTGCGACACTCCGCTAGATCTTCTGGATTAAGTTCAGGCAACGTAGGCAGTTGGTCTTGAACCGTACCTAAGATCTCAACGCGTTTGATTGAGTCGATACCTAGATCTGCTTCCATGTCCATGCTCAGTTCTAGCATTTCGGTTGGGTAGCCAGTTTTATCTGCTACGACTTCAAGCATGGTGGCTTGCACTTCGCTTGCGTTTAAACCGCTAGCTTGAACAGGTGCTGCTGAAGCTGCAACAGGCGCTGCATTGGCTGCCGGCAGTTTGCTGTTCATGTAGTCAACGATTTCGCCTAGCGTGCGACATTCTGCAAGATCTTCAGGGTTTAGCTCTGGAAGGGTAGGCAGTTGGTCTTGAACCGTACCAAGGATTTCAACACGTTTAATCGAGTCGATGCCAAGGTCGGCTTCCATGTCCATTTCTAGATCGAGCATTTCAGTTGGGTAGCCAGTTTTATCCGCTACCACTTCAAGCATGGTTGCTTGCACTGCGCTTGCTTCTAAGCCACCCGTTTGAGCTGGCGCTGATACTTGAGCTTCTGAAGCGGCGGGCATTTTGCTGTTCATGTAGCTGACGATCTCAGCCAGAGTACGACACTCTGCCAAATCTTCAGGGTTTAGCTCAGGCAAGTTTGGTAGCTCGTCTTGAACGGTGCCAAGAATTTCAACACGCTTGATAGAGTCGATACCAAGATCGGCTTCCATATCCATTTCTAGATCGAGCATTTCGGTTGGGTAGCCTGTTTTTTCGGCAACCACTTCAAGCATCACTTTTTCAGGATTGCGAGCGTCAACAGCAGGAGTTACTGGCGCAGGCGCGACAACGGGTGTTGGTGTGACTTTTGGTTTCGCTACCGCCGCTTGTGCTTGAACGGCAGATGCTTTTGCTACGGGCGCTGTTACCACTGGCGCTGCAGGAGCGACTGGTTTTGGAGCTGGCGTTACTGCAGGATCCGCAACAGGTGCAACAGCTTGAGCCGCCATTGGTGTAGCCTGTACAGCGGCCGTTTGAACCGGGGCGTTAACAGGTACAGAAGAAGCCAAAGCCTGCGAGCCTAAAGCGGAAAGCGCAGAATGGTTGCTGCTTGCCTGTAGGTTCAAGTAGGTCGCGTGTGCTTTTAGCGTTTCGGCTTGGTGCTGGTGGAAAAGCTCCATCGAACGTTGCAGGCTCTCTGGGATAGCCATACCGGCTGCTGCCATTTTTGCTTGCTCTGTCATCAATGCTGCGAAGGTATCGCCGTATTGAGTCGGGATCGCAAGGAACTGCTCGTGTACTTGGGCTGCTTGCTGCTGAGCATTAAAGAATGCACTGATAGAGGCGTCGCT
>Ga0209379_10001702_pt1 | contig 14036 bp, 10 predicted proteins | sample tdDd001_FD_187124 | JGI IMG/M metagenome (GOLD analysis project Ga0209379, IMG submission 187124) | Marine sediment microbial communities from the Atlantic coast under amendment with organic carbon and nitrate - tdDd00.1 (SPAdes)... | ecosystem: Environmental > Aquatic > Marine > Coastal >...
AATTATTTGCATATATCTTAACATATTTCTCGTTATTTTATAACTAATTAGATAAACAATTAAAAAAAGCAAAGCATTATTCTACTTTACTTTTAGATTTCAAGATAAATGAACTAATAATATATGAAAATGGAACCATCACGATAGTTGCCATGAACGAAGCATACTCCTCAGGAATCCCTATCCATTCAATCAAAACATATAACCCGATTGTTGATCCGAACAAGGTTGGAAGATAAGTTAATGGAAACATCAATATTTTTTTTAATGAAGGTTTAGTTTTGTATGTAAAATAAGTATTCATTAGGAATGATCCAATCATACTAACAAAAAATCCAACCATATTGGCAAGATACGCACCTATTGAATTAAGAAGTAATAAATAGATTGCTTGATGGTTTAAGGTGTTGATTACTCCAACAATTCCAAATTTAATAAATTCCTTATTAAATATTTTTTCTTTTATCGTTTTAATTAAGTTTGACATACGTACCTCCTATTAATTATTTTAACTACTTAAGTATAAAACAGTTACCCTCCAATGACAACATTATATAAACAAAAAAAAGCCGAAAAACGGCTTTTTGATTAGAATAAATTATTCAATAATGTCAGCAACTACACCTGAACCTACAGTACGTCCACCCTCACGGATTGAGAACTTAGTTCCTTTTTCAACAGCGATAGGAGCGATTAACTCAACTAACATCTCAGTGTTGTCACCAGGCATAACCATTTCAGTACCTTCTTGTAAATGAACTACACCAGTTACGTCAGTAGTACGGAAATAGAATTGTGGTCTATAGTTTGTGAAGAATGGAGTATGACGTCCACCTTCTTCTTTACTTAATACGTAAACCTCAGCCTTGAATTTAGTATGAGGATTAACTGAACCTGGTTTAGCTAATACTTGCCCACGTTGGATATCTTCACGAGCTACACCACGTAATAATGCACCAATGTTATCTCCTGCTTCAGCGTAATCTAAAAGTTTACGGAACATTTCGATACCAGTACATACAGTTTCATGAGTATCTTTGATACCAATGATTGCAACTTTATCGTTTAAGTTGATCATACCACGGTCTACACGTCCAGTAGCAACAGTACCACGACCAGTGATCGTAAATACGTCCTCAACAGGCATTAAGAATGGCTTATCGATATCTTTTTCCGGGTTAGGGATATACTCATCAACAGTATTCATTAATTCAACAACTTTTTCTTCCCAATCTGCTTCACCTTCTAAGGCTTTTAAAGCAGAACCGAAGATAAATGGAATTTCGTCACCATCGAAGTCGTATTCTGATAATAATTCACGAACTTCCATTTCAACTAATTCTAATAATTCTTCATCATCTACCATGTCACATTTGTTTAAGAAAACAACTAAATGTTTTAAACCAACTTGACGAGATAATAAGATGTGCTCACGAGTTTGAGCCATAGGACCATCTGTAGCAGCGATTACTAAGATAGCTCCATCCATTTGTGCAGCTCCAGTGATCATGTTTTTAACGTAGTCAGCATGTCCTGGGCAGTCAACGTGCGCATAGTGACGAGGTTCTGTTTCATACTCGATATGTGCAGTGTTGATAGTGATTCCTCTTTCTCTTTCTTCTGGTGCTTTATCAATGTTAGCAAAGTCTACAGCTTCTCCACCTTGTTTTCTTGCTAATACAGCAGAAATTGCAGCAGTTAATGTAGTTTTACCATGGTCAACGTGTCCGATTGTACCAATATTTACATGGGGTTTCGAACGGTCAAATTTTTCTTTAGCCATTTTAAAAATCCTCCTAAATTTTATGTATATTTCATAATTAATTTTATATTACACTTGAAATATTTTCAAGCGTTTTTTGTCATAGCCTATTTATTTTGCGTTTTTCTTTGTGATTTCTTCTGAGATAGACTTTGGAACTTGTGCATAATGATCAAATGTCATAGTTGAAGTAGCACGACCTTGCGTATTAGAACGTAGGGCAGTTGCATAACCAAACATTTCTGAAAGTGGAACCATAGCTTTTAATGCTAACGCATTTCCTCTAGATTCTTGACCTTCAGGACGACCACGACGAGAAGTGATATCACCCATTACAGAACCTAAGTACTCATCTGGAGTTACAACTTCTACAGCCATAACTGGCTCTAAAATAACTGGTTTACATTTAGTTTTTGCATCTCTTAACGCATATGAAGCCGCAACCTCGAATGCTACTTGAGATGAATCCACATCATGGTAAGATCCGTAGAATAATGTAGCTTTAACATCGATAGCTGGGTAACCCGCAAGTAATCCACCTTTTAATGCTTCTGCTAAACCTTTGTCTACAGACGGAATGTATTCACGAGGAATAACTCCACCAACTACTTTATTAACAAATTCATAACCTTTACCTGGATTTGGTTCAAATTTAATTTGAACGTGACCGTATTGTCCACGACCACCAGATTGGCGTACGAATTTACCTTCACATTCAGATGCTTCAGTAATAGTTTCACGGTAAGCAACTTGAGGCGCACCAATGTTCGCTTCAACTTTAAACTCACGTCTCATTCTATCAACGATGATATCTAAATGTAACTCACCCATACCAGAAATGATTGTTTGACCAGTCTCTTCATCAGTACGAGCGTGGAAAGTTGGATCCTCTTCAGATAATTTTTGAAGAGCAACTCCCATTTTATCTTGGTCACCTTTTGATTTTGGTTCAACGGCAACACTAATAACTGGATCAGGGAATACCATTGATTCTAAGATTACTTTGTTATTAGGATCACATAAAGTGTCTCCTGTAGTTGTATCCTTTAAACCAACCGCAGCCGCGATATCTCCAGCGTAAACTTCAGAGATTTCCTTACGATCATTGGCATGCATCTGTAAGATACGACCAACACGTTCTTTTTTATCTTTTGAAGAGTTTACGATATATGAACCTGAATTAAGAACACCTGAGTACACACGGAAGAACGTTAAACGCCCTACATATGGGTCAGTTGCAACTTTAAATGCTAATGCAGAGAATGGTGCATCGTCACTTGATTCACGAGTTACTTCTTCTCCATCCATATCAGTTCCATTAATAGCTTCAACATCAGTTGGAGCTGGTAAGTAATCGATAACAGCATCTAACATTAGTTTAACACCTTTGTTTTTAAATGCTGTACCACAGATTACTGGGAAGAATTCTACAGATAATGTAGCAGTTCTTAAAGTTTCTTTGATCATTTCAACAGAAATGTCTTCACCTTCTAAGAACATCATCATCATCTCTTCGTTAAACTCAGTTAACGCTTCAATTAATTCTTCTCTTTTTAACTCAGCCATATCAGCTAAGTCAGCAGGAATTTCAATTTCAGTAGCTTCTTCGTCAGCATTACCATCAAATGACCATGCTTTCATTTCTACTAAATCAATAATTCCACTAAATTGATCCTCTGCACCAATTGGCCATTGAATCGCGTGAGCATTTGCTCCTAAACGGTTAACGATAGTTCCTACTGAGAACTCAAAGTCTGCACCGATTTTATCCATTTTGTTTACGAATACAACTCTAGGTACTTTGTATTCTGTAGCTTGACGCCACACTGTTTCTGTTTGAGGTTCAACACCGGCTTGAGCATCCAATACAGCAACTGCACCATCTAATACACGAAGAGATCTTGAAACCTCTACAGTAAAGTCAACGTGACCCGGAGTATCAATGATATTTACTCTATGATTTTTCCAAAGTGCAGTAGTTGCGGCAGAAGTAATTGTAATTCCGCGCTCTTTTTCTTGCTCCATCCAGTCCATTTGTGATCCACCATCGTGTGTCTCACCAATTTTATGGATTTTACCAGTATGATATAAGACACGCTCAGTAGTAGTAGTCTTACCAGCATCGATATGTGCCATAATCCCAATATTACGAGTCATCTCTAAAGATATTTCTCTAGCCATAATAGTATTTTATACTCCTTATAATTTCGATTTTATTACCAACGGTAATGTGCAAATGCTCTATTAGCCTCTGCCATTCTATGAATGTCTTCGCGCTTCTTAACTGAAGCTCCAACACCATTTGCAGCGTCCATGATTTCTTGCGCTACTTTGTCAACCATTGTTTTACCATTACGTAAACGTGAATAGTTAACTAACCAACGAAGTCCTAAAGTTTGACGACGAGCACCACTAACTTCTACTGGTACTTGGTAGTTTTGACCACCAATACGACGACTTTTAACTTCTAATACAGGCATAATATTTTCTAAAGCTTGACTAAATACTTCTAATGCTGGACGACCAGTTTTTGCTTCAACTTGCTCGAACGCACCATAAAGAATTTTTTCAGCTGTTCCTCTTTTACCATCTAACATGATAGAGTTGATTAATTTAGCAACTACTTTTGAGTTGTAAATTGGATCAGGTAATACATCTCTTTTTGCGATATGTCCTTTACGTGGCATATGAATCCTCCTTCCACAATTTATTATAAATTTTACTTAATTTCTTACTTTGGACGTTTAGTTCCGTATTTTGAACGTGATTGACGACGGTTGTTAACACCAGCAGTATCTAATGTACCACGTACAATGTGATAACGTACCCCGATCAAGTCTTTTACACGACCACCACGGATTAAAACAACACTATGTTCTTGAAGGTTGTGTCCGATCCCTGGAATATATGCAGAAACTTCCATACCGTTTGATAAACGTACACGAGCATACTTACGTAAAGCCGAGTTAGGTTTTTTAGGTGTTAAAGTTCCAACACGAGTACAAACACCACGTTTTTGAGGTGACTTTTGTTTAGTTGGTCTTTTCTTTAAGCTGTTGAATCCAATTCCTAATACCGGAGATTTAGATTTTTTAACTTTATCCGTACGAGGGTTTCTTACTAATTGATTAATAGTAGGCATAATTGGTTCTCCTTTCATACAATTTTTTTCCTGATGTGTTTAACCCACACATCCAGGTGTTTCATTTAACTTTAAAATAAGAGCCTTAAACAGGCGCTCATATATAATAACAAACTACTTGACATTGGTCAAGTAGTTTTTATACTTTTTATAATAAACTTTTACTAATAACCTTCAGGGTTTTTATTTTGCCAATTCCATGAATCTTTAACCATTTGTCTCAAGTCTCTCTCAGCTTTAAAGTTAAGTTCTACTAAGGCTTTATTAGCATCAGCGTAACTTGTAGCTATATCACCAGCACGACGTGGTCCAATTTCATATGGTACTTTAACATTGTTTTCAGAAACAAATGCATTAACCATATCAAGAACACTTACTCCATTACCTGTACCTAAGTTGTAAATATATACTTTGTTTTCTTCCATGATTTTATTAACTGCCTTTAAATGTCCATCAGCAAGGTCAACAACATGAATGTAGTCTCTTACACCAGTTCCGTCATGAGTATCAAAATCATTTCCAAAGACCCCTAACTTTTCACGGATTCCGACAGCTACTTGAGTAATGTATGGCATCAAGTTATTTGGAATTCCATTTGGGTTATCACCAATCATTCCACTCTCATGCGCTCCAATTGGATTGAAGTATCTAAGTAGGGCCACTGACCACTCAGGATCAGACTTTTGTAAATCTTCTAAAATATGTTCAATCATTAATTTTGACTCACCATATGGGTTATTAGTTGATGTTGGCATATCTTCAGTAAATGGCGCCATGTTATTCACTCCATAAACTGTAGCACTTGAGCTAAATACTAATTTCTTACAACCAAATTTAGCCATTGTCTCACATAAGACAACTGTTCCACTAACATTGTTTCTATAATACATTAAAGGTTTAGCTACTGACTCACCTACAGCTTTTAAACCTGCAAAGTGAATAACAGCATCAACTTCATTCTCTTCAAAGACACCTTCAAGCGCTTCTCTGTCTAAGATATCGACTTGATAAAATTTAAAATCTTTATTTGTAATCGTTCTTAGTCTATTTAAAACTTCTGGGTTACTATTATAGTAGTTATCTACAATAATAACCTCATGTCCTTCATTTAATAATTCTACTACCGTATGGCTACCTATGTAACCTGCTCCACCTGTTACTAGTATCTTCATAATTAATTTTCTCCTTTTTCTAAAACATAAAGACCATTGTAATTTGTTATTGAAATCTTTCCTTCATTAATTATTATAACATCCATATGTTTTGCTAGTCTATTTTTTTCGGTTATACTTAACTTTTTTAAATGGGCGTCCCCACATGAAACTACATAGTTAACTAGTAGCTTCGAGTCAGTGACTTCTAGAATTTCTTTTTTATCAAATGATCCTAAAACATTAAAATACTTCTCAAAACGTTCAATTGTATTTTCGAAACAAAAGTACGATATACGATCTGCGCCTGCCATTTTATATTTCTTATAGTCAAATAATATCTTTTTCACTTCTTGGAAATGCTCTTTCGATATTAAAGTTGTATATAATTTACCTTTAGGTTTTAAGACCCTTCTTATCTCAGACAATGCTTTTTCGACATTAACACTTAGATATAGGGCATGCTCAACTATAATCATATCTAATGAACTATCAGAAAAAGGAATATTCTCCATATCAATAGCCATGAATTTAAAATCATAGCCTACATTTGATAAGTTTTCCTTAGCACTATTAATCATCTCTGGTGATATATCTGATAGTGTTATATCTAACCCTTCAGGAATCTTTGTTATATTCTTTTTCCAGATCGAACCATCTCCAGAAGCTAATTCCAGGATATTTGTCATCCCATTAAAATCAATATGGTCAAAAATCCACTCCTTCCAGTTGTTGCCAGATGGTGAATATTTATCATAAATACTAATTCGATGTTTCCAATTAACAAGCGTTTGAGAATCGTAAATCCAACCCTTCTCTTGGTTAATTAATTGAACGATATCAAAATGATTATCCCAATTTATATTATCATCAGCAGCTCCCATCGATATTATTCCATCCAATGAACTAATAATTTTTTCTAAATTCCTTCTCTTATTATCTAGTTTACTCCTCTGATAAACTAGTGACTCATACATTGAATCACTAGAATTGATTATCTTTTCTATTTCATCTAAAGTAAAACCAATATACTTCAATGTGACTATTTTTTGAAACTTTGATATATCCTCATCTGTGTACACTCGATGATTAGTTGATGTTATAATTGATGGCTTAAATAAACCTATCTCATCATAGTGATGTAAGGTTCTTTTAGTTACACCTAGCTTTTTCGCGAATTTTCCAACTGTATATTCCATTTATCTCACCCAAATACATCATAACATATCACGCTACGTCATATGCAAGGCCTAATTAAAAAAACAACCAAAAAGGTTGTTTTGAGTTAAATTAATTTTTTTCGCCTAACAAAATACGTGATTAATAAAGTTTGGAAGATAACCTTCGCAAGTGATGTGAAATCATTAATATATAGATATGCATGAAAACAAAATAGATATGAAAGTCCAATATAGGTAAATTCATTATGAAATCTGTTCATTTGCTTTTTGTTGACATGATATATTCTGCCATCTAAATCAACCGGTTCTATCTGACTAGTTGTATAACTTAACAATACTGAAAATAGAATTATGAATCCTGTTAGCATTGTAAAACTAAGTGGAATATCGTATGCAAGTTTATTGTTTGCGTAATGAGCATTCACTAAATCATAGTTTTCATACTTCATATTTGGTAATTTAGTTGGAGTAATTTCACTCTCAAATCCAAATGTATTTTTCTTATAAGAGTAGTAAATGTAATAATCGTCTTTAATTTGCTCTTCAAAATACCTAATACCATCTTCACCAACAAACTTATATTCAATATTCACAGTGTGTGCTAACTCCACAAAATACAACGCAATTAATGTATAACAAAATAAAATCAAAGCTTTCCTAGTTCTTGTAAATTTCTTCATAATATCTGTAGCTATCGCTACCTAATCCCCCTCCTAGTTTTCAATAAGTTTATTAAAGTAACTCTTTACGTCTAACAAAATAAGTGATTAAAATGAGTTCTAAAGTAATAGCGATTAAAGTGAATATCGTATTTATTAAATAAATAAACGGTATTAAACATAGTAAACTTATCCCAATATAAGTGAATTCATTATGGAATCTTGTCTCTCTTTTTCTATCAACATGATATATTTTACCCTTTAACTCTACAGCTTCAATACAGCTTGTTGTAAAACTAAATATTACAGACCCAAGTATAGCAAATGCCATTAAAAGACCAAAGCTAGTTGGTGAATCATATGCAAGCTTATTATCTTCAAAATATTCTTGGATTAGAATACCATCTTCATAAACGATACCTTCAACTTTTCGTTCTGTTTCTACGCATTCAAATCCAAAGAATGTTTTAGTACATGTTGTGTAAATAAACTCATCATTAATTACATCGGTCTCAAAAGGTCCTACTCCTCCATCTTCAATAACTTGAGTCTCAAAATATCTTATTCCTTCATCGCCTATGAACTTGTGTTCAATAGTTGTTGTGTAAATTAGTACCGCATATAACAGTGCAATTAAACAGTAACAATAAATAATTAAAGCTCTTCTTCCCTTTATAAATTTTTTCATAATATCAGTAGCTAAAGCTACCCAATCCCCCTCTCATTAATATAAATCTAATTTTATTATACAATTTTAATGAAAATTACGCAAATAATAAAAAAACTCGAGTCATAGACTCGAGTTTCAGTTTATTTTAAATGTGCGAATACATCTTCAATTAATTCATCATCAATTTCTATGTCGAAATCATCTTCTTGTTGCATAACTTCAATTTCACCTTGACGGTAAAATTTCGTACCGGTTCCGGCTGGAATTAATTTTCCGATAATTACATTTTCTTTTAGACCTTCTAATGTATCGATTTTCCCTTTAATAGCAGCATCCGTTAAAACTCTTGTAGTTTCTTGGAATGAAGCTGCTGATAAGAATGAATCAGTTTCAAGTGAAGCCTTAGTAATACCTAATAATACAGGACTTGCAATTGCAGGTACTCCATTACGTAATAATACTTCTTTATTCACTCTAGTAAACTTAGAAAGTTCAATTAATGCACCTGGTAAGAATTCAGTATTACCTTCTTCAACGATTCGAACTCTACTTGTCATACGACGAGCCATAACTTCGATATGTTTATCATTGATCTCAATCCCTTGAGCTCGGTATACTTTTTGAATTTCTTTCACGATGTAATTTTGAACAGTCTTAACATCAGTAACTCTAAGTAATTCTTTTGGATCTATATTTCCGACTGTTAATTTTTGACCATAAGTAACTTTATCGCCAACATCAACACGTCTTCTTGCTCCATAAGCAGTTAAGTAAGATTTTGATTCTAAATCGTTATTTACAATAATTTCATAACGACCTTCTAAATCATTAATTTCACTTACAGTTCCATCAATTTCACTGATTACAGCGCGCCCTTTCGGGTTACGAGCTTCAAATAACTCCTGTACACGTGGTAAACCTTGTGTGATATCGACACTAGTTGCAACCCCACCAGTATGGAAGTTACGCATTGTTAACTGTGTACCAGGCTCACCGATTGATTGGGCAGCCATAACACCAACTGCTTCACCAAATTCAGTTAATTCACCAGTAGCAAGGTTACGTCCGTAACATTTACGACAAATACCTTTTCTAGCTTCACAAGTTAACACTGATCTAATTTCAAAATCTTCAATTCCTGATTCAACTAATTCTCTAGCGATAACTTCATCAATTAAAGTACCTTTAGCGATTAATAGCTCTTTTGTTTCAGGGTGAAGGTATGTTTTGTTGATATAACGTCCAATTAAACGTTCATATAATGGTTCAATAACTTTACCATCTTTAGTATCAATAATATCATGAACTAAGACACCATTATCTGTTCCACAATCTTCTTCATTAACAATAACATCTTGAGCAACGTCAACAAGACGACGAGTTAAGTATCCTGAATCGGCAGTTTTTAAGGCTGTATCGGCTAATCCTTTACGTGCTCCATGTGAAGACGTAAAGAACTCAGATACTGTTAAACCTTCCGTAAATGAAGATTTGATTGGGATCTCAATAGGCTCACCTGTTGGTTTTGCCATCAGACCACGCATACCAGCTAACTGACCGAAGTTCGAGATATTACCACGAGCTCCTGAATCCATCATCATAAAGATTGAATTGTGTTTATGATCACGATCTAAAATAGCACTTAATTGGTCATAAATAACCTCTTTCGTATCATTCCAAATCCCAATAACTTTTTTGTAACGTTCTTCGTCAGTAATTAAACCACGGTTATATTGTCTAGTAACTAATTGAACTTTATCATCACTTTCAGCAATGATTTCATTCTTACCTTCTAGTGTAACAACATCATTAGCAGACACAGTCATACCAGATAAAGTTGAATACTTAAATCCTAGATCTTTTAAATCATCTAACATTCTAGAAGTTTCAGTAGTTCTAAATCTAGCGAAGACTTCAGAAATAATTAACTCTAAAGTTTTCTTTTTAAACGGCGGAATTACTTCACGACTAGTGATAGCTTCTTTAATATTAGTTCCCATTGGAACAAAGTGACGGTCATCGATAGCTATTTGAATATTATCTAAAGACGGCTCATTTACATAAGGGAAATCTTTAGATAAAATTCCATTAAATATTAACTTACCAGCAGTAGTTAATAAGTATGAATTGTTTTGTTCTTCAGTAAATGTATTTTTACCAATCACTCTTGCAGGAATTGCAATACGAGTATGTAAGTGAATCAAATTATTTTGTAAAGCTAAAATAGCATCATCAACATCAGAGTATACTTTACCTTCGTTATCTAAACCTTCTTTTTCCATAGTTAAGTAGTAGTTACCTAATACCATATCCTGAGAAGGAGTAACAATTGGCTTACCATCTTTTGGATTTAAGATGTTGTTAGCAGCTAGCATTAATACTCTTGCTTCTGTTTGTGCTTCGATACTTAATGGTACATGGACAGCCATTTGGTCCCCATCAAAATCGGCATTGAATGCTGGAGTTACAAGTGGATGTAATCTAATTGCACGTCCATCAATTAACTTAGGTTCAAATGCTTGAATTCCAAGTCTATGAAGCGTAGGTGCACGGTTTAGTAAAACTGGATGTTCTACAATTACATCTTCTACGATATCCCAAACACAATCATCTTGCATATCAATTAAACGCTTTGCACTCTTAATATTATGAGTGATTTCACGATTTACTAATTCCTTAATTACTTTTGGTTTGAATAGCTCTAAAGCCATCTCTTTTGGTAAACCACATTGATACATTTTTAAGTCTGGTCCAACAACGATTACTGAACGACCTGAGTAGTCAACACGCTTACCTAATAAGTTTTGACGGAAACGACCTTGTTTACCTTTTAACATATGTGCTAAAGATTTTAAAGGACGAGATCCTGCACCGGTAACCGGACGCCCACGACGACCATTATCGATTAATGCATCAACAGCTTCTTGAAGCATACGTTTTTCATTTTGTACAATGATTGATGGTGCATGTAAGTCTAATAATTTTTTAAGACGGTTATTACGGTTAATAACACGACGATATAAATCATTTAGATCACTTGTCGCAAAACGACCACCATCTAACTGAATCATTGGACGTAATTCAGGTGGAATGATTGGTAATACATCTAGTACCATCCATTCAGGTTTATTTCCTGATTTTAAGAATGCGTCAATAACCTCTAAACGTTTTAATAAACGAGAACGTTTTTGACCATGTGCTGTTTTGATAGCTACTTCAATCTCAGATTTTTCACCAGGTAAATCAATTTGACTTAATAATACCTTAATCGCTTCAGCACCTTGACCTACTTTAAACATACCAGGGTATTTTTGATAGTAAGCACGGTATTCTTTATCAGAAAGTAATTGTTTTCTTTCAAGAGGTGTTTTACCAGGATCAGTTACAACGTAACTAACAAAGTAAATAACTTCTTCTAAATGTCTAGGACTCATATCTAATACAAGACCCATTCTTGAAGGAATTCCTTTAAAATACCAAATATGTGTTACAGGAGCAGCTAATTCAATATGCCCCATTCTTTCACGACGTACCTTTGCACGCGTTACTTCAACCCCACACTTGTCACAAACGATTCCTTTATATCTAACTCTTTTATATTTACCACATTGACATTCCCAGTCTTTAGAAGGTCCAAAAATTCTTTCACAGAATAAACCTTCTTTTTCTGGTTTCAATGTACGATAATTAATAGTTTCTGGCTTTTTAACTTCACCATAAGACCATGAACGAATTTTCTCAGAGCTCGCTAAACCGACTCTCATCGCTTCAAATCTGTTTACATCAAACATTATTCGCTCACCCCTTCTTCTTTCATCTCTTCTTCCTTCATGTCTTCTTCAAATCCATCATCATCAAGGTCATCAAGATCCTCGAATTCTTCGGCTTCTTCTTCAACAACTTCAGGCTCTTCAGTCGTTTCTTCAACAACTTCATCAATAGAAAGTTTAATATCCTTGCTTTCTTCTTGCTCTTCAACCATTTTCAAGTCAATTTCTTCATTGTCTTTATCAAGCATTGTTACATCAATACCAAGCGATTGTAACTCTTTAACAAGTACTCTGAATGATTCAGGAATACCTGCAGCAGGAACAGCTTCACCTTTAACTAATGATTCGTATACTTTAACACGACCAACTATATCATCTGACTTAACAGTTAAGATTTCTTGTAAAATATGAGCAGCACCATATGCTTCAAGTGCCCAAACCTCCATCTCACCGAAACGCTGTCCACCAAACTGAGCTTTACCACCAAGCGGTTGTTGCGTAACTAATGAATAAGGTCCTGTAGAACGTGCATGTAATTTGTCATCAACCATGTGTGCTAGTTTAATCATGTGCATTACACCAACAGCAACTTTGTTATCAAACTCTTCACCACTTCTACCATTATATAAAACAGTTTTACCATCTGCGTCCATTCCAGCTTGGTCCATCAATTCGAAGATTTCTTCTTTTGTAGCACCATCAAATACTGGAGTAGCAACTTTGATTCCTAATTTTTTAGCAGCCATACCTAAATGGATCTCTAAAATTTGCCCGATGTTCATACGTGAAGGTACCCCAAGTGGGTTTAACATGATATCAACAGGAGTTCCATCTGGTAAGTATGGCATATCTTCTTTTGGTAATATACGTGAAATTACACCTTTATTACCATGACGTCCTGCCATCTTATCCCCTACTGAGATCTTACGTTTTTGAACAATGTATACACGAATTACTTCGTTTACACCTGGACTTAATTCGTCTTTATTTTTACGGCTAAATACTTTAACGTCATGAACAATTCCGCCACCACCATGTGGAACGCGTAATGAAGTGTCACGAACTTCACGAGTTTTTTCACCGAATATAGCATGTAATAATCTTTCTTCACTAGAAAGTTCAGTCATACCTTTAGGAGTTACCTTACCAACTAAGATGTCTCCTTCTTTTACTACTGTACCAACCATGATGACACCACGAGCATCAAGATACTTACGAGCATCTTCACGGACATTAGGAATATCACGCGTGATTTCTTCTGGTCCTAATTTAGTATCACGAGATTCTAACTCATAATCTTCAATATGTACTGATGTATAAACATCATCTATTACTAAGCGTTCAGAAATAATGATAGCATCTTCGTAGTTATATCCATTCCATGTCATGAATGCTACGACAACGTTTTGCCCTAAAGCTAATTCACCGTTTTCACAACTTGGACCATCTGCTAAGATTTCACCTTTTTTAACTACATCTCCAATTTCAACAATTGGAACTTGATTATAAGACGTACCTTGGTTTGAACGACCAAATTTAACTAAACGATATCTTTCAGTTGATCCATCTTCAGCTTTAACAATAACCTTACTTGAATCAACATATGTAACTTCTCCATCTTTTTCACAGATTACACACACACCACTGTCTTTAACAGTAACATGTTCCATACCTGTACCTACTAAAGGTGTTGAAGGTGAT
>Ga0209379_10001703_pt1 | contig 14032 bp, 9 predicted proteins | sample tdDd001_FD_187124 | JGI IMG/M metagenome (GOLD analysis project Ga0209379, IMG submission 187124) | Marine sediment microbial communities from the Atlantic coast under amendment with organic carbon and nitrate - tdDd00.1 (SPAdes)... | ecosystem: Environmental > Aquatic > Marine > Coastal >...
TGTTTCAACAGCAATACCCAGATGTGGAGTTTGAGCTGCGTCTGGAAGATCGCATGGTTGATATGGTGCAAGAGGGCTTTGATATTGGCTTTCGCATCGGACGACCTAAAAACTCGAGCTTGATTACCCGTAAGATTGCACGAAGTCGCCTGTTGATTGTTGCCGCCCCAGCGTTTTTAGAAAAGCATGGTGAGGTGAACAGTTTAGAGAAATTGGAATCTTTACCCGCCACTATTTACGCTGCCCCAGGTCTGTTATTCGATAAATTCGGCTATCACGATGACCAAGGCAAACAACAGCACTTTCAGCTTAATGTCGCTTATAAAGTGAATGATGTGGAAATGTTGGCAAGAAGCGCAGCAGGAGGAAATACCCTTGCTGTGGTGACTGCACAAATGGTTCAAGACGAAATCAAGCAAGGCAAGCTAGTGCCAATCATGACGCACTTGAACATTGATGATTTCGGCACCTTCTATGCAGTCTATCCACACCGTGATGCGCCGATCAAAACTAAGTTATTTATCGACACACTCAAATCCATTGTGGGGGAAGAGACACCCATTTGGGAAAAGAACATTCCAAATTTCGACAAGATGTATGGGCGAGGGAAGTAGAGAACACTAGTAGTACTTATTCTCGGTAAACTCAATCCACTCATCAAACACTTGTTCCAGCGGTTTATCGGTCACTTTAGAGATGTCACCATTGGTTTGAATAAGGGTGATTAACCCATCCGAACCATAACTTTGCTGGATAAACTCACCAATGCTATAACCGATATGGTACACGGCTCCTTGGCTATCCCAACCGTTACCTTCTTTAAGAATTTTTGCGTATTGTCTAAATTCCTCTTTTGTTGATGGTTTACGCCAGCCATATTCTTTTTCGGCTTCATAACAAGCGATCGCTTCCCAGAGCCATCTTGGATTGTTGATAATATTAGGGTTTATTGCAGTCGTTACTAGATGTACATATTCATGGTATGCGGTGTCCATTGTACTTTGGGAACCTGTATCGCGGAGTAATATTTCATTCTCGCTTATATAGCCCGTAGACCAAGGGTAACTCTGACCTAAAAGGTGTTTTTGATAGGCTAAATATTGGTTTCGGTCTTTCCAAATCCTTACCGTAATCGGTGGCATTTCTTTTACTTTAAAATTAGTAATTAGCTGAGGAGTTTTACTCGTAAGTCGATGATTAATATGTTCGACAATGGAATCATCTACGCCAGAATAAAGCACATACTTAAACTGGCCTTTATCAATGAAAGACTCTTTTGTTGCAGCGTTAGAGAAAAATGAAAGCAGAGCCAAAAGAACGACAATACATCTCATAATCACCCTTCCTTAAGAATTTATAAAACCCTATTGGTAGATGAAGTGAGGCGTATTTACTAGCAACAAATCTGAATATGCGACGCTCTTCTAGCTAATTCACAAGCGACATGGATTAGATCGGAGAACACTGTCCATGTATCCGCTGAACTGCTCAATAATCAACTTTATCCGTTACGGCGAGTTTTAATAGCTTGGCGTATATTCTGACGTTGTTCTTTACTCAGAGATCGTACTTTATCTCTCATTGGAACGGCTGCCGCACCATTACCCCATTTCACATCGGGTACTTCAATAATGTTGCCATCAGGGCCTTGAATCTGGACTGAATTACGTTCGCTGCCTTCGACATAGCTAATTTGGTACATGGTTTCCCCATTGATTTCACTGATGATGACATAGTTGTCAGCCACAACATCAACTTCCCATTTTACATTTGGGTTATCACATTTAATGCAGATAGGGTTGTCCCAATCGCCGTCTATGATAGGTAGATCGTTATCTGGTGTTGGCATTATTCCCCATTCGCCATCAACGATGGGTAATTCATTATCTGGGATGCTAGCTTCTGGCGAGTTTCCTCCTGACGAGCCCGAAGAGGAGCACCCCATGAGCAGAGCGGAAGAGATAGCAATTGCGATATATTTTTTCATCAGTTTTTCCTCTGGAATAAGGTTCACATGACCGTTCTCGCGCTAGTCTGATCCGTAAGTCTGTGGGAGAGCGTGACACTATTCGATGGGGAAAATATATCGAATCAACTGGCGCTTATCTAAGCACCAGTTGTTATTCAAGTCATAACCTTGGGTTATTAATGTAGGAGAGGGGGGCAGTTTCTAGTGCTGGACGGAAGTGTTAATCTAGGCACATGATAATCAAAATGTATCAAGGAATACTCTTGCCAGAGAGCTAGTGTAAGATACGTTCGACCTGCTCAATAACATAAGCCTCTTCTAGCGCTTTACCCAACATCAACTGATGGTTCAGCAGCCCTAGTATTAGGGTATAAAGCGATTCTTTATGCTTCGCTGAAACGTAGTTTTCTAGCATCGTTATGTACTTTTGATTCGCAAGCAACATGCATGGATCGGTGGCGACATTTTCTTGTCCAATCACATCAATGTAATCAGAGACAAGCTTCATTTCTTGGAAGAAACGCGGAGCCATTTGCTGGAAGATCAATATGAAGTTTTCGACTTGCTGCTCTGTATTTGCTTCACTTGAATTTGGTCTATCTGTTAGCACCTCTGCATCAAAGTTGACGATGGCTTCTGTTGCGGCTTTAAACAGCTCATCCTTACTTTTGTAATAGTGATAAACCGCACTTTTACTCATGCCCAACTGTTCGCACAGCTGTCTCATACCAATATTTTTGTAACCGAACTCAAGGAACACTTCGGTTGCTTTTAAGGCAATTTCTCTACGTCTGCTCTCATGATCGACGATCTTCGGCATGGTTTTCTTCTCATCTTTTATTACCGCAATGCCTCGCAGTATAACACAAGATCTTTTATTTAGACCGAGTGGACAAAAAAGATCTTTACCTAGCTCTCAAAGCGCACTAACTTAAAAAGACCAAGTGGTCCAAATAAGGTTTTAGTATGAAAATTGATTGGAGTGTTCCTCAAGCAAGAGCGGGTTTCTGGGGGGAAATTGATAAGCTGATTGGTCCGGGCGCAACGAAAGCAGAAAAGAAATTACAGCTGTATGTCCCCTTTGCTGCTGGTTTTGTCATGGTGGTTTATGCGTACTTTGCACAACTGGGTTGGACTGCTACTCAATATGTTATCGCGGGTTTGCTCACAGTGGATATTATCGGCGGCATTATTACCAATGCGACGTCTACGGCAAAACGCTGGTTTCATCGTGAAGGGCAAGGCTTTAAGCAGCACATGAGCTTTATTTTGACTCATTTCGTGCAGCTTGCTCTCTACAGTTGGGCGTTCTTAAACTTCGACATCATGTGGATTGCTGTGATCGGTGGTTACATGGTTCTAGCATGTAGTCTAGTCATGAAAACACCGTTGTATTTGCAACGTCCTGTTGCACTAACTCTGTATTCTCTGAGTTTGATTATTTCGATTTACTGGGCACAAGCACCACAAGGTTTAGAGTGGTTCTTACCACTGTTCTACCTAAAGTTATTGGTGAGCCATGTATTGCGTGAAGAACCATACCGACCGGAACAAGAATAGGACATCATGTTATGAAAACGCACCCTCGAATTTTAATTGCGGGCTCAACGGGGTACTTAGGCTCGCACATTGTTGAGCTACTCCTCTCTGAGCACATTGAATTTAAAGCCATTGCGAGAAACAAAACCAAGCTCCTTGCGATGGGCTTACAAGAGTCGCAGGCAGTAGAAGCTCAGGTGACTCACCCCGATGAGCTAAAAGGCGTTTGCGAGGGTATCGATGTTGTTGTCTCATGTTTGGGCATCACTCGCCAGCAAGATGGATTAGGCTATTTGGATGTCGACTACCAAGCAAACTTGAACTTACTCGAAGAAGCGGAGCGAGCCGGTGTTGGTAAATTCATTTACATCTCTGCGTTCAATGCTCAGAAATATCCTCAAGTTCGTCTGCTAGAGGCGAAAGAACGCTTTGCGAGTCGGCTTCTACAATCAACAAAATTAACCCCTTGTGTGATTCGCCCGAATGGCTTTTTCTCTGATATTACCGAGGTGTACAACATGGCGAAATCAGGTCGAGTGTTTACTTTTGGTGATGGTGAACACTTGCTTAATCCCATTCACGGAAAAGATTTGGCAAGATTTTGTGTAGAAGCGATTGAACGAAATGACACAGAACTAGATGTCGGTGGTCCAGATGTTTTGTCTGTCAATGATATTGCTCGGCTCGCGTTCAAATCTCAAAACAAAGTGGAGAAAAACACGCACCTACCGGACTTCCTGCGCACAGCCGGGCTGTCGTTAGTACGTCACTTGCCGGAGAAATGGGGCGGTCCTGCTGAGTTCTTCCTGACCATGTTAGGCGGTGACAATATCGCGCCGACTTATGGTCATCATCGGCTGGAAGACTACTTTCTCAAGCTCTCTGAAGATGACAACATCTGAGTCAGTTCATCGATTTAAACGGGACTCCACCCAAGTACTCAACCATGACTTTGGTCAGAAAGGGGGAGGTCATGTGCTTCATTGTCGATAAAGTGAACAATGTCTGAATCGTTAGCAGGGAGCACTTCATGAACCAACGCCAATTACAGCAGCAAGCATTTGACTTAAGTGATCAAAACTTAATTGTCGGCAATGTGGATCAATGTCCATTGCCACCAGAAATCTTGGCGTTTACGACAGCGGACTCAGAGTATGTTGTCGAAACGTTTGAAAGTGGTTTGACGGCGCAGGTATTTCATATTCGTGTCGGCGGACGAAACTATACGCTCAAGAAAAAACGCCCACAGACGAAAGTGCAAAACCCTGATGGTCAGTACTCTTTTCTGAATGAAGTTCAACGCCGTCTTGATTTTCAAACTCAAAAAGACAATCCGAATTTAACTGAGGATTTTAAACACATTGTTGAGACTGTTTATGCTGATTATCGTTTAGGAATCATTGTTTCAGATTGGATTGAAGGTTCGTCAATTCAAGCCCTAACTGAGGACTTATTAGGGCAGCTATTCTCTACTCTATTTGTCTGTGAGCGAAGTGGATTGTTTGAATGGGATTTGTGTTCTGGGAACTTGCTGGTGGATAAACAAGGTCAGCTAAAGTTGTTCGATTTTGGTTATATGTATCGGTTTGACCCGTTAAGAGAGTTCAACAGCAATGGTATGCATGACCCTCTGTTTGATGCTTGTGAGCGATTTGAAACGCGCTTCCTCTCTGGTTGGTTATTGGAGCAAGATTATTCCCGAAAAGAGGCAATGCAGTTATTCAAAAACGTTAAACAACAATGCTTTAAGATGTTTGAATACAAGCGGGACTGGTTAGTTCAAAACTATGCCGTGCCAGAAATCGTAGAACGAGTGCAAACGTCGATGGAAAAGATACAAACAGCGCTAAAATCTGATGCTGAGTTGGAACATCTTTTTACGCTTGAGATGTTTCGTTCGCATGTGCTCGATATTGAAGATGATTTGGATGGTAAAAGTTGCACGTCAACCACAATCAAACGTGTGCAGTTTGTTTTGGATATGCTGCAGCAACATTATGATTTGTTGGTTGAAGGAGGTGCGTTGTTTTATCAAAATGCAGCTAAGAACAAAGCCGAACTGATTCAAACCTACCAAGAGAAACACGAACTGGTGTTGCAGTACCAACTTTAGTTTTCGGCGTCGAGAAAACAAAAAAGCACACGAGAGGTGTGCTTTTCGTTCAGTTGGCTAGATAAGTGCTAAGTGGTATTACTTCGCTTGTTGCATCTCAACTAAACCACCTGCGTTATGAAGGTTGGTAAACCCTTGTGATTGTAGGTACTGATACGCTTGCCCTGAGCGATTACCACTGCGGCAGTAAAGCACGATTTGCGTATCTTTATCAACATTAGCAAAGTGTTTATCCAACTCTGAAAGCGGGAAGTTAACCGCTTTGTCCAAGTGACCATCCGCAAACTCTTGTGGCGTGCGTACATCGACAATCATTGCGCCTTGCTCAATCCATTGCCAACCCTGCTCTGCACGTTCAGAAGCAAACACCGATGGTGCGGTCAAAGCTAAGCTCAAACAAGTGAATACGATCGGGAGTAGTTTTTTCATTGAGTTCGTTTCCTCAAAGGCAATTGTCTCTATTGGTTCTGATGAAGATTATACGTGCTAATTGGGGTGTTCAACATGGTACTAGTCGGAAAAAGGCCAGCTCTTGCGAACTGACCTTTGAAGAGGGAAGAGTGATAGAGGTTTATTGAGGCGCTTTCATCGCTTCTGATTGATCGCCCGTCATCACGAAGTGCAACTCACCACCCGGTTTGAACTCGGAATGGTCGAAGAAGAAACCGTTATCCAAAGCTTTGCCATTGATGGTGAAAGACTTGATGTACATGTTGTCATCGGCGTTGTTCTCTGTGGTGATGGTGAACGTGCCGCCTTTCACCGGAATCACTGCTTTGTCAAATAGCGGACGACCCACAGTGTAAATAGGTTCTGCTGCGTTCACTTGGTAGAAGCCTAATGCAGACATCACATACCAAGCGGACATGGCGCCCACGTCTTCGTTACCAACTACGCCTTCTGGGGCAGCGAAATACATGTCATCAAGAATGTGGTCGACGATTTGTTGCGTCTTCCATGGTTCTGCGGTCCAGTTGAATAGGTAAGGAATATGGTGTGAAGGCTCGTTACCAAACGCAACTTGACCAATCAAACCGGACATATCCGGTGTTTCAGTGCCTTGGCTTTCTGCGGTGAAGGTGGCTTCTAGGTTTTTCTGGAACTCAGCATCGCCACCCATGATGGTTTTTAAGCCCGCGATGTCATGCGGTACAAACCAAGTCCACTGCCATGCGTTACCTTCGGTGTAGTTACCTGTCTCATGTTCTGTGCCGTATGGGTCGAATGGCGTCATGAAGGTTTCATCAATCATCAATGGGCGCATAAAGCCCGTCACGCCATGCTCTGCGTATTCAGTTGGGTTGTAATCGAAGTATTTTTTGTAGCCTTTTGAGCGTTCAAGATATTGCTCTTCCGCTTGAGTATCACCGGCTGCTTTGGCGATTTGCGCGATAGCCCAATCGTAGAACGCGTTTTCCAGACCGTAAGAAACAGACTCAACCGTGTAGTCTTCAAATACTGGCTCACCATCGACACGTTGGATAGCTGGCGTGAAGCCGTTTTTCTCAATGTAGTCGATGTGCTTGGTTAAAGTGCGATCCAATACGCCCTGATCCCAATCGGCTTGCAGTGCAGGGTAGTTGTCGTAAGTCGAAGAGTCGATCGCGGCTTTCAGCGCCAGGTCTTTCTCTTGTTGAGTAAACTCTTCTGGGAATTTGGTGATCGCATCCGCAATCACTGCTACCGCTGGATAGCCGACCATGGTGCCTGTTTCGTCACCTAAGTGCTCCCATTTCGGCAGCAAGCCGCTTTCAGTGTACTTCTGAACTAGGTTCTTCGCGTATTGCACCGCGCGGGTTGGCTCTGTGATGGTTTTTAGTGGGTGTAATGCACGTTGGGTATCCCATAGAGAGTAAACCGAGAAGTTTGGCTGCTCTTCTGTCGCTTGACCATAAGCGATGGAGTATTCCCCTTCACCTTCACGAATCGAGCCTTTGCCCATGCCACGGAATCGACCATCCACGTCTTGATGCACCATAGGCGCAATTTTGGTGTGGTAAAGCGCAGTGTAGAAGATCTCTTTTTGATCTTCCGTGCCCCCTTCGATAGAGAAGTTGAGTGCTTTTGCCCATTTCTCACGTGCGTTGTTGCGCGCAGTATCGAAAGAGACATTCGCTTCAGCATCGTAGTTGTTTTCTGCGCCTTGTGGGTCAACCGCAGATAACGCCACTTGCGCATTCAACTCTTGTGAGCCTTCATCTTCAAATTCGATGTAGGCCGTGACGTCCGCTTTTACACGCTTAACTGGATTACCTTGGTCATCATAAATCAATTCAGAAACGTGCTCTGCCGTTAGGCCGTCAACAGGCTTACCATTGGCAAGGATGTAGACGTCTTTGATCTTCTTATCGAAAGTCGCATAGAAGAAGACTTTTTGGTTTTTCGCCCAACCAGAGAAGTGTGCTGCATCGCGCTCGCCCGTGATGGTATGACCGTCTTCGCTCACCGTCAGTTTGTTGCGCAGAGAGGTCGAACCCCAGTCACTGTTAAGGATGGAGTTGAGGTCTATCTTCAAACGTTGTGGTTGACCTTGCGGGTAGGTGTAACGATGGAAGCCGACACGTTCAGACGCCGTAAGCTCAGCTTTGATACCGTTCTCAGCAATCTTCACAGAGTAGTAACCCGCTTCTGCCACTTCTGAGGTTTTGTCCATCTTGACCGAAATCGCTTCGCGGTAGTCGTCGCTGTCTTCGATGTATTTAGCTTTATCTTCGGTAAACGGCAGGAACAGAATGTCACCTAAACCGCCCATCCCCGTGCCAGATAGGTGAGTGTGGGAGAAGCCAAATAGAGTCTTTTTATCGAAGTGGTAACCTGATGAAGAGTGCCAGCCGATCAGCTCGGTATCTGGAGAAAGTTGCACCATGCCTTCTGGTACAACAGGACCCGGGAAGGTGTGTCCGTTAAAGCCGGTACCAATGAATGGGTCGACGTATTTTAGGTTGGAAGTATCGACGCTTGGTGAGGTGCTATCGTCGTCATCGTTGCAGCCAGCCAAACCAATAACACTTGCAATCACTGCGGTGGCGATAGCGGTTTTCGTAAAGTTCATAATCTTGATTCCTTAGGCAGGAAGCGCGTCACTTCCTGCCACTGAGTTAATCTATCTGCTTATTCTTTAAACACGAATTACATAAAACGTTACTGAGCTTGAAGCGCTTCTTGCTTGTCACCTGTCATGACGAAGTGAAGCTCACCGCCCGCTTTGATTTCGCTGTGTTTGAAGGTGAAGTTGGCATCCAGCGGTTTGCCGTTGATGGTTACGGACTTCACGTACTTGTTGTGTGGGCTGTTGTTGTCTGCGATGACTGTGAATTCGCCGCCTTCCACTGGAATGGTGATTTCATCAAACATAGGGCGACCGATGGTGTAGACCGGATCCGCAGGCGTCACTTGGTAGAAGCCCATTGCCGACATCAAGTACCAAGAACTCATCTGACCCACGTCTTCGTTACCAATCAAACCAGTTGGCTCGCTGGTGTACATCTCTGACATGATGCGGTCTAGGTACTCTTGCGCTTTCCATGGCTCATCCGTTAGCGCGTATAGGTAAGGAATGTGGTGCGATGGCTCGTTACCGTGCATGTACTGACCGATGTAACCCGTTAGATCTGGCAGCTCTTCACCTGTGTTTGAAGAACGCGCATTGAATAGTTCGTCCAAGTCTTCACGGAACGCTTTCTCTGGCGTGGTGTCTTTGCCTTGCGCCAAGTCGGCTTGGTAGATTTCTTGTTTCAGGCGGGTGAAATCGTGCATTGGTTGGAACTTCCATTGCCACGCGTTCCCTTCGGTGTAGGCAAACTCGTCCACGTAGTAAGGGTCGAACGGTAGCAGTGGGCATTTCTCTTTCATCACGCCAGAGCCTTCCGGCCATTCAACCATTTCACACTCATCCAAACGCTCTTCATCAATCGGTTGGTTGAACTCCAAAGGCGGTTTGTTTGGTGATGAGCTAAGCGGGTGGTTTTTCGGACGTAAGAAGCCTGTCTCGGCATCCCAATGGTTAAGCCAGTTGTCGGCACGAGTCATAAACTCTTCTTGCAGTTTTACATCGCCAGCCATGCGCGCGATTTCTGCCATTGCCCAGTCACCATAAGCAAACTCAAGCGTGTAAGACGCACTGTTCCAGTAGCCGTGATGAACAAAGCCGTTTTCTTCGTACACTTTCACTTGCACAACGTTTGCTGCGCCGATGTTGTTGTCTTCCGTCCAATCAGGGAATTCAGACGCCTCGTGGTAACGCACCGTAAACTCAGCCGCTTCTTTGGCAAGTTGTGGGTCGATGTCTAAACCTTTTGCCATCGCGTCAGCAATGATAGAAACCGCAGGGAAGCCGATCATAGTGCCCGTGTAATGGCTGTGCAGTTCCCATTTTGGCAAGATGCCACCGTCTTCGTATTTACGAATCAGGTCGTTAGCAAACTCTTCGGCACGTTCTGGGTCGATGATGGTTTTCAGTGGATGCGCTGCACGGAAGGTATCCCACATGGAGTACACAGAGTAGTTTGGTGTGTCGCCCGCGTCTTTTTGAATACGAGTACGCATCGCTGGGTATTGACCGTCGACATCTTGGAAAATCATTGGTGCGATAGAAGCGTGGTAAAGCGCGGTGTAGAAGATCTCTTTCTGATCTTCCGTGCCGCCAGATACCATCATGCGGCTAAGCTCTTGGTGCCATGCGTCGTTTGCTTGAGCGCGCGCAGTATCAAATGACACGTCTTTCGCTTCTGCTTCTAGGTTCTTCTCTGCACCTTCCGTGCCTGTTGGTGACAAGCCTACTTGGATTTCTAACGGTGTTGATGATGGTGCGAATTCTAGGTAAGCGATGGTTTTCACTGCGTCGATGCTGTCGTTGTTTACATCGATTTCCGTTTCTGCGCCGTCAACCAAAGCAATGGCTTTGACGATAGGTTGGTTGAAGGTGGCGTAGAAGTACACGTGTTGGTTGTTCGCCCAACCGTTTGAGCTACGTAAACCGCGAATGGTGTAAGCGTCGATGAACTCCAAATCACCCTTCATGGTGCGGTTGTTGAAGTGACCTTTATTGAGAGTGTGGTCTAAATCGACCTTGATGTGTGGCGTAGTGCCTTCTTTGAAGGTGTAGCGGTGGAAGCCAACACGTTGCGTGGTAGTTAGCTCAGCTTTGATCTCGCCTTTGTTCAGTTCAACCGCGTAGTAGCCCGCTTCTGCGGTTTCGTTGTCTTTATCGAAGGTGTTGAAAACGGCGTTTTCTTTCTTGGTGAAAGGCAGAACTAAGATGTCACCAAGGTCGGTAATGCCTGTGCCAGAAAGGTGAGTGTGGGAAAAACCATACACTGGGATTTCAGTCAGCTTGCCGTGGTCGAAGTAACCGGCAGCAGAGCCCCAGCCTTCCATTTCGGTATCAGGAGAAAGTTGCACCAAACCGTAAGGCACAACCGCCCCAGGGAAGGTGTGACCATCTGCGCCTGTACCAATCAATGGATTGACGTATTGAGTTAGTGTGGTGTCGAGGGATGGAGTACCAGACTTGCTGTTGTCGTCATCACTGTTACAACCAGCAAGACCAAACATGGCAGCGAGAATAGCGGTAGAGATAAGGGTTCTTTTTAGTTTCATTTTTATGGTTCCACAGAAGTGAAGGTTCTACAGAAAATAAGGGGCGAGGGTGTACCCCTTTATCCCCGCCCCACTTGACGTTGCAACGATGTCGCCTAGTTACAACGCCAAGTAGTTTGGGGGTGTTATTTGAGTGGGTGTCAGCTACAGCGCTTTCATCGCTTCAGATTTGTCTGAAGTCATGACGAAATGCAGTTCACCACCGTCTTTCAAATCGCTGTGCGCGAAGCTGAAGTTGTCACTCAATTGTTTGCCGTTGATGGTCACCGACTTAACGTAGATGCTCTCTTGGCTGTTATTTTCTGAGGTGATGGTGAATTTACCGTCCGCGACTGGAATCACGGCTTTGTCGAACAGAGGACGACCGATGGTGTAACTTGCTTCGCCCGGTGTGACTTGGTAGAAGCCCAATGCAGACATCACATACCACGCCGACATCTGACCGACGTCTTCGTTACCAATCAGACCTTCATGCGTTGGGTGGTAGAACTCGTTCATTGCTTGGTCGACGATTTCTTGTGTCTTCCAAGGCTCAGCCGTCCAGTTGTATAGGTAAGGCACGTGATGATCAGGCTCGTTACCCATCACGAACTGACCGATGTAGCCAGACATGTCGTGTGATTGGCTCGTATCGGCGTTGGAGTCCGCATTAAACAGCGCATTCAAGTTGGCTAAGAATGCCGCTTTACCTTGTTCGGTTACGTCTTCAGGAAGAGAGAAGTCAGTACGGTCGATGTGCTCGCCGCCCATCACGTTAGCCAGACCGTTCAAGTTGTGCGGTGCAAACCATGTCCATTGCCATGTATTGCCTTCGGTGAAGTCTTCACCACGGTGCTCGGCGCGGTAAGGCCAGAACACGTCACTTTCGTTGAGTGCTTTACGGTCTTTACACGCGTTGTAGTCCATACCGTCTGGGATAGACAGCGCCATGTTTTCGTCCAAACATTCGGCTTTCAGGTTGTTTGCCCAAACCTTACTGCCACTGTTCATGTAAGCCGGACGCATAAAGCCCGTCGCACCCAATGCGTTGCCTTTGGTGTCTTGCAGTTTGCCGTATTGTTCTGGGTTGTAATCGAAGTAGTTCTTGAACGATTCTGAGCGTGCCATGTAACGGTCGTACTGTTGGTCGTTGCCCGCAAGTTTAGCGATCTGAGCGATACACCAGTCGTAGTAAGCGTTCTCAAGGCCGTAAGACACCGATTCGTTCACAAGCTCGTCGTATTTATCGACTTTTAAGCCTTCAACGTAACCCGGTTTGTCACCAGAATCCGGCGCCCATTTGGTGTTGGCTGGAATAAAGCCGATGTCTTCTTGGTAGTCGTTGTGACGCGTCATTACCGTGAAGCGTTTGTCACCGTTCCAAGCATCTTGGTAAGGCACCCAGCTTTCGGTTTTATCAAGGTTGAAGTTGACTGTTTCGTCAGCGGCTTTCAGTGCCAAATCAAACTCAGCAGCGGTAAAGGCTTCTGGGTGTTTTACCATGATATCGGCAATAACCGAGACCGCAGGATGACCGACCATTTCACCAGTGTAATCCGAGTGCAGTTCCCATTTTGGCAGCACGCCGCCCGTTTGGTATTTGTTCAATAGATCGCGTGCGTGTTCAATCGCGCGGTCTTTATCGATGATGGTTTTCAATGGGTGTGCAGCGCGGAAGGTATCCCACATTGAGTACACTGAATAGTTCACTAAGCCATCTTCTGCTTGGTGCACTTTGCCATCCATGCCACGGTATTTGCCATCCACATCTTGGTATAGGAATGGAGCAACAAACGTACGGTAGAGCGAGGTGTAGAACATGGTTTTGTCGGCTTTGTTGCCGCCTTCTAGTTCAAACTCGCCAAGGATGTTTTCCCAAGCCACGCGGTTTTGTTGTACGACGCTGTCGAAGTCCCAGCCGTTAGTGTCTGCTTCTAGGTTTTTCAGTGCGCCGTCAACGCCAGTGCCAGAAATCGCTACTTTGACCACCAATGGCTTGTCGCTCTTACCAAAGTTCAAATGCGTCAGGACATCGTTTGCGCGTTTTGCCAAACGTTCTGGGTCAGGTTCTGGTTCGCCCGGCATTGGTTTGTGCTCTGCGTAACCACGGTAATCTTCCAAGCCGACTTCGGTAGCGTCAGTTGGAGTCAGTTTGCTCTCAGAAGTCAGCTTGGTGTACAGGTTCTCTTCAATGATTGGATCAGAGAATTCTGCCGCGAAGAACACGGTTTGCCATTGACCCCATTCGTTTGAGGTACGCGCGCCTACGACTGTGGTGTCGTTAACGCGTTTGTAGTAGATGCTGCGAGAGTGGTTGCCGTATTGCTCCAACAGTTCGTGTTGAAGATCGATACGTACTTTGCGGTCTTCACCCGGTTTGAAAGTGTAACGCTGGAACGCCACGCGGTCGGTTGCCGAAAGCTCAGCTTTTACGCCAGTTTCTACAAGATCAACCGAGTAGTAACCAACCTCTGCCACTTCCGAGCTTTTATTCATGGTCACGGCATCAGTATTGAACCCTGTGTATGGCAAGAAGGCGAAGTCGTTTAGGTCACCTTTACCTGCGCCAGAAATGTGGGTCATTGAGAAGCCAGAAAGCAGGCTGTGCACAGGATCGTATTCAACAGGCGAGCCTTTGCCATTCCAACCGTTTGGATCGAAGTTATCTGGTGACGGTTGAATCATACCTTCTGGCATGACTGGAGATGGGTTGACGTTGCCAAGACCTTTAGTGCCGATCAAGGTATCAACGAATTCCAAAGTAGGGGTAGAGATAACTGGAGTTTCTGGATCAGAGTCGCTGCCACAACCAGCAAGACCAAGCATGGCGGTTA
>Ga0209379_10001704_pt1 | contig 14022 bp, 14 predicted proteins | sample tdDd001_FD_187124 | JGI IMG/M metagenome (GOLD analysis project Ga0209379, IMG submission 187124) | Marine sediment microbial communities from the Atlantic coast under amendment with organic carbon and nitrate - tdDd00.1 (SPAdes)... | ecosystem: Environmental > Aquatic > Marine > Coastal >...
AGAGGTAGGATATAAAAAAAATTATATAAGCAGTATCTTAGCCAATAAAAACCAGAGAAGAAAAAAGGTATATGCTCTTTTAGTAAGATCAAAAAATGAAAATTACCTGAATGGAATGCTAGAAGGGATAGAGGTATTAAGAGAAGAGGTAGCTGGGTACAATGTAGACTTAGAGGTTGTAGTAACCGATATCGATAAACCAAAGGATCAGATCATAAAGCTGAAGACAATATTAAAATATAATGAAGTGGATGGTCTCATCATCATACCTCTGTTACAGGATGAGATAGAGGTAGTAATGAAGGAGTACCCTGAAGTTCATATGGTAACTCTGGATAAAAAAATAAATAATGAGATATCCTTTATAGGGTCTGACTACAGAAGTTCAGGAAGGATAGTAGGAGGAATACTTACGAAGCTATCAGATGATAAAGATAAGGTAATAGTTCTTGATTCAGGGGAGGATAAGATCTCTTCTAAGGATTATCTGGAAGGTTTTCTAGAGCAGCTGGAGTCAAATGGGATGAGAGATATCAGGGTTAGTCAGATAAAAAATCTCAGCAATAATCTGGATGAAATAGAAAAGATCCAAGGGATAGGAGAAGCAAGATATATCTATACATCGAGACATGTGAGCAAGGTGGCTGAGTTTTTAAAGGACAGAGGACTTGGACAGCTTAAGATAATAGCTAACGGTATAGATGTGGATACTATAGGTCTTATAAAGGATGAAAGGATAGTAGTCTCTACCAAGGAAAATTATTTTCTACAGGGATACCTGGCAGGTAAGGTAGTCTTCAAAAAATTAAATGGAGATAAGGGATATATAGATTATAAAACAAAATCTGAAATAGTCTTTAAAGAGAATATAAGTCAGATAGAAGCAAATCATGAAAAAGATATATTTAAAAACTTTAACATAATGTAGGGGGAATTAAGGATGAAAAAAGATTTAAAGGGTATATTTACAGCACTGATGGTAGCTTATGATGAAAATGGAAGGATCAGTGAAAAGGGGACAAGGGAGATAATAAGACATAATATAGATATTATGGGAGTAGATGGTCTTTATGTGGGAGGAAGTACCGGGGAAAACTTCATGCTATCCACTGAAGATAAAAAAAGAGTATTTGATATAGCAGCTAATGAGGTAGCAGGCAGGGTAAAGCTTATAGCTCAGGTAGGGTCTATAAACCTAGATGAGTCCATAGAACTAGGAAAGCACGCAAAGCATCTCGGATATGATTCATTGTCAGCAGTAACACCATTTTACTATAAGTTTGATTTTGAGGAGATAAAGTACTACTACAATGCAATAACTGAAGCAACTGAAATGGATATGATTATATATTCTATTCCATTCCTTACAGGGGTAAATATGAATGTATCTCAGTTTGCAGAATTATTTGAAAATAAGTATATAATAGGAGTTAAATTCACAGCTGGAGACTTCTTCCTTCTTGAAAGAATCAGAAAAACATTCCCAGATCACCTTATCTATGCAGGTTTTGATGAGATGATGCTTTCTGCAGCTGTCCTTGGAGTAGATGGCGGGATTGGAAGTACATATAATGTCAATGGAATAAGAGCTAAAAAGATATTTGAACTGGCTCAGGTAGGGAAGATAGAGGAAGCAAGGGAGATACAGCATATAACCAATGACCTGATAGAAGAGATTCTAAATAATGGTCTTTATCAGACATTAAAGGTGATATTAGAGGAGCAGGGAGTGGAAGCAGGGTATACAAAGCAGCCTATGAAGAGGCTGTCAGCTGAAAAGGTAGAAAAAGCAAGAGAGATCTATAGGAAATATATATAACTAATAAAAAAGGGGGAAAGAAATGAAAAGGATTTTAAATTTAGTACTGGTATTGGTAGCAGCTTTATCTTTAGTAGGGTGTGGAGGTAAAGAAGCAGATGGAGACAAGTTTGAGTTAAAGTTTGGACTGGTTCCGGGAGTTCAGTCAAATGAATATAAGGCGGTAAAGGAACTGGCTGACTATGTATCTAAGGAGAGTGCAGGAAGACTTACAATCAGAATCTATCCGGATTCTCAGCTGGGGGATGACAGAGAGATGATATCTCAGGTAAAGGAGGGATCTCTGGATCTTGTACTTGCTGAAACAGGGCGTCTCGGACTGTGGGTAAAGGAAGCTGAGATATTCCAGATGGCATATGTATTTAATAACTATGATCACCTGAAGAGAAGCCTGAATGAAACTGAAGAGGGACAGGGTCTTTTAAAGAAGTTCCAGGAGGAAAATAACTGGAGAATTTTAACCAATGCATATAATGGTACAAGAGAAACAAGCTCAAACAAGGTTATAGAGAGTATAGAAGATATGAAGGGGATGAAGCTGAGAGTACCAAATGCTCAGGCTAACCTAAACTATGCGAGATATGTAGGAGCTGCACCAACTCCAATGGCATTTACAGAGGTATATCTGGCACTTCAGACAAATGCAGTAGATGGTCAGGAAAATCCACTGTCTGCAATAAAGAGCTCGAAGTTTTACGAGGTTCAAAACTATATCTCTATGACAAATCATATTATAAATGACCAAAACTATATTGTAGGAGAAGGTGTATATAATAAACTTCCTGAAGATCTTCAAAAGATATTAACAGAGGGGACTGTAAAAGCAGGGGAGTCTCATACAGCTATGTTTATGAAGGATGAGAAGGATCTTATAAACTACTTTGAAGAGAAGGGTGTAACTATAACTAAACCTGAGTTAGAGCCATTTAGAGCTGCTCTGGCACCTGTACACAATGGATATGTAAAGGATAATGGAGAAGCAGGAAGGAAGCTGCTTGAAGCAATAAACTCTGTAAGATAAAACTATAAAAGGCCAATGATATTGGCCTTTTAATATACAATAAGGAGTACATAATGAAGAAGATATTGAAATATTATGAGGAATATCTGGGAGGAATCTTATTTTCAGTAATGTTTATAACACTTGTTATGCAGATCTTTTCAAGACAGATATTAAACAGACCTCTCATATGGACAGAGGAGCTATCAAGGCTGATATTTGTATATATAGCTATGCTGGGAGTAACTCTCGGAATAAAATATGAGCAGCATGTGGGAATAGAGGTATTCTCTGACAAGTTTTCCCCTAGGGTAGCTAAGGTAATGGATATAGTAAAGACTATACTTACAGGAGTAATCATAGTTCTTTTGATCTATATAGGAATTGTGATCACCAAGAGAAAAGCTTCTCTGGATCTAATATCCCTTGGAATTTCAATGGGATACCTATACGGAGCTCTTCCAATAGGGGGAGTTATGATGGGGATAAGGTATGTAGAGAATATATACAAGAGAGTGCACTGTAAAGAATATAAGGGAGTAGAGGTGAGTTAGATGTATGTAATAATAATGTTTGGAGTATGGCTTGCCCTTCTTGCTATAGGGTTTCCAGTGGGATTTTCACTGATTCTAGCAGCACTGCTGTTTTTCTTTATAAGCGGAGACTGGAATCTGGTATATTTTGCAGGAAGTCAGTTTATAGACCAGTTAAATAGCTTTAGCTTACTAGCGGTTCCATTTTTTATACTCACAGGAATCCTGATGAATAGCTCCGGAATAACAGACAGGATATTCAACTTTGCAAAGTCTATGCTGGGTCACTATACAGGGGGAATGGGCCATGTAAATGTAGCAGCAAGTCTTTTGTTTTCAGGGATGAGTGGGTCGGCTCTGGCTGATGCAGGTGGTCTGGGACAGCTGGAGATAAAGTCTATGAGAGATGAGGGGTATGATGATGACTATAGCGGTGGGCTTACAGCAGCCTCATGTATAATAGGGCCTCTGGTACCTCCAAGTTCTATAATGGTCATATATGGTGTAGTAGCAAACCAGTCTATATCAAAGTTGTTTTTAGCAGGATTTTTGCCTGGAATGCTCACAGCAGCTCTTCTTATGGTAATGGCCTATCTTCTAGCTAAAAAAAGGGGATATAAGAAGGCACCTAAAGCCACCTTTGCAGAAAGAAAAAAGGCTTTTAAGGAATCTTTCTGGGCTCTGTTAACTCCGGTTATCATAATAGGGGGAATATTTTCAGGATTCTTTACTCCCACAGAAGCATCTGTAATAGCAACTGTATATTCAATATTTCTTGGAGTATTTTTCTTTAAAGAACTTACTTTAAAGAAGTTATTTGAAGATTTTATTGAAGCTGTAAAGGTGTCTGGAGTAACCTGTCTTATGATAATGGGAGTAGGGATATTTGGTCAGGTGATAGCAAGAGAGCAGACAGCGATAAAGGTAGCTGAATACTTTATCTCCATATCAAACAGTCCCTTGATGCTTCTTGTTATGATCAACCTGACACTGCTATTTTTAGGGATGTTTGTAGATGCCCTACCACTGATTATCCTTGTGGTACCTATATTTGTACCAGCAGTAATGAGTGTGGGAATAGACCCTATCTTTTTTGGAGTAATGGTAATATTTAATCTGATGATAGGAATACTAACTCCTCCAATGGGAACGGCGCTATTTGTAGTTTCCCGGGTGGGAAATATACCATCCCATGTAATAATAAAGGGGATAATACCGTTTTTACTGCCATTGCTGGTTACCCTGGTAATACTGACGCTGTTCCCGCAGATTATAATGTTTCTACCAAACCTGCTGGGATAAGCTGTAAATAGGTTTAAAAAATCTGAAATTGCTAAAAATCAATGGTGTTGGAGGAAGATAGGTGGCAGATATGATGAATAATATAAACGGAAAGTTAGTAGTGTCCTGTCAGGCGCTGGAGGATGAGCCACTGCATAGCTCTTTTATAATGGGAAGGATGGCAAGAGCAGCAGCCCAGGGGGGCGCTGCAGGAATAAGAGCCAACAGTGTGGCGGATATAAGAGAGATAAAAAAGGAGGTGTCACTACCTCTCATAGGAATAATAAAGAAAAACTATGGTGAGTGTCCTGTGTTTATAACCCCTACTATGAAGGAAGTGGATGAGCTTGTAGAGGAAGGGGTAGATATAATAGCTGTGGATGCTACCAAAAGGGAGAGACCCGATGGGGTCTCCACAGAAGAGTTTATAAGAAACATAAAGAAAAAATACCCTAGTCAGCTCATTATGGGAGATATATCATGTGCAGAGGAAGCTGTCATGGCAGAGAAAGCAGGGGTGGATATCGTAGGGAGTACCCTGGTGGGATATACAGAGAACACTAAGGGCAATATACCTCTGGAAGAACTGGATAAAATCCTAAGAGTAGCGGATATTCCTGTAATAGCTGAAGGAAATATAGACACCCCTAAAAAGGTAAAAAAGGCTCTTGATATGGGAGCATATTCAGTGGTAGTAGGTAGTATAATAACCAGACCTCAGCTCATTACAAAGAAGTTTGTAGATGCAATAGAGGAGAGATAGTATGGTTTTTGGTGCAGTGGATATAGGTGGAACAAAAATAAAGTATGGGGTGGTAGATGATCTGGGGACGCTCCTTTTTAAAGGCTCTATGGACACCCATCCAAGGAGGGGAAGTACAGATCTACTGGAAAGGATAGGGGAAAAGTTAAGAAAACTGAAGGAAAGATACCCTTTAGAAGGAATTGCCATAAGCACAGCTGGTCAGGTTGACTTTCATAAGGGGACTATAAGCTATGCTACAGACCTTATTCCAGGATGGATAGGAACTAATATAAAATCTTACTATGAAAGCACCTTTGGTCTGCCTGTAGTGGTGGAAAATGATGTAAATTGTGTGGCTATGGGTGAACTCTGGAAGGGAGCGGCCACAGGAAGAGATTCCTTTATCTGTATAGCTCTTGGAACAGGAATAGGTGGAGGAATCTTCTTTAACGGTGAGCTCTTCAGAGGAGAGAACTTTGCTGCAGGAGAGTTTGGACACCTGAAGATAGTAGATGGTGGAAGAGAGTGCAGGTGTGGAGACAGGGGATGCTATGAAGCCCACGCTTCTACAGATGCTCTGGTATCCATGCTACAGGAGTTAACAGGAGTAGAAAAGCTCGATGGGAAGATGATATTTGATATGGAAAAAAAAGGGATCTCACCATATAAAGAGGAAGTAACAGGGTGGATAGGATATATAACAGACGGGCTTAAAAATATAGCGGTATCCTTTAATCCATCCCTCATAGTAATAGGGGGAGGGGTATCGGCTCAGGGAGATTATCTTCTGGAGAGAATAAAAACAGATCTAAGCAGGAAGATTATGCCTAGTTTTTATGAAAAACTGGATCTCAGGATGGCAAGCTCTGGAAATGATGCGGGAATGCTGGGAGCAACATATCTTCTAATCAAGGAGATAAGTAGTTAAAAAAAGGAATACCGATCGGTATTCCTTTTTTTATTGTTTAAAGGTCGGCAATACTTCGCCAGTAGGAAGTAAAAGCTTCCTTTAGGAACTCACCTGTGTTTTTAGCGGGGTTTAAAGTAAGATAGTTTATATAGGCGTCGGAAGATCCCTGGGTAATGCAATAAAAAAGTTCGGAATCCATGGGCCTGATATATCCCATGGAAACAGCATCCTCCAGAATCTGATAAAACATACAATATCCTTCCTCTAGGCTACTTTTGTCTACCTCAGAATAATATGGAGAGGAGATAAACATATCTATAAACTTTTTTTTAGTATGATTTTTTATGCTCCAAAGAATAATAGAGGACCATATTGTATATATCTTTTTTTTGATATTTTCATCTGTTTGCAGCTTTTCAGTGATATATTCAGACAACTCTAACTTAATCTCTATGAAAAGCTTTTTTATTATATCCTCCTTAGAGGCAAAATGGTGGTAGATAGCACCATTTGAAACCTTAGATCTTTTAGTAATAAGAGAAACGGAGCTTCCGTCAAGCCCCTTTTCTACAAAAACTTCCAGGGAGCCATTCATTATTTTCTCTACTATAGTCATAACAACCTCCTTAAAAGAGTAATCACTCTTTAAAATAGTATTATTTTTTTTAAGTTATGTCAAATATATAATGAAGCTTGACAAAAAACAGAGTGAAGTGTTAGACTAAAAATAATAAAAAGAGTGCTTGCTCTCTAAAAGTGACTAAAAACTGTATTTGTTTCCAAAAATAGATTGTAAATCACAGAATAAAAGAGTGTGTGCTCTGTTGTGGGTGGAGAGATAAAGAGCATTATATGAGAAGCAGAGGGGGAAGGATGAATAAGATATTTTATTTTACATCAACAGGAAACTCATTATTTGCAGCAAGGGAGATACAAAAAAGAATAGGAGGGGAACTAATTTCCATTCCCCAAGCTATAAAAGAGGGAAGGTTAAAATATAAGGGGGATAAGATAGGTATCGTGTATCCATGCTATGCCTTGTATGCTCCTAAAATAGTCAGGGAATTTATTGAAAGTATAGAGATAGAGGGAAGATATGTGTTTTCTGTGATGACCTATGGAAATATATCCCTAGGAGGAGTAGAGGTATTTAGCGAACTCTGTGAAAAAAATGGAATATCCTTAGATTATGTAAATGAGGTTTTAATGGTAGATAACTACCTTCCTATGTATGATATAGAAAAACAATTAAAAAAACAAAGTAAGAAGAATATAGATGCAAACCTAGAAGGGATAGTAGAGGATATCCATAGTGAAAGTAAGTTTATAAAGAGTAAGGGAATGATTGGAAGGTTTGCAAGCAGCAGGGTGTACAAGCTGGTAGAAAGTGGGTTTCACAAGACACCGGAAAAGTTTTTGGTAGAGAAGAGCTGTACTAGTTGTGGTGTGTGTGAAAAAGTGTGCCCTGTAGGAAATATAAAGGTAGGGGAGAAAGAAGTGGTGTTTTCAGAGAGGTGTATAGGATGTCTAGGGTGCACCAATAACTGCCCAGTTAATTCTATAAGAATGACCAATGAAAAGAGCCGGATGAGGTTCAGAAATGAGAATACTAGTCTGAAAGATATAATAGACAGTAACTGGAGGAAGGATGAAGTTTAAAAATAAAAGAAAAACCAATCTATCCACAGGGAAAAATCCCTTTGATATGTACATGGATTATTTTTTTAGAGGGGTAAAGGATAAAAATCCCCAAAACTATAAAAACAAAGGATTAGACATGAGGGAGTTTGAGGATAGAGAAGATGCTGGAGTTCTTCTGGGTCACTCTACAGTACTTCTCAAAACAGAGGGCAGGGTATTTATAGCAGATCCTGTTCTGAGAGAGGGTAGGGTAGGGCCTCTGGGGGTACTGGGACCGAAAAACTTTAAATACTCTCACAAGTATACTCTGGATGAAATACCAAAAGAGATAGAGGGAGTGTTGATATCTCACAACCATTATGATCATCTGGACTACCGTACTGTTAAACTTCTTTCCAGTAGAACAAAAAAATTCTTTGTACCTGAGGGAGTGGGGGAGCTCCTTCTAAAGAAGGGGATAGCCAGGGATAAGATAGTGGAGCTGGGGTGGTATGGTGAGTATGATATAGAAGGGATGAAGGTAGTACTGACTCCAACAAGGCATTTTAGCGGAAGGGGGCTCTTTGATGGCAATAAAACCCTATGGGGATCCTGGGTTATAAAGGGGAGGAAGAGTATCTTCTTTTCAGGAGATACCGGGTATTGTGAGGAATTTAAGAAAATAGGGGAAAGGTATGGTCCCTTTGATCTGACTCTTATAGAATGCGGAGCTTATTCTAAATACTGGTCCTCTATCCACCTGATGCCTGAAGAAAGTGTGAGGGTGGGAAGAGATCTCTCAAGTAAACTTATTATACCCATACACAACAGAAAGTATGACCTCTCTTTGCACAGGTGGGATGAGCCTTTGAAGAGGTTTAAGAAAGAGGTAACATTAAGTGGTATTGAAGGCTATAAGATACCTGAGATAGGAGAGGTATGGGAATACTAGATGGAAGAAAGCAGTCTAGACAGGCTGTTTTTTTTATACAAGCACTATATCTATATGTATCTATAGATAACGATGGAGTTTTGAGGTATAATAAAAGTATCTGAACCGAGGGAGAACTAATATGGATGTAATGAAAAAATTAGAGATACTGTCTGATGCAGCAAAATATGATGCAAGCTGTTCTAGCAGTGGGAGCAGCAGAGGAAGCGGTAGCGGTGTGGGAAGTGCTGCTGCAAGGGGTATATGTCACAGCTGGACAAGTGACGGAAGGTGTGTATCCCTTCTCAAGATCCTCCTGACAAACTACTGTGTCTATGATTGTGTATACTGTAATAACAGGAGAAGTAATAAGGTGGAAAGGGCCACCTTTACTGTGGATGAGATAGTGGATCTGACTATTAACTTTTACAGGAGAAACTATATAGAGGGACTTTTTCTCAGCAGTGGAATAATAGGGGATGAGGATACTACCCAGGAGCTCATCATGAGGGTAGTAAAAAAGCTGAGACTGGAGTATGGGTTTAATGGGTATATCCACACAAAAGCTATACCTGGAGCCAGCAGGGAGCTCATAAGACAGACGGGAATGTATTCAGACAGACTCAGTGTAAATATAGAACTGCCGTCGGAAAAATCACTGAAACTTCTGGCACCGGAAAAAACAAGGGAAAATATATTAAAACCTATAAAATATATTGGTGAGGAGTATGAAAACTATCTGGTAGAGAAGGGGAAAAACAAGAAACTTCCTGAATTTTCTCCGGCGGGGCATACCAGCCAGCTCATAGTGGGAGCCAGTCCGGAGTCGGACCATCAGATACTGAAACTCACGGAAAACCTCTATGACAAGATGAAGCTGAAAAGAGTATATTACAGTGCCTATATCCCTGTAAATAACCATGAAAACCTCCCGGCAGTGAATGTAAAACCACCTCTAACAAGGGAGCACAGACTCTATCAGGCAGACTGGCTTCTGAGACTCTATGGTTTTAAAGCAGGGGAGATCCTCAGTGAAAAGGATCCCTTCTTAAGGGAGGAGTATGATCCCAAGGTGGGATGGAGTCTGAACAACCTGGATATATTTCCTGTGGAGGTAACAAGAGCCTCCTATGAGCTGCTTTTGAGAGTTCCCGGAATAGGGATCACAGGAGCTAAGAGGATAGTCTACTACAGAAAAAATTCCATACTGAATTTTGATAGTCTGAAGAAGATGGGGGTAGTGCTAAAGAGAGCTAAATACTTTATAACCCTTCACGGAAGCTATCTGGACAGCTTTATGCTGGACAGAGATCTCCTCACAAGAAAGCTGTCTGATACAAGGGATACTCAGCTGAAGCTGTTTTGAGGGGGAGAGAGGATGAACTATACCTATGACGGAACATTTGAGGGCCTTCTTTCTGTGGTTTTTACAGTCTTTGAAAAACGTGACAGCAGGGCAGTAATCGAAAAAAAAAGAGATGGAGCACTCTTTGGCGGGATCTATGTGGATACAGATATATCAAAGGCAGAAAGGGTATATAAAAAGCTGTGCAGGGTGGCGGGACAGAAAGAAGCAAATAGGTTATATACCGCCTTTCTCAGTGAGAGGTCGGGAATAGAGAATACACTGCTGGCATATATAAGGGGTGTTATAGAAGAAAAATCCAGTATAGAGAGGATCTATATGGATGCAGTGGTAGAGGTGGAGAGGTTTTCCCTGAGAGTGGTGAGGGAAGCTCACAGGTTTAAGGGGTTTGTGAGGTTCAGAAGACTCTCAGATGATACGTATTACGCTATAATAGAGCCAGAGTGCAATGTACTACCTCTTGTAGAGAGCCACTTTACAGAGAGGTTCTCAGATCAGAATTTTGTGATACACGATATGGGAAGAGAGGCGGCTCTGGTATATTCAAAGGATAACAGAAAGGGATATATAGCAAGGTTGACAGATATAAATGAGGAACTTATAAGTTATAGCAGTGAGAGTACTCTCCTTCACACAGATGAGGAAAGATATATTGATCTATGGAGGGGATACTTTGAGGCAGTGAGTATAGAGGGCAGGAAAAATCTCAGGTGTCAGCAAAACTTTATGCCTAAAAAATACTGGAAAAACCTCACAGAGGTAAATATGAAGTAAAAAAAGAACCTCCTGTTATGGAGGCTCTTTTTTTATTGTTAAGGAAACTATAAAGGAAACTCAGAATTTCTGATTACTGGTACATAGTTTAACTATAAACTATGTACCAGTAATCATGCTCATTAATATCGTTGATTATCAGCAAAGCACCCAGTGGAATGAGGCGTAGTCTCCTTTCTTGTTATGAGAAAATTAGCTGAAGGTTTCATTTGAAGGGAATAGGGATGAAATCCTGTCTATTCTTTATAAGCCCTCTCCTCTAAGCAGGTCAGCGGAATAATAGAAAGAGACTTCTTATTGGTGGCTTCTAATATAACTAAGGGTGCAACCGCATACTTTTAGAGGTCTGGTGTAGATATTTATCTCTCCGTCTATAGTTCTGCATCTGTCCATAGAAACCTCCTCTATACTTTCTATAATTTAATATAATTTACGAGGGGAAGATTTCCTCTTATTTAAGAAAGGGAGGATTGAAAAAAAGGGGATAAAAGTACTTAAAAATAATATAAAAAAAGCTCCCAAAGGGAGCTTTTTTTATATTCTATTTTTTTGTCTAATCAATAATATTCAACTTCAGCCTTTATCTCTCCGTTTTCTTCAACAGTATGAAACATTGTAGAACACTCTTCACAAGCGTAATAATTTGCATCTTTATTTGTAACTACAATACCGCAGTGTGGACACCTTACATCTTCCATCAAATCACTCCCTCTTTAGTTTTTGTTGCTTTATTTATTAGAATGATAGCTTTTTAAAGCAAGGGTGTAAATAATAATTACTTTTTTATTTTACTTTAACAAGGTACAGGGATATCATATAATGAGTACAGCTAAAAATTTTTAAATGTTTTCTTTTGAAGTTTAATAAAAGCAATGATTCTGAGGGAAGAAGATAAAATCCTGAAAAAAAGGTATATGAATAGTGAAAAAACAAACTAATTTATGAGAAAAAATGAACTATAACAAAACAAAGTGTTGTGAAAAAAGATAGAGGGTAGAGAGAGTAATATATTTAAAAAAAACGATAGAGATGTTATAATTAAGAAAAAAAGCAGGGAGTGAAGAAGTGAAGAAGACAGCAGGGATTATTATATTTCTTTTAATAACAGTGGTAACGATGGCTGTGACAGGAGATATAGAATACTATTCTAGAAATGAAATAGAGGCATTGGGAGTAGTGGTAGAGGGAGATACCTTGATATATGAAGGTAACAGAGTAAGGATAGAGGGAGACAGGATCTGGCTGGAAGAGTACTCGGTAGTATTTCCAGAGGCTGTGATCACTAAAAATGGAGGTAGCTACTACAATAGTTTTCTGGTAGAGGCTGTGGAACGGTCATATGAGGATGAGGTGGAAAGGGAGAGGATAATATCTCTATCTCCAGGAGTAACTGAAAAGATATTTGCTCTGGGAATGGGAGATGAACTGGTGGGAAGAACAATCTACTGTAACTATCCCAAAGAGGCTAAGAAGGTAGAGGATGTAGGAAGTATGCTGGAACCATCTTTTGAGAAAGTAATGGTAAAAAATCCAGAGATAATCCTCATGGAAGCCCACTACAATGAGGGGTTTGTGAAGCAGCTCAAAAGAGTGGGAGTAGATTACAGGATATATGATACTCCTAAAAATCTGGAGGAGATGTATGAACACCTCACAGATCTTGGAAAAGAACTGGGAGTGGAAAGAAGAGCATATTTTCTGGCAGCATCCCTCAAGAGTACGGCAGCAAAGTATGCAAGGTTGTCTAAGGAGAAGGGTATGCATCCAAGTGTATACTATGTCCTTGGAACTGGCAGAGCGGAATATACAGCAGGGGGAGACACATTTATAGGGGATATCATAGAACACAGCGGAGGGATGAATATAGCTGAGGATAAAAAGGGATGGACCTTTACCCTGGAGGAACTCATAACTAAAAATCCCCAGTATATAATAGGGAGTAAAAAAGATATGGATATCCTAAGAGGAGAGAAGAAGTATTCCCTCTTAGGAGCAGTGAGAGAGGGGAACTTAATAGAAGTGGATACAGATGTATATAACCTTCCGGGAGTAAGAGCTGTGAATGAAGGAATACCTGTTATCTATGAGGCTATATATAGGGGGAATTAATATGTGGGAGACCTTTGTTATCTTTATGTGTCTGAGCTTAAACAGCTATTCAAATAACTTTGTAGATGCTTTTTTATCCCATCCAGACAGGATGGAAAGAGCAGCACAGAATGAAGAGACAGGGGAGCTTCTGGAAAAATATAAACCCAGAATATACGTTAATAAGAAGAGTTATCTTCCAGTGGATTTTTATATGGATTATCTTCCTAAGACCCAGTTGAAAAAGGACGGAATGATAGCCTCTAAAATATCCGGCAGAGTCACAAGGGAAGAACTTGTAAAGTATTCAGAAAAAGATGGATATTTCCTGGACTTTAAGGGTGATTACAGGAAGTATCTTAAAAGGGAAGTAGAGGTTAATCCGGCAATCTATGGAAGGGTTTATAAGGATAAAATAGGGAGTGAAAGTTATATTTTCTTAAAGTATAACCTCGCCTTTCCATATAGTGGACTTCCAGCTGACATTTCAAAGGGGAAGAAAGTGGTGGCAGGGATGCTGGGGAAAAAAATGGCCTGGCATCAGCTGGATATTCACGGAGCCTATCACCTGGTAGTGAGGGAAAGGGATATGAAACCAATCGGAGTGCTCATAAACCAGCACAATCACCATAAAGTATATATTATAGGAAAGGACTATAACCTTCCAAAAGATGGGAGGGGGCATGTAGCCATAGCACAATATTCCAATGAGCCCTATCTATGGAAGGGAACAGAGGAAACTATAAGAACAGCAGGGGATCCCAGAAATATAGAGTATTTATTTTATAGAAGCGAGAAGGTACCTCTAGACGGAGGAAGTGATTATCTGGGGGGAGTAGAGGAGATGGAGGAAACAGAGGTGAAGTTATATCAATTACCTTTAGATGATCCCCTCTACACCAGTAAGATTTCCCTTGGAAATAAAAAGAAAATTCTATTCTTCTTTAATTTATGG
>Ga0209379_10001707_pt1 | contig 14014 bp, 13 predicted proteins | sample tdDd001_FD_187124 | JGI IMG/M metagenome (GOLD analysis project Ga0209379, IMG submission 187124) | Marine sediment microbial communities from the Atlantic coast under amendment with organic carbon and nitrate - tdDd00.1 (SPAdes)... | ecosystem: Environmental > Aquatic > Marine > Coastal >...
AGCAAGGCCTATATGTGACTTAAGCGTCAAGGTAAAGTCTGTCTTTTCTTCTTCAGTAACAGGGCCAACAGCTACAGTTCTAGTAATGTCCGTCGTTCCATCCATGTACTGTCCACCTGAGTCAAATAATAGGAATCCTTTTTCTTCCACAACTGAATGACTTTCAGGCGTTGCTGAATAATGCATCATCGCTGCATTGGCACCATAGCCTGCAATTGTGTTGAAACTTTCTCCTAAGTTAAGGGGTTGCTCTGCTCTAAACTCTTTTAGTTTATCAGCCACATCTAGTTCTGTAACAGTTCCAGTAGGAACAGTTTCTTTTAACCATTTATGGAATTTCACCATTGCATAGCCATCTTTTATTTGTGAGTTTCTTGTGTTTTCAATTTCTACAGTATTCTTGATGCTCTTGAATCTTGTAGCAATATCACCTTTTTCAATACGCTTCACACCGTCTTTAAACGCTTTTACAAGAGATACACTTGTATAAACTGGTGCGTATAGTACTGAATTTACATCTAATCCACCTAAGAATGATACTGTCTCTTCATATGGTAACAATGTAACGCCATCTGCTTCTAATACTGTTTTAACAGCTTCTGGCAACTTTGATCCTTCAATAAATAGGTAAACATCTGTCATTGTAATCAGCGCATAAGAAATAACAAACGGGCAGTATGCAATATCATTGCCACGGATGTTGAACAACCAGCAGATGTCATCTAAGTTTGGCACCAAGTATGAGTCGCCGCCTAACTTTTGCATTTCTTCTCTGATTTCTGCTAATTTTTCTGTTCTTGTTTTCCCTGCATATTCAACAGCTAACTCCATAACTTCCGTTTGTGGAATTGCTGGTCGATCTGTCCAAATTGGAGAAATTAAATCATGAGCAAAGTTCATTGTGAAGTTTGTCAATTCAAAATCTCTTACAAAATCTTTATATGAGCTATAAGCGAATAAATTCCCGTCAAATCCAACAGTTGCATCATTACTAAGTTCAGATGCAATCCATTCACCAATAGTCGGTACGCCATGTAAGCCTTGTTTCATTAATATATACTCAGAACCATCTAATTGTTTTTCCGCTTGCACATGATAACGACCATCCGTCCATAACAATGCCTTATCCATTGTCACGACAACAGTACCAGCCGAACCAGTAAAACCAGAAACCCACGCTCTGCATTTCCAATGATCTGCAACGTATTCACTTTGATGTGCATCAAAACTTGGAATGATGTAACAGTCTATTTGTTTTTCCTTCATTTGCTCTCTTAACGACGCAACTCTATTATTAATCATTTTAGTGCCTCCTCCAATCAGCTATTAGGGTGCTGAATTTTTCTTTCTATACCATTATGATACGTGAAAAAGAAAATATCAATAGTATCAGTATAAATTAATTTTTTTCTGTATTACTGTAATTTTGATTTTTATGGACTAACTGCCTGAATAGCAAGAGGACATCAATATTTAATATATCTTTTTTTATATTTTTGTATTGAGCGGTGTTTTTTTGGTGTATCATTAAAATAGGTGGTGATAATTATGAAAAAAGTATTAATTACAGATTTAATTCCTGAAATCGGTGTCAATTTATTAAAAGAACACTATGATGTTACCATGAACTCATCTGGTCATTGCATGACAAAAGAGGATATGATTGAAACATTCAATAACTACGACGGCATTGTAACCAGTTTAACCAATCCTATTGATGAAGACGTTATCAATGCGTGTCCAAATGTTAAAATTATGGCCAATTATGCTGTTGGCTACAACAACATTGATATAGAAGCTGCGATAAAACGTAGCCTGATTGTTACGAATACACCTGATGTCTTATCAGATACGACTGCTGAAACTGCTTGGTCACTATTATTTGCTGTATCAAGACGTATTGTTGAAGCAGACCGTTATGTAAGAAATGGAGATTGGAAACGCTTTTCAGCCAACCTATTCTTAGGAAGAGATATCTTTAACAAAACCCTCGGTATAGTTGGTGCAGGTAGTATCGGTAGACGATTTGCAGAAAAAGCTAGAGGCTACCACATGACCCTTCTCTACTATAATAGAAACCGGGATTTAGAATTTGAAAAACAATACAACGCAACTTATGTTGGAATGGACGACTTGTTATCAGAAAGTGATTTCATCTCTCTTCATGTGCCACTAAACGAAGAAACGCATCATTTAATCGGTGAAGAAGAAATTTCTTTAATGAAAGAATCCGCTATTCTTATCAATACATCTAGAGGACCAGTCATCGATGAAGATGCACTGATTAAGGCCCTTCAAGAAAAAAGAATTTATGGCGCCGGCCTTGATGTGTTTGAAAATGAACCCCAGGTACCAGAAGCCTTAATCACCATGGACAATGTTGTGTTGCTGCCACATATCGGTAGTTCTTCTACAGAGACTAGGGATCGGATGTCGGAGCTGGTTGCACATAATATTATAAATGTACTGGAAGGTAGAACACCTATTACGCCAGTAACGGTATAAGAAGTTTAGAGATGTCTTGAATAGGGGCATCTCTTTTTGTTTGCCTACCATAAGAGAAGCGAACAATGTTCGTACCTCGCATTGTTCTGCTCGCGTTGCTCCCTAAATAGGTATAGACAAAGGTCCATGGAAATGAGAAAATTCCTCTCATTTCCATGGACCTTTGTCTATACCTGCTTCTCTCGCTTATCACGGAAAAAGAGACCCTCTGCCCCCAGTTGGTCTCTTTCTCGTTTGATAACCTATTATAAGTTCATACAGTTAACCGTCCCTAAAATCTCCCCCTAATGTTAACTTTAGAGACATAATGGTACTGTTCAATTTCTTGTTTAAAAGACTGCATTTCCTCTACGGTATAGAAATGAAATGGTCCTTCACTTAGCATTTTGTCCGAAGGTTCATATTGCTGCAAATAAAATGCATCAGCCCCTTCAATCATTTTGGCCATCTCTATTATATCACGTTGTTCGTGAAATTCCTTTAAAATTGTTGTTCTAAATTCATGAGGTACCCCGCTTTGGATAATTTCATCAATAGATAATCGAATATCATCTTCTCTGATTTCAGTAAGTCCAACGGTTTCAGCGTATTTTCCCATGGTGTTTTTTATATCCATGGCGATATAATCCACCTGATTATTGTCGATTAATTCCTTGATGACATGAGGATTGGTTCCATTGGTGTCCAATTTCACCTTAAAGCCAAGATCTTTTACTTTACCGATAAAAGGCATCAGTTTCCGCGACAAGGTTGGTTCTCCACCTGATATCACAAGGCCTTCCAATATATCTTTTCGTCGCTCCAAATGTTCGAGCACTTGATTTTCATCAATATCCCATTCATTAGATGTCTCTAAAACAAGGTCCCCATTATGGCAATAGGGACACCTGTAGTTACACTGTCTCATGAATATTGCTGAAGCGATATGGTCAGGATAATCAAGCATGGTGCTTTTATAAAATCCCATTATTTTCATTGCTTACTCCTATGATACAGAAAATGTTTGACGTTCTTTGTATTCCTCTTGTTTTCCTTCATTCCAATTTTGAACAGGACGATGGTAGCCGACGATTCTTGTCCAGATCTCAGTGTCTTCACCACAAATCGGACAATTCGGCACTTCACCAGCGATATACTTATGTTCAGGACATATACTGAATGTCGGTGTCAACGTGAAGTAAGGTATCTTGTAATTACTCATTACTTTCTGCAAGACTTTTTTAACGGTTTCAGTTGATTCCATTCTCTCAGGAACAAATCCATGGAATACCGTACCACCAGTGTATTTTGTCTGTAGTGATTCCTGAAGATCAAGCGCGTCAAATAGATCTTCCGTATGGCCTACCGGCAATTGTGTACTGTTGGTATAATACGGCACCGTGTCGCCAGCTGTGATAATATCTCTATATCGTTCGATATCCAGTTTTGCAAATCGATACGCAGTTCCTTCTGCCGGACTGGCTTCCAAGTTATATAGGTGGCCTGTCTCCTCTTGGAAACGGATCAACACTTCGTTCATAAAATCTAAAATTTCTTCTGCAAACTCTTTCCCTGCAGTCGTTACGATTGACTCTCTATTTTGGGTAAAGTTTTGAATACATTCATTGATGCCATTTGGTCCAATGGTCGCAAAATGATTAAACCAGTATTCCCCTTGCGTTTCATATATTTTCGTTAAATAATGGCGTGAATATGGATATAAGCCACGTTTGATATTTTCTTCTAAGACGATTCTCTTGGCTTCCAAAGAATCTTTGGCAATTTCCATCAATCTCTCAAGACGATCAAATAGCTCCTCAACGGTTTCTGATACATAGCCTAGTCTCGCCATGTTTACCGTTACAACCCCTATTGAGCCTGTCATAGGATTCGCACCAAAGAGTCCGCCACCACGTTTTTGAAGTTCCCTGTTATCAAGGCGTAATCGACAACACATCGACCGTGCGTCCTCAGGACTCATATCTGAATTGACAAAGTTACTAAAGTAAGGAATACCATACTTTGCAGTCATTTCCATAATACTATTTGTCACTTCGCTGTCCCAGTTCCAGTCATGGGTAATGTTGTAGGTAGGAATCGGGAAGGTAAACACACGTCCCTTGGCGTCTCCCTTCATCATGACTTCACAAAATGCCTTGTTGATCATGTCCATTTCTGTTTGGAATTCACTATAGGTATGGTTAAAATCTCTTTTACCCCCTATTAGGATTGGTAAATTTTTATGGGTAGAAGGCACGTCCTTGTCCATTGTCAAATTAAAAAATGGTGTCTGGAACCCTACGCGCGTCGCAATATTCATATTGAAGACAAATGACTGCATGGCCTGACGCACATCATCATAAGTCAGTTGATCCATTCTGACGAACGGTGCCAACAAGGTATCAAAATTCGATACCGCCTGTGCACCTGCGGCTTCCCCTTGTAGGGTATAAATAAAGTTTACCAGTTGCATCAGTGCCGCTTCAAAATGTTTTGGTGCTGATGATTCCACTTTCCCTTGGGCCCCACCAAAACCTGTTGTCAATAAGTCTTCAAGACTCCACCCACAACAATAGGTCGATAGCAAACCCAGGTCATGAATATGTAGGTCCCCTGCTTCGTGAGCTTCTCTAATAGACTCGTTATAGACATTGTGTAGCCAAAATGTCTTAGACGCTTTGGCTATTACATGATTGTTCAGCCCCTGTAAGCTATAACTCATATTTGAGTTTTCCTTAACGGTCCAATCACTTTGTCCAATGTACTCATCAAACAATGATAAAATATCCATTGCCGTTCTTTTATGTTCACGCTGTTTCTTATGTTCGTAACGATATTTGATGTATGATTTCGCTGTATCATATTCACCAATGCGCATTAAAACACGCTCAACGATATCTTGAATTTCTTCAACTTTTGGTATGTATGTTTGCGGTTTTCCTTCTCTAACTTCCTGAATAACATAGTCCGTTACAACTTCAGATAACTTCCTTAATTCCATCCGACTTCTATGGTCTTGAGTCGCGACAAAAGCCTTAAAAACAGCTTCTTCAACTTTGCTTCTATGACCCGATACGACTTCCCCATTACGCTTAATTACTTTTTCAAACATTTACGCCACCCCACAATATATAGTGCTTTCCAACCCAAAGCACACTAGATATAGACTCGTAGGCCCTAAAAAGTACCAACCCCTAAGATACGAAATTGGTTTTTTCTGCCGTCTTTATTCTATCATTTAACTTCCACAGTTACAATTCTCATAATATTTTTTTACGAAAAAATATGTCATTATAAGGCTGTTCAGATAAAGAAAAAAGGGTATGCCCACGGCTAATTACGTCACCAACCATAAGATACCCTTCTTAATCCGACTAAATCACTTTTTAGTCATTATTTCATGAATTTCTTAATTTTTTCCGCTAACGCTTGAGGACTAAATCCGAAGTGTTCCATCACTTGATCCCCAGGTCCTGATTCACCAAATCGATTGATACTGATTGTTAAACCAAATCGTCCAGCATATTTATACCAGCCCATATCTCTACCTGCTTCTACCGTTACAATTTTATCGATGCGTGAAGGGATAATCTTTTCTTTATAGTCTCTTGGCATCTTATCAAACTTCTCCATACAAGGCATACTAACGACGCGTACATCAATGCCTTCTAGATCAAGAATATCTTTTGCTTTCATCGCCAAAGGAAGTTCCGATCCAGTGGCAATAACAATACCGTCATAGTTGTCATTGCGTTCCTTGCCGACAATATAAGCACCATTCTTTGCTTCAACACCTGTCATTTCCTGTGCATCCAAGTTTTGTCGTGAAAGAATCAAGGCACTTGGGCCATCAAAGCGATTAAGTGCATCCATCCAAGCCACGATTGTTTCTTTTGAATCACCAGGACGATAGACATTCAGGTTTGGTATGCCACGAAGCATTGCCAACTGTTCTATCGGTTGGTGGGTTGGGCCGTCTTCTCCAACGCCAACACTGTCATGGGTAAAGACAAATATCACCGGTAATTCCATAATTGCTGCCAGTCGAATCGCAGGCTTCATGTAGTCAGAAAATACAAGGAATGTCGATCCAAATGTACGAAGACCACCATGTAATGCCATGCCATTTAAAATCCCACCCATTGCATGTTCTCTAATACCAAAAGCAACATTGTTTCCTTCTGGTACATCAAATTGGAAGTAAGGACTTCCCTTAAGGAATGTTTTTGTTGAAGCATTTAAGTCTGCCGAGCCCCCCATTAAATTCGGGATCTGTTCAAACAACTTATTCATAACTTTTCCACCAGAAGACCGTGTCGCTTCTGAGTTATCTACATCAAGGACGTCTTTGAAGTCATCAATTGTAAGTTCTACCGTTTCAAAGTCAATCCACTTCTTCAGTTCATCGCCCTTGTCAGGATTCTTTACCATGTAATCTTCAAGACGTTCTTCCCAGAGGAAGCGTTCAATTTCTCTTTTATCAATAACTTCTTTCATATAATCCGTTACTTCTTCAGATACATAAAACGGTTCGTTGTTTTCCCAATTAAAGGCTTTTTTCGTCAAGGCCATTTCTTCTTTCCCTAGCGGGGAACCATGAACAGACGATTTGCCTGCTTTATTGGGGCTGCCGTATCCAATTGTCGTCGGTGCAATAATCATCGTTGGTTTTGATGTGTCAACACGGGCAACTTTAATTGCTTCATGTACTTCATCATAATCGTTGCCACTTTCAATTTTGATGACTTCCCAGCCATAGGCTTCAAATCGTTTTTCAACATCTTCTGTAAAGGCCAAATCTGTACCGCCATCGATTGTAATTTTATTGGAATCATAAAGGACAACCAATTTGCCAAGGCCTAAATGTCCTGCCATTGAAGCCGCTTCTGCACTAACGCCTTCCATCAAGTCACCATCACCACATATCACATAAGTATAATGGTCAACGATGCTCTGATTGCTCGTATTGAATTGTTCCGCCAAACGACGTTCAGCAATGGCCATGCCCACTGCATTAGCAAATCCTTGACCAAGCGGACCAGTTGTTGTTTCAATGCCCGGTGTCATCAAATATTCCGGATGACCCGGTGTCTTAGACCCAATCTGTCTAAAGTTCTTTAAATCTTCAATGGTTACGTCATAACCAAACAAATGAAGCATTGAGTACATTAGCGCCGACCCATGGCCAGCCGATAAGACGAACCGATCTCGGTCAAACCATTTTGAATCTGTTGCACTGCCTTTTAAAAAGTCTTTCCACAGTACATAGGTCATGACTGCTGCACCCATCGGTAAGCCTGGATGGCCTGAATTCGCTTTTTCTACAGCGTCGACAGATAAAAAACGAATGGTTTCTACTACACGTTCATCAATGTATTTCATAAACTATTCCTCCTGTTTTTATGTTCTATTGACTTTGTACCCATAAAGGGTGAGAGACAAAACAAAAAGAATAAATTTAAGCAAACTTGCCTAAAAACTGCTGCAATCTCGGATGATCCGGGCTATCAAATACTTTAGTCGGTTCCCCATCCACCACAACACGTCCATCTGCCATAAAGATAACTCGGTTGGACACATCTTTAGCAAATTGCATTTCATGGGTCACAATCAGCATAGTAATATTGCGGCTTGCAATCTTTTTAATGACTGCTAAGACCTCTTGTACCAACTCAGGATCAAGAGCCGATGTCGGTTCGTCAAAGAGAATAATCTCAGGATCCATGATCAGTGTTCTCGCTATGGCAATTCGCTGTTTTTGACCACCTGATAACTGGGATGGATAAGCATGGGCCTTTTCCGTCATCCCAACTTGGTCTAATACTTCATAAGCCAATGCTTCTGCAGTTTTTTTGTCAATACCTTTTACCTGTACAGGTCCTTCCATAACATTTTGTAAAGCTGTCATATGGGGAAATAGATTAAAGCCTTGAAAGACCATCCCCATAGGCTCACTCAAAGCTTGTTGTAACTTATAAGCTTTTTTCTTATTTCCCAAATCATGCCTCAAGTGACTGGTTTAAAACACTGATACGACCTGCATCAATGCTTTCCAATTGATGTAGACAACGGAGCAAGGTACTTTTACCAGAGCCGGATGGACCTATGATGCTAACGATTTCGCCTTCATTAATGGTCAGGTTAATGTCCTTTAAAACCTGAAGATCGCCAAAACGTTTGTCTAATCCTTGTATTTTTATCATGTTACACCTCTTAAATATAAGCCATTCTCTTCTCGATTTTTTTGAAACTTAAAATAACAATCGAAGAGAAGAATAAATAGAATAATGCCGCCAATAAAAACGGGGTTACATCAAAATCGCGGGTCACAATCTGTTTGGCCGCCCTTAGAACATCCCCTAGACCAATAGCCGCCACCAGGGCTGTGTCCTTAACCAAGGTAATGGCTTCATTAGACAAAGGTGGCAAAACCACTTTTAGTGTCTGTGGCACAATAATCCTGCCCATGGCTTGACTTCTGGTCAAACCAAGACAGTAAGCCGCTTCGTATTGTCCTGGCTCGATGGCTTCGAGACCACCACGAAAAATTTCTGCCAGGTAGGCTGTATAGTTGAGCACAAAGGCTACACAAGCCGAACTAAAAGGCGACAAAGTCAACCCCACTACAGGTAAACCGAAGTAAACAAAGAATAACTGCAGTAAGAGAGGCGTCCCCCTAAAACACCAAGTATAAATATCTACAGCAATGGATAAACCTTTGCCACCACTGTTCTTTATCAGCGCTAGACCTAAGCCAAGTGGCACTGATAAAAAAAGTGTAATCACATATAGAGTAATCGTAATACCACTGCCCTTAAGCATAAACTCAAGGCACTTTAAAACATATTCCATAGGCTAATTTCTCACTAAAATGTCTTCGCCGAACCACTTCTTAGAAATGTCGCCTGCAGTACCATCTTCAATCATTTCTGCTAATGTGGCATCAATGGCTTCTTTTAGGCTCACATCTTCCTTACGAATACCAATGCCATATAGCTCAGTCCCTAAGCTTTCTTCTAAGACAAGGTAGTCTAAATCATTTGACTCAATATAGTAACGACCTAACACTTGATCAACAACCACAGCCACAATTCTACCGTTTTCAAGATCCATTAGGGCTTCAACATTGTTACCGTACTCACGGATACCAGCAAGTGAATCAGATAGTTCCTTTGTACTGCGCAGTGCTAAAGCTCCTGAACTTTCAAGCTGTGTCCCAACAGTTTTGCCACTTAGATCTGCAAGGGTTTCAATACCTGAATCCGGCTTTACAATTACAATTTGCTCATTATTGAAATAAGGGTTTGAAAAGGCAATCTTCTCTAATCTTTCTTCAGTAATGGTCATACCATTCCACACCACATCGATATCCTTATTAATGAGACTTAGAACAATACCATCCCACTCAGTTGGTTTGAATTCTGCTTCTACGCCTAGACGCATAGCAACTTCCTTGGCTAAATCAATGTCGAAACCACCCAGTTCATTATTCTCATCTACAAATCCCATCGGCGGAAAGCTATCATCTAGTCCTACAACAAACTTACCTGCTGCTTTAATGTCTGCTAGTGACGTGTCTTCTGCTGCTGCTTGACCACAGCCACTTAAAGTTACAAACGTCATAGCTGCTAATACAAATAAAATCATACACCTTTTCATAATTGTCTCCTCATTTCTGTCAATAGGCTTACCTATTCCTTAATTTTGAGCGAAAAACAACCTGTAGCAATTGCTACAGGCGAGTTTATTCCTGGTTGTCCAAACGATCCAAAATAATTTTATAACCATCGGCACCATAGTTGAGACATCTACTGACACGACTAATGGTTGCCGTACTGGCTGAGGTTTCTTCTTCGATATCACTCCATTTCACATTCTGTCTTAATAATTTAGCTATTTCAAGACGTTGTGCCATGGCCTGAACTTCTTTCACCGTACTCAGGTCTTCGAAAAAACGATAACACTCTTCTACTGTTTCAAGGGATAAAACCGCTTCAAACAGTGCATCTAATTCTTTGGATTTAAGCTTGGATTCGTAGCCGTTCATATAAACTCCTCCTTCTCGCTATGCAAGCATAAGTTTACTTTAGTTAGCTAAAGTTGTAAAGTGATTTTAAAATACGCAAAACATTCAAAATAATTGGATAATTAGTGATAGCTTTGAACGTACATAGTTTAGTATACAGGAATTTAGGTACTTATAGGATAGTTTAATCCACCTTAATCACAAAACACTCTGTAAAGTCTTCGCTCTCATTGCCAAGAAATGATTCAATACCTTTATCAACTTCGATGACATCACCTATTTTGTACGTCTCTTTAGTTTCGTCACCCAACGTTATGGACAATTCACCCTTAACCACAATGATATACACATGTGCATCTGTAGGATGTTTTGGAAAAAACTTACCACTTTCTATGATCACATGATTTAACATGATATGTTCATCTTTTAAGATATTTTCAAAAAGATCTTTTTCCTCTACTGTATATTTAAATAATTTAGCTAACATACTTCCTCCTTTATTTCTTCAAATGACAGATCAATTGAAAGCCTCCTTTGAATGCTTGTCATAACCTTTCAATTTACCATCTTTCTCGCTCTCACCAAACAAGCTCAGCCACCTAACCAGAAAATACTCCAGTCCAAACCTGTAACTCACCTTTTCCCAGAAAATCATCAAAACACCGATAAACAAGGCTATCAGGAATCCGTACCCAATCGCCTGCCACATAGAAAAAGAGAGCGAAGGGACCAATAGCTGAATAGCTCTGAACACCCCAGCGCTGATAGTACTTTCAAAGAAAAAAGGTGTCAATGCGGCAACGCCGAACCTACAGAAAAAACGGCTGATCACATTCATAGTTGAAGGTTCTTTCCCATAATCGTACACCTTCAAAACGACAAGTATCATAAACAAAAACAGGCCCATCTGTGCCATCATAATGGCAAACCACTTTGGATCGATATTTCTTTTAAGCATGGTGTCAGGCAGTCTAACATAGGCTATAGCACCACAGATGAAAAGTACAGACGCCACAGGAACAACATGTCTAACAATAGTTTTCCAAGTTTTCTCACAGAGAAGGGTCGAAAGCCACAATCCCATGATGCCAAAAGCCATGTATGGAAAAAGTGGATTGGCCTTGTTCACCCAAATGTTTAGAAGAGCCACTCTAAAAAAAGCTTTCTCATAATACAGCTCTAAGTAGAGCTCATATAGTGGTATCCTAAGCAGTGAGACCACCAGCATGAAGATAGACAAAATAAGAAGCCCATTAACCTTTCCACTCATATTTCGAAAGATCATGAAGAACACCCCGACAACTAGAATGTTCATGGCTATCATGGAAAGACTACTGACATAGAGAAGTCTCTCAGCATTGGTCCCGATCAACTTTCCATTTCTGATAAGCTCCACCAGTATGCTATTGTTCATCGTCCAACTTCCTATTGTCACTAGACCCGGGCCGGTAAAAATGAAATAGAGCTTTGCAATTACAAACATAGCAAAGCAATTGGCCAACGTGTACTTCATCAGTTTCCTTGACGAATAGTGTTTCTCTGTCTTCCTATAATACTGGACACCGTGTCCTGCACCGCTAATCATGGCAAACAAACCTGCAAACATAAAAAGGAGTCCAATCACCGTCACCGTCGTAGGTGGATTGTCGAAGTTAATATCATGCAAGCCGCCGAAGTAATAAAATGCAGAATGCAACCAGATCACCATGAAAACACCTATGCCTCTGAGTACATCCAATCCAACATAACATTTCTTCATATGACACCTCCTTCCATTTCTGCATGTAAACACGGTTTTTACATTTTTACCCGCTCGGCGTTGATACAACCAGTCTCACAAAATAAAAGCCGGTCAGATCGCGGATCGTCAGCCTCTTAAGCACGTCCGGTAGGGCGCGCCAGCAAATAAGCGCTGACCACCATCGAGGATGGTCAGCCTCTTAAGCACGTCCAGTAGGGCGCGCCAGCAAATAAAAACCGCATCAGGAATGATGCGGTTCAGTTCTAACAACTATATTGTATTTTCAAGACTCACACACATAATCCTATCACTTATAATATGCATGTGGTGAACGGGGATAAGGGCGGTTATTCATTAGCTCCAAGATTCATCTTGAATATCGTATACATATTGAACAAAAAAAGCGACACCATTTTTCATTGCAGTTTCATCAATATCAAATTTAGGATTATGGTGAGGATATATTTTGTCTTCTTTTTCATTTCTTGCACCTATAAAAGCTAAACAACCTGGAATAATTTCTAGTAATTTCGCAAAATCTTCTCCTATCATCGATGGTTCATATTTTACCAATCCTTTTTCTTCAAGTATTTTTTTTGCTGATTTTTCTGCTACTGTACTACTATTTTCTTCATTAATAGTTGGAGGTGTTCCTTGGTAATAACTAAAATTATATTCTGCCCTGAAAGCTTTACAAGTATTTGATATTATTCTTTCCATTTTTTCTGGCAAACTATCTCTAATTTTATTACTAAATGTTCTAGTAGTTCCTTCTAATATTGAAGACTCAGGTATAATATTGAAAGAAGAGCCTGAATTAATTGAACAGATACTTAAGACACAGGGTTCGTTGGGTGATATCTCTCGACTTACTAATGTCTGCATATTATTTATAATTGATGCCGAAACTACAATTGGGTCTATTGACTGATTTGGCATTGCACCATGTCCACCTTTGCCCTTTATTTCAATTTTAAAAGTATCTGCAGACGATAATCTAGGCCCAGCCTCTACTGATATTGTTCCAACATCTAAATAATTCCAAATATGAGCTGCTACTATATTATCAATATCTTTAATCTCATCCATTGTTGTCAAATATTTTGCCCCTGAATCGTTGATACATTCTTCTGCAGGTTGAAATATTAATTTCACCGTACAATTTAACTTGTTTTTATATTTATTTAGTATTTTTGCTGCACCTAATAACATAGCTATATGAGCATCATGTCCACATGCATGCATGACACCTTCATTTAAGGATTTGTACTCTAAATTTGTTTCTTCTTTAACAGGTAAAGCGTCGATATCTGCTCTTATTCCTATAATTGGTTTTTTATTATTGCCTTCTATAATACCAATAACTCCAGTCTTACAAACACGTTTATAATCAATATTCATTTTGTCCAGTTCATCACAAATTTTATTCGAAGTATTAAATTCTTTCCAACTCAATTCAGGATTCATATGGAAGTATCTTCTCATCTCAATAATATATTCTTCAATTTTATTAACTTCATCTAATAGATTCATAAACATTAAAACCTCCTTGGAAATTTAGTCTAAAAAACACATAAAAATTTCGACTAATAATCTATGTATAGTTGAAACATCATTACATATCAAATTTAAAAATAACATATAGAGAGGACTAAGATAGTATTTATAGAACTTACTATCTTAGTCCTCTGAAAAAAACAATAAATTATAATTTAAATTAATAGTTTTTCTTTTTATATTTTCATAGATTTACTTTTTTGTGC
>Ga0209379_10001708_pt1 | contig 14003 bp, 12 predicted proteins | sample tdDd001_FD_187124 | JGI IMG/M metagenome (GOLD analysis project Ga0209379, IMG submission 187124) | Marine sediment microbial communities from the Atlantic coast under amendment with organic carbon and nitrate - tdDd00.1 (SPAdes)... | ecosystem: Environmental > Aquatic > Marine > Coastal >...
GCACACACAGACGCGAGCGTTAGTACAAAAGTTGTAGCTAAGCCCATGCCAATTGCTGTTTCCAGTTTTTTAGACACGCCCATAAAAGGACACAAGCCTAAAAACTTCACCAGTACAAAGTTGTTCACCAGCACAGTGCCGACCAACAACAAAATATATTCGGTCATAGTTATTACGTTCTTAAAATCCGATCCCAATATTATCGTGTTTTGTGACACCAATAACAACCAGAGAACGGTGTGGTTTTATGCACCCGATGGAAAATTATACGTGTATGTGATGTGAGCGGATGAATTAATAAGAAATTGAAAAGTTTGGTGAATGGTTGTTAACAAAGTAAAACGCAATTAGTGCTGCTGATTTAACGTGGCTTTGCTGGTAGTCAACTAACATCAGGGGAAGAACAAAAGCGTGTTTCTGGGAAGAGCTTTTGTTGCAAGATAGGTGGTAGTTTGTATAGGTGGATCGCTAGATACGAAAAAGCCGCGTCTTAGACGCGGCTTCTCTGAATTTGGCTCCTCCTGCTGGACTTGAACCAGCGACCTGCGGATTAACAGTCCGTCGCTCTACCAACTGAGCTAAGGAGGAATTGCTTTGCTTGAAAGCGGGGCGAATCTTACCGAGCACCTATGTTTCTGTCAACACCAAAAAATAGATTTTTCGCAAAAAAGAATAGTTTTTTTTCTTTACTTTTTTGTACACCTTGCCAGTTAAGGGCTGGAGTTACTTATCCACCAAAATTGTGGATAACTATGTTGATGAGATCTGGGTAAAGGCGTTTTATATGAAACTGAACAACTTTTAAGCGAAGGGATATTTAAATAAATTGGGATTAAATCTAAATAAAACAGGGGTTTTGCTTGTCTTTTACTTAGAATTAAGGTGGTGGATAAAATTTCGGCTTTTGGGGATAAAAGCTTGTAGAACGATATTTTGGGGAAAAGTTGTGGAAACTAAGAATTGATAATCACAGGAGGTCATCGATCAGGGCGAAAGACTATAACAGACTCGCTTTGAGAAGGCTAGAGTAAAAACTACATCGTTTAAAATTTCATAACAATGCGCTATAAAATTCAATTAGGCATAGATTTAAACTACCAAGGTGTATATATATACAGCTAAAGTGCAGTAAATTTGAGGAAGGGTATGAGTAAAGTTTATGAACTGGTCTCTGAATATCAGCCATCTGGTGATCAGCCAACCGCTATTAAGCAGTTGTTAGAAGGGTTAGATGCTGGTCTTGCCCATCAGACACTGTTGGGTGTAACGGGGTCGGGTAAAACATTCACACTGGCAAATGTGATCGCAGAAGCACAGCGACCAGCGATTCTTCTTGCCCCTAATAAAACCTTAGCTGCTCAATTGTACGGCGAAATGAAGTCTTTCTTTCCCAATAACGCGGTGGAATACTTTGTGTCGTACTACGACTACTACCAGCCAGAAGCGTACGTTCCGACCACGGATACGTTTATCGAGAAAGACGCTTCAGTTAACGCGCATATTGAACAAATGCGTTTGTCCGCTACAAAAGCACTACTAGAACGTAAAGATGCCATTATTGTCGCGTCGGTATCGGCTATCTATGGTTTGGGTGACCCTGAATCCTATTTACAAATGATGTTGCACTTACGTCGCGGTGATGTGATTGATCAGCGCGATATGCTACGCCGCCTTGCAGAGCTGCAATACTCACGCAATGACGTTGCATTTGAACGTGGCCAGTTCCGTGTTCGAGGTGAAGTGATTGACATCTTCCCGGCCGAATCAGACCAAGATGCTGTACGTGTAGAGATGTTTGACGATGAAGTCGATTGCATTAGCGTATTCGACCCATTGACTGGAGTGGTCAAACAGCGCGACTTGCCGCGTTATACTATTTATCCAAAGACGCACTATGTTACGCCACGTGAGCGTATTCTTGATGCGATTGAAAGCATCAAAGGTGAGCTTGAAGTGCGTAAGAAGCAGCTTCTGGATAATAATAAGCTTCTAGAAGAACAACGCATCAGCCAACGCACCCAATTCGATATTGAGATGATGAACGAGCTGGGCTTCTGTTCAGGTATCGAAAACTACTCTCGTTACTTGAGTGGCCGTGCTGAGGGTGAGCCGCCACCGACACTATTTGATTATTTGCCTCACGATGGTTTGCTGATCATCGATGAGTCCCACGTGACGGTTCCGCAAATTGGCGCGATGTATAAAGGTGACCGTTCCCGTAAAGAAACACTGGTTGAGTTTGGTTTCCGCCTGCCTTCAGCGTTGGATAACCGTCCGATGAAGTTTGAAGAATTCGAAGCGATTTCGCCGCAGACGATATTTGTCTCGGCAACACCTGGTAATTATGAGCTGGAAAAATCAGCCGACGAGATAGCTGATCAGGTTGTGCGTCCAACAGGTCTACTCGACCCTGAGTTAGAAGTTCGCCCAGTTGCCACTCAAGTCGATGATCTGTTGTCTGAGATTCGAATCCGTTCTGCGAAAGAGGAGCGTGTTCTGGTAACGACACTAACTAAGCGCATGGCGGAAGACTTAACCGAGTACCTGCATGAGCATGATGTTAGAGTTCGCTACCTTCACTCTGATATCGATACGGTAGAGCGTGTCGAGATTATCCGTGATCTTCGCTTAGGTGAGTTTGATGTGCTGGTGGGCATCAACTTATTACGAGAAGGCCTGGACATGCCAGAAGTCTCATTAGTAGCGATTCTTGATGCGGATAAAGAGGGCTTCTTGCGATCTGAACGCTCCCTGATTCAGACGATTGGACGAGCGGCACGTAACCTCGAAGGTAAAGCCATTTTGTATGCGGACTCGATCACGAAGTCGATGAAAAAGGCGATGGATGAAACCGACCGACGTCGTGAAAAGCAGCGAGCTTACAATGAGAAGATGGGCATTGAGCCACAAGCTTTGAAACGTAATATCAAAGATATTATGGAGCTAGGGGATATCACTAAGTCGAAGCGTCAGCGTAACAATAAGCAAGTACCGTTATCGAAAGTGGCTGAGCCTTCTCAGACATACGAGGTAATGTCACCACAGCAACTAGATAAAGAGATCAGTCGTTTGGAAGCGGCAATGTACCAGCATGCGCAGGATCTTGAATTTGAACTGGCGGCACAAAAGCGTGATGAGATTGAGAAGTTACGCGCGCAGTTCATTGCAAATAGTTAGCCTGATTAGCGGTAATTTGATTACCGACAAAATGCCCAAGTGCGCATGTTTCAATACTTAGGATTGAATATTTAGTGTACTTGGGTGATTCGGCATTCTTGAATCGAAGACAAAAAAAAGCCAATAGGCAGTCGGGTCTATTGGCTCATTGCGTGAATATAGAATTCACAAACAACGTCAGTTGGCTAGGTGACCCGAGGGGTCACATTATGTAACGCATACATCGTGCCATTCTTCATCTCATTGATCTGTATACTTTCCTAATTTAGCATTTCATTTTATTACGATTGTTTATTTGCAAAATGCAAAGCGTAATGCGATTATTATTTAAAACACAACGATAAATTGGCTAGGTTATGCAATCTAATGAAGGTCAAAAGTCTCGCTATCTATTGATGGTCGAAGACACCGCATCCGTCGCAGCGTTATATCGCTCCTATCTAACACCTCTTGGTATTGATATTAATATCGTTGGCACTGGGCGTGATGCTATTGACAGCTTAAAGCACCGAATCCCAGATTTAATTCTGCTGGATCTGCGTCTACCCGATATGACAGGTATGGATGTTCTCCATGCGGTTAAAGAGAGTAACCCAGACGTCCCGATCATTTTTATGACGGCACACGGCTCTATTGATACGGCCGTAGAGGCAATGCGTCATGGTTCCCAAGATTTTTTAATTAAGCCCTGCGAAGCCGACCGATTGCGTGTCACGGTGAATAATGCGATCCGCAAAGCAACCAAGTTAAAGAATGAAGCTGACAACCCTGGCAATCAAAATTATCAAGGCTTTATTGGCAGTAGCCAAACCATGCAGCAGGTTTACCGCACCATTGACTCTGCTGCGAGCAGTAAGGCGAGTATTTTCATTACTGGTGAAAGTGGCACGGGTAAAGAAGTGTGTGCGGAGGCGATTCACGCAGCAAGTAAGCGTGGAGATAAGCCGTTTATCGCCATCAACTGTGCAGCAATTCCGAAAGACCTTATTGAAAGTGAACTGTTTGGTCACGTAAAAGGTGCTTTCACCGGTGCGGCTAATGATCGACAAGGTGCGGCAGAACTGGCTGATGGCGGCACGCTGTTCCTTGATGAGCTGTGTGAAATGGACTTGGATCTTCAAACTAAGTTATTGCGTTTTATTCAAACGGGTACGTTCCAAAAGGTCGGTTCTTCTAAAATGAAGAGCGTAGACGTGCGCTTTGTGTGTGCGACCAACCGCGACCCATGGAAAGAGGTTCAAGAAGGCCGTTTCCGTGAAGACCTTTACTATCGTTTGTACGTAATTCCATTACACCTCCCACCACTACGTGAACGTGGTGAAGATGTAATTGAGATTGCTTATTCATTGCTTGGCTACATGTCGCATGAAGAGGGGAAGAGCTTTGTACGTTTCTCTCCAGAGGTAATAGAGCGATTCAATGATTACGAATGGCCTGGAAACGTTCGCCAATTGCAAAACGTGTTGCGTAACATTGTTGTCTTGAACAGCGGTAAAGAGATTTCTTTAGACATGTTACCGCCGCCATTGAACGCGCCAATGACTAAGACACCAATGCCAAGAGCCGTTGAAATCGAGAGTTTTTCCGCTTCTGATATTATACCGTTGTGGATGACAGAGAAGTCCGCCATTGAACAGGCTATAGAGGCTTGCGATGGCAATATACCGAGAGCTGCTGGGTATTTGGATGTAAGCCCTTCAACGATTTATCGTAAGCTCCAAACTTGGAATCAAACCGAAGAGCAGAAAAAGGCATGAACAAGGAAGTGTTAAATCAACAAAAAATTGATGAGTTGTCTGATGAAATAGGTAGTGAAAATGTTCCTATTCTTTTGGATATTTTCCTCGGTGAGATGAACTCATATGTCGACAATCTAAACGCTGATTCCAGTGATGGCCAACTTGTGTATTTGAAAGAAATCAGCCATGCATTGAAGAGCAGTGCGGCGAGTTTTGGTGCCGACCGCTTATGTGACTTAGCGATTCAAATTGATCATAAAGTGAAGCGAGGAGAGTCATTAAGCCATGATGGTGATGTGTCTATGATGCTTGACACGCTGAAGGTTACACAAAAAGCTTACTTGAGCTGGGGCCAATAGTAGACGTATACAGAAAAGAGGCATAGCGCCTCTTTTCTTATGTCTCTTATAGCGTTAATTGGTCAACAATCGCTTGTTTTAACTTATCACGATCATGTCTCCAATCTCGATTGGTAGAAGCAAGTGACTGTGTGACAACATTCCAGTGTGCATTTACCTCATCATCCGCATCTTCCGCCAAAACCACGTCAATCTTTCTTCCTTGGCAGGCGCGCTCACACCATTCTAGTTTCTGTCTCAAAGACATTAAGCCAGCGGGACCAAATTCGGGGCTCAAGTTGGCAACGAATATAAGTTTAGCACTATGGTTATTCGCAATGGCTTTCCCAAGTTCCGGAAGTAGCAAAGGTGGCATTATGCTGGTTAGAAAACTGCCAGGGCCTAGGATGATTGCATCGGCCTGTTCTAGGGCTGTGATCGCTTCTTTTGTCGCAGGGACTTCTGGAGAAAGATCGAGACGACGCAGTTCTTTGTTCATCTCGTCTACATTGGTTTCACCAGTTACTAGTTGGCCGTCAACCGCAAGCGCTGTCAGGTCAGATGGGTGCTCTGACATCGGTAAGATATTGACGTCTACTTTCAGCATGTTGCGGATCAAGTTGATAGCATCAAGAGGCCGCACTGATAGGTGATCTAAAGCCGTCAACATTAGATTACCTAGGTTATGTCCATCAAGTTCGCCAGCGCCACGAAAACGATATTCAAACATCATTGAGCTGATAGAAGGCTCCGTGATGAGCTGGTTGATGCAATTACGTGTATCTCCCCAAGCAATACCGCCTTGGCAATGACGAATTCGCCCAGTTGAGCCACCATTATCTGTTGTTGCTACAATTCCGGTTGCATTTTCGCCGAAGTCTTTCAAAGCCGATAGCATTCGACCTAGACCATGGCCACCGCCAACCGCGGCAACCTTTTTGTCGTTATAGATTTTCATCGTGTTCTTCTAAAATTTTTTGTCATAACCGACTACAATTTATCTTATTGAGTAATAGCCGTGTACTCACTAGGAAGTAAATTGTGTTTCTACAGAGATTTTTATCGATTAAGGCTAGATTCCATTACGAATATTAAGTATTTTACACGGCAAAGCTACCAAGTGCTTATATTATAGTGCTGGTTGCCATAACTCCGAGCTTACTATGCTAAGTCCAAGGATAAGCATTTTGAGCCAGTGACATTCTGTCACAAGGGCATAATTGGAAATGATTATGCCTCCCGTGTTTGGAAAGGTGTTCCGTGGCGCAACAATTCGAAGACAAATTTCATCGTAAGTTCTATTACTTGCGTCTGTCTGTGACCGACGTATGTAATTTCAAATGTACCTATTGCCTTCCTGACGGCTATAAGCCATCGGGCAATAAAAACTCGTCTTTTTTATCTCTCCCTGAGATCAAACGTGTCGTCAAAGCGTTTGCCGATTGTGGTACCTCAAAGGTACGTATCACAGGTGGCGAGCCGAGTTTACGCAAAGACTTTACTGACATTATTCACTCAGTCGCAACCACGCCGGGTATCAAAAAAGTCGCGACAACGACTAACGGCTACCGCATGGCGAAGCAAGTGGCGGACTGGCATGACGCTGGCCTCACGCACATTAACGTGAGTGTGGATAGTCTTGACCCACGTATGTTCCATCAAATTACAGGTGAAAATAAGTTCACTGAGGTGATGAATGGTATCGAACGTGCGTTCGAAGTGGGTTATGAGCAAGTCAAAGTGAATGTGGTACTGATGAAAGACCTCAACCACAACGAGCTACCTGCTTTCCTTAACTGGATTAAAGATCGTCCCATCCAACTGCGTTTTATAGAATTAATGCAGACGGGAGAAATGGATGATCTGTTTGCCAAGCATCATGTCTCTGGTGTCGCAATCCGAAATCAATTAATCGCCAATGGCTGGTTACTTAAAGTACGTTCTCATAATGATGGTCCTGCTCAGGTATTCGTTCATCCAGATTATAAGGGTGAAATTGGCCTAATCATGCCGTATGAGAAAGACTTCTGTGAGAGCTGTAACCGACTTCGTGTATCGGCTATGGGTAAACTGCATCTATGTCTGTTCGGTGAGCATGGCGTGGAATTACGTGACCTATTAGAACGTGACGAGCAAGAGGAAGAATTGATTGAACGTATTCAAGCGCAGCTGCAAACGAAATCCGTTAGTCACTTCTTGCACGATGGCAATACAGGAATGACGCCACATCTTGCGTCTATCGGCGGCTAATTCCAATCAGATTTTACATTGGGAGCTGACGTGGCTTCTGATGATTTTTCCAGAATCGATACCCTGCGTATCAAAAGCAAATTAGAGAATAGGTGAACAAATGGGTCACGCTGAAAGCAAATTTCAACCTGCAAACATTGCCGTTCTAACGGTATCTGACACTCGTACTGAAGAAAACGACACTTCTGGTGGCTACCTAGTTGAGCACGCGAAAGAAGCGGGTCACAACGTTGTCGATAAACAAATCGTTATCGATGACATGTACAAGATTCGTGCGATCGTTTCTCAGTGGATTGCTGACGAAAATGTACAAGCAATCATGATCACAGGCGGTACAGGTTTCACTTCACGTGACAGCACGCCAGAAGCACTTAAGCCGCTATTTGATAAAGAAGTAGAAGGCTTCGGTGAACTATTCCGTTTGGTTTCTTACGAAGAGATTGGTACTTCAACGATTCAATCTCGCGCGATTGCAGGCTTTGCTAACCATACCGTTATCTTCGCGATGCCGGGTTCTACTGGTGCGTGCCGTACTGGTTGGACGAAGATCATCAAGCAACAGTTAGATGCAAGCCACCGTCCTTGTAACTTCATGCCACACCTATCTGTATAACCTTTCCTAAAAGCGAAGGAAAAACAATGACCCAATTTACACATATCAACGCGTCTGGCGAAGCTAACATGGTGGACGTATCAGCAAAAGCAGAAACCGTTCGTGAAGCACGTGCTGAAGCGTTCGTGCACATGGCACCAGAAACACTACAACTTATTGTTTCAGGCCAACACCACAAAGGTGATGTGTTTGCGACTGCTCGTATTGCTGGTATTCAAGCTGCTAAGAAAACATGGGATTTGATTCCTCTTTGTCATCCTCTGTTGCTTTCTAAGGTTGAAGTTCAACTGGAAGCTATCGAAGCAGAAAACAAAGTACGTATCGAATCTGTATGTAAGCTAGCGGGTAAAACAGGCGTGGAAATGGAAGCGCTGACGGCGGCTTCAGTGGCAGCTTTAACGATTTACGATATGTGTAAAGCGGTGCAGAAAGACATGGTTATTGAGCAAGTTCGTCTACTAGAGAAGACGGGCGGTAAATCTGGACACTTCAAGGCGGAATAATGATTAAAGTACTTTTCTTTGCTCAAACGCGAGAGCTAGTTGGTATGGATGGTCTAGAACTTGAAGGCCAGTTTGATAATGTAGAAGCCATTCGAGCTCACCTTGTTGAAACGGGTGCTGACAAAGAAGGCAAGTGGGATTTAGCGCTAGAACCAGGCAAGTTACTGGCTGCGGTAAACCAGTCTATCGTACCTTTAGACACTGCAGTGAAAGCGGGTGATGAAGTTGCCTTCTTCCCACCGGTAACAGGGGGCTAATATGGATCCTCGCGTTTCTGTACAAGCTGAAGACTTTTCGGTTGATCAAGAATACCAACGCCTATCAGAAGGAACGGCCTCTGGTGCGGTAGTTACCTTTATCGGTAAAGTTCGTGATATGAACCTTGGCGATAATGTGGTTGGTCTTCACCTAGAGCATTATCCGGGTATGACGGAGAAAAGCCTGATCGACATCTGTGATGAAGCGGAATCACGTTGGCCTTTGTTAGGTGTGCGCGTTATTCACCGTATTGGTGATCTCGATACAGGTGACCAAATTGTTTTTGTTGGTGTGTCCAGTGCACACCGTGGTGCGGCATTTGATGCTTGCGAGTTCATTATGGACTTTCTAAAGACCAAAGCACCATTCTGGAAAAAAGAACGCACCACCAGTGAAAACCGCTGGATTGAATCGCGAGATACCGATCATCACGCAGCGCAGCGCTGGGAGAAATAACTCCTTTTCTATCGCTAGTAGCTACCCATGGCCAAGTTGTTTAGATGACTTGGCCTTTTCCATTTCCAGACCTTCCTCTCTTCAAATTAGCTCCCACTATACGAGGGCTAAATAACCTCTACAAATACCGTACATTTCACTTTTTTACCGAACGGTGATCCTGTTCACAATAAAAAATCTTGAACAAGATATAAACAATAATTTGTTAGACTTGTACCATGGTAAATGTTAATTAATATGTGAATATCTAGCATAAGATGCTATCAAATCGTTTAAATTTAGATTTATCGAAAGTTTCGCCTGTTAAATGATATCTCATATCCCCATTTTGCTAGCGAATACTTATTAACTAGTATTTATTGCTGAATATGAATGGTATTTACAGAATTATTAGTTTTTTTGCTACATTTTTATGGCAAATTACTTCAATGATTGCTAATGTGTGCCGCAGTCTTTGTAAGGTTTTAGAGTTTTGTGCTCAGAAAGTGCGCTAAAAAGTTCTAAAATGCTGACCGTTCCAGTCCCTTGCAGAGAAGTCATGGATGCTAATGAAAAACTCGGAGTTTTACGCATGTATAAGAACAAAATCACTCAAGCCCTTCTTCTAGGTGCTGGTCTGGCAGTGGCTGCCGCTTCTACTACCGCTTTTGCTGCTGATGTTCCAGCAGGTACTAAACTAGCTGATAAACAAGAACTTGTTCGTGGTAACGGTACTGAAGTTGCGACAATTGACCCGCATAAATCTCAAGGTGTTCCAGAATCACACGTGATTCGTGATCTTCTTGAAGGCTTGGTGAATCAGAATGCAGATGGCGACACTATCCCTGGTGTTGCTGAAAGCTGGGAAACCCCAGACAACAAAACCTTCACTTTCCACCTACGTAAAGACGCAAAATGGTCTAATGGCGAGCCTGTAACAGCACAAGACTTCGTGTTCAGTTGGCAGCGTGCTGTCGATCCTGCAACTGCTTCTCCTTATTCTTGGTACATGGAATACACCAAGATGAAGAATGCCAAAGATATCGTTGCGGGTAAAAAAGACAAAAGCGAGCTAGGTGTTAAGGCGACAGATGATCACACTCTAGTCGTTGAGCTAGATACTGCGGTTCCTTACTTTGTAATGATGACTGGCCACACAACAATGAAACCAGTTCACAAAGGAACAGTTGAGAAGTTCGGTGATCAATGGACGAAACCAGCAAACTTCGTAGGTAACGGTGCATACGTAGTAAATAACTGGGTTGTGAACGAGCGTCTAGAGCTGACTCGTAACGAGCAGTACTGGGATAACAGCAAAACAGTCATCAACAAGGTTACTTTCCTACCTATCGAAAACGCAGTAGCGGAAATGAACCGTTTCCTATCTGGCGAAATCGATTTCACATCAACGCTACCGACTGAGCACTTTAAGCGTCTGCAAAAAGAGCATCCTGAGTCAGTATCGGTTGAGGGTAGCCTGTGTACTTACTACTACTCTTTCAACACGAAGAAAGAACCATTTAACGACGTTCGTGTTCGTAAAGCGATTTCTTACGCGATTGACCGTGATATCGTTGCAAAAGCAATCCTTGCTCAAGGCCAAAAACCAGCATACTTCCTAACGCCTGAAATTACAGCGCACTTCGACCCTGAGCTACCAGTTTACGGTAAGATGACGCAAAAAGAGCGTAACGCAGAAGCTGCACGCCTTCTTGAAGAAGCGGGTTACGGTAAAGGCAATCCACTTAAGTTCTCTCTTCTTTACAACACGAACGAGAACCACAAGAAGCTAGCTGTTGCTCTAGGTTCAATGTGGAAGAAAACGCTTGGTCTAGACGTTACACTAGAAAACCAAGAGTGGAAAACATACCTATCTACTAAAGATCAAGGTGATTTCGAAGTTGCACGCGCTGGTTGGTGTGGCGACTACAACGAAGCATCTTCATTCCTAACCCTTATGGTTAGCTCGAACACTACTGGTGGTCAGCACTGGGGTAGTAAAGAGTACGACGCACTGATCGACAAAGCACTTAAGTCGACTTCAGAAGAAGAGCGTACTCAAATTTACCTAGATGCTGAAAAGCTGATGGCGAAAGAAATGCCAATCGCACCAATTTACCAGTACGTGCGTTCACGTCTACTAAACCCGCACGTTGGTGGTTTCCCTGCTAACAACGCGGAAGAGAAGATCTACTCAAAAGATCTTTACATCAAAGCTAACTAATCGTTTAGCTTCAAAACTATAAGAATAAGGCACACGCGCATCCGCCAGGCTGCGTGTGTTGCCTATCATCAATTTTTTAACTGTCACAGACTGAAAGAGTGAGTTTATGCTTAAATTCATCGCAAAAAGGATATTTGAGGCGATCCCAACAATGTTGGTTTTGATCACCGTATCTTTCTTTCTCATGCGTTTCGCACCGGGTAACCCATTCTCGAGCGAGCGTCCATTACCGCCAGAAGTTATGGCGAACATTGAAGCCAAATACGGCCTAGATAAGCCAGTATTTGAGCAATACACCACGTATTTGACTAACGTAATCCAAGGTGACTTTGGTCCTTCATTCAAATACTTAGATTACACAGTAAACGAGCTAATCTCGGTAGCACTCCCAGTATCGGCGAAGGTAGGCTTCATTGCCTTTATCTTCACGGTGATTCTGGGGGTAACGATCGGCACCATAGCCGCGCTTAAACAAAACTCGTGGCTTGATTACACCATTATGTCGACGGCGATGCTTGGGGTCGTAATGCCATCCTTCGTACTAGCGCCTGCTCTGATTTACTTGTTCTCACTCCACTGGAATTTATTCCCTGCGGGTGGTTGGCATGATGGATCATGGCAATACTTAGTGCTACCAGTCATTGCTATGTCACTGCTTTATGTTGCCACGTTTGCTCGTATCACTCGTGGTTCTATGATCGAGACATTGAACAGTAACTTTATTCGTACTGCTCGTGCGAAAGGTCTAAGTTACCGTTACATCATCCTGAAACACGCATTAAAACCAGCGTTACTTCCAGTTGTGTCCTACATGGGACCAGCGTTTGTCGGCATTATTACCGGCTCGGTGGTTGTTGAGACCATCTTTGGTCTGCCTGGTATCGGTAAGCTGTTCGTAAACGCAGCCTTCAACCGTGACTACTCGCTAGTAATGGGTGTAACCATTCTGATTGGTTTCCTATTCATCTTGTTCAACGCTATCGTTGATATTCTGCTAGCAATGATTGACCCGAAAATTCGCTACTAACAGGGAAGTATGGTTATGTTAACGAAAAAAGAGAATCTTGAAGCGGTCGAGAAATTTGCAGAGAACCTGGAAGTTGAAGGCCGTAGTTTGTGGCAAGACGCCCGTATCCGCTTTATGCGCAACAAAGCGGCGATGGTGAGCTTGTTCATTCTTACATTGATGACCCTTGCGGTAATCTTCCTGCCAATGTTGGCACCTTACACATTTGATGATACAGACTGGTACGCAATGCACGTTGGTCCAAGTGCTGAGCACTGGTTCGGTACTGACAGCTTAGGTCGTGACCTTTACGTACGTACGCTAATTGGTGGCCGTATCTCTCTAATGGTTGGTGTTCTAGGTGCATTGGTTGCGGTTGTGATTGGTACGCTTTACGGTGCGGCTTCCGGCTTCATCGGCGGTAAAGTTGACCGTATCATGATGCGTATTCTTGAAATCCTATACGCGGTTCCGTTCATGTTCCTAGTTATCGTACTGGTAACATTCTTCGGTCGTAACATCGTTCTTATCTTCGTCGCTATCGGTGCTATCGCATGGCTAGATATGGCTCGTATCGTACGTGGTCAAACACTAAGTCTGCGTAGTAAAGAGTTTATTGAAGCGGCACACGTTTGTGGTGTGAGCAAGTGGAAGATCATCACTCGCCATATCGTACCAAACGTACTGGGTATCGTAGCGGTTTACTCAACACTACTTATCCCAAGCATGATTCTTACTGAGTCATTCCTTTCATTCCTTGGTCTTGGTGTACAGGAACCAATGACAAGTTGGGGCGCACTTCTACAAGAAGGTTCGCAAACAATGGAAGTGGCAATCTGGCAGTTGGCGTTCCCAGCAGCATTCATGGTTGTGACTCTATTCTGCTTCAACTACGTTGGTGACGGTCTGCGCGATGCGCTGGATCCAAAAGACAGATAATTAAAAATAGAAAGAATAAAGGAAGCAATGATGAGTTTATTAGATGTCAAAGATCTGCGCGTCGAATTTACCACGCAAGATGGTATCGTAACCGCAGTAAACGATTTGAACTTCTCTCTGAATCAAGGTGAAACCCTAGGTATCGTAGGTGAGTCTGGTTCAGGTAAGTCACAAACTGTATTCGCAATCATGGGTCTACTGGCTAAGAACGGTATTATCTCTGGTAGTGCGAAATTCGAAGGTAATGAGATTCTTAACCTTCCAGAAAAAGAGCTGAACAAGGTTCGTGCGGAACAGATCGCGATGATCTTCCAAGACCCGATGACGTCTCTTAACCCATACATGAAAGTGAGCGATCAGCTGATGGAAGTACTGATGCTGCACAAAGGTATGGGTAAAGCAGAAGCGTTCGAAGAGTCGGTTCGCATGCTTGAAGCAGTAAAAATCCCAGAAGCTCGTAAGCGTATCACCATGTACCCACACGAGTTCTCAGGCGGTATGCGTCAGCGTGTAATGATCGC
>Ga0209379_10001711_pt1 | contig 13982 bp, 13 predicted proteins | sample tdDd001_FD_187124 | JGI IMG/M metagenome (GOLD analysis project Ga0209379, IMG submission 187124) | Marine sediment microbial communities from the Atlantic coast under amendment with organic carbon and nitrate - tdDd00.1 (SPAdes)... | ecosystem: Environmental > Aquatic > Marine > Coastal >...
GTAAGATAGGGATGAAATTATTTGGTGGCCAAAATATTAAGCAACCGAATTCGTATGTATTTTTATTGAACACATGTTGTTACAAGTCTGGTTTTTATATAGCTTTTTCAAACGGAGAAGGGGTATAAAAGACCATTGTCTTATATCCTATTGCTATATGAAGAGGTTTCGTGGATATTTAGAATACTGTGTTGCCGTTATTACGGGGGATGATATGGAGCATCAGGGCAAGACAAGTGTGGTGTTTGACTATACCTCTTTTCTCGGAGCATCTTGTTCTAAGAGATGGACTTTCTTAGAAGCGATGAGTACTTTCGCGCCGATTTTTAGCTTAGCGTGGAAGAATACGATTAAAGATACTGTATCAGTAGAAGACCGCTTGTGGGAGCAAGCTATGAAGTCATTGTCGGCGAGTCGAAGTGACGTTGTTAACATCGTGACGTTAGTTCAACTGGCAAAGAGCGAAGGCATAGAAGAAATCAAACTAGTGATGCCTTATGAACTCGATAATGAACAGTTAGAGCGAGTGAGTCACCGCTCGCATGCGACGATTTCGCGATTGCAACAAGACGAATTTATGATAACTCTATAAGGCCTCAATTGAGGCCTTTTCTTTTTTCTTTGCCTAATATCTAGTTACTAAATTCTTAATCTTTCCTCGTAACTCACATAAGTCCTTAAACTAACGCTATATTATAGGTGTTGCACGACATTTCATTTCTTATCGTGCTCAACTAAGGAAAGGTGAGGTGAGAATGGATTCAAGAAAGATTGGGCTGTTATCTCCGGTTTTGATCGCTTTGTCGTTTCCGGTGCTAGCGCAAAGTAATGCGCTTGATAAGGGCTTTAACTACGAACAAGTTTATGCAGATCTGAGTGCAGGTTCCCTTAATGAAAATATCGGCGTAAACAGCGATGTCTCTGCATTTGGCGTGGGTGGTAATTATCAAATTCGTCGTAATTTATTTGCTAGCTTAGATTATGAAGCTCGGTTCATTCATCCTAAAGAGACAACGACAGAGATTTATACCTTGTTGCCAGGCGTGTTTTATCGTTTCAACGTCCATCAAGGCTTAGATTTTGTTACAGGTGCGAAAACAGGTCTCGTGTGGGCAAACCAAACGAATAACGAAACCGATAAAACCATAACTAAAGATAGTCGATTGATGTGGGGTGGATTGGTGGGGTTACGCTATCAGTTAACGTTCAATTGGCACTTAGAGGCGATGGCGGAATTCAGACGCAGTGATGTAATCGATGAAGAGGTCTATACATTTAGAGGTGATTACTATATTACTCCACGTATCACTTTTGGCGCTTTTTATAAGCACAGAGAAAAAGAGAGAAACACAGCCAATGAAGGTGGTGTCGGTATGAAGTTTTATTATTGATATTGTTATACAAAAAGAGCCAGCGCAATGCTGGCTCTTTTTATTTGTATAGTTTCGGTGCTATAGAACTGCTGCGATACCTTTACAAAGTGGCAGCATGTTTGATTTGGTCATGCCAGCAACGCTGATACGTCCAGAACCTACGATGTAGATAGCAAATTCATCTCTTAGACGATTTACTTGCTCTTTAGTTAGGCCAGAGAAAGAGAACATACCATTTTGACGTTCGATGAAGCTGAAATCAGCATCTACGCCTTGCTCTTTTAGTGTTGCAACGAAAAGCTCGCGCATGTCTTGGATGCGATCACGCATCTCTTTTACTTCTTGTTCCCACTCTGCACGAAGCTCTGGGTTATTCAGAATGTGCGTTACAACAGCACTGCCGTGTGCTGGTGGATTTGAGTAGATAGAACGGATGATTGCTTTAACTTGTGAGAACGCTGTTGTAGCGACTTCTTCAGATTCAGCAACCAGTGTAAATGCACCAACACGCTCGTTGTAAAGGCCAAAGTTTTTAGAGAATGAGCTAGCAACAAGAATTTCTTTATTGTACTGAGCGAAGATACGCAGACCTGCTGCATCTTCTTCAACGCCTTTTGCGAAACCTTGGTACGCAAAGTCGAATAGAGGAAGTAGTTTCTTCTCAGCAACCAACTTCGCTAGAACTTCCCATTCTTCCGCAGTAGGGTCAATACCCGTTGGGTTGTGACAGCAGCCGTGCAGAAGAACGATATCGCCTTCTGCTGCTTTTTCTAGGTCAGCAACCATAGCGGCAAAATCTTTCGCTTTGGTTTCAGCGTTGTAGTAGCTGTATTGGGCAGTTTCAATACCAGCCGCCGTAAATACGCCATTATGGTTTGCCCAAGTTGGGTTACTGATCCAAATTTTAGCGCCGTTTAGCTGACGTTTAATGAACTCACCAGCAACACGAAGTGCACCTGTACCACCTGGCGCTTGTGCTGTTTTTGCTGATTTGTTCGCAACAATCGATGAATCTGCGCCAAATAGTAGTTTTTGCACAGCTAGACCGTACTCAGCAGTACCTTCAATAGTTAAGTAAGATTTGGTTTTTTCTGTCTCTATTAGAGCAGCTTCTGCTTTTTTAACAGTGGCAAGAACAGGTGTTTCACCTTGCTCGTTTTTGTAAATACCAACACCAAGGTTGATTTTTTCTGCACGAGCATCTTTTTTAAACTCTTCAGTAAGGCCGAGGATAGGATCTGCCGGTGCAGCTACTACTTTTTCAAACATTTTGATCATCCGTGTAAGTCGAAGTGGGTATAGGCTATTTATACCTTCCAACCTAACGAGGTACAACCGTTAATCTGAACAAAAGTAAACAAAATTTATATTTCGGCAATAAACATAGCGAAGGGACTATTTTACTGAGTTTTACTACCGCTAATATTCTAAGAGTCTGTGCATAATCTGCTAATTAATTGAGTAATTTGTAATCGCGCATAAATTATTTGAAAAAGATGAAACGACATGGCTGTCTTAAAAGTGGTTCATCTTTGCCTAGGTATATGAACTTATTTTTATAAAATACTGCTTGGTTATTAACTGTTGGCATACAAAAGGAGAAATAAGGTGCTTAGGAAAACAATAGTTATTTTATCATCAGCTTTGTTTATGACTGCGTGTGGTGGAGGCGGTAGTAGCGACGATAATCCAGTCAATGAAAATGCGGGGGCTCCGGAGCAGGTCTCTACTTATTCTGGCTCTTTGGTGATACCTGATGGGGTACAAGCGAGAAGTGCAAGAGCGTTAGCGCACGATACTTTCGTTTCTTACAGTGTTTCATGTCCGAATGTCCCTGATGGATATAAACCGATGGCTAAAGCGACCGTCGCAATGGAGGATGCCGATGGTAATCAATTGGGTGAGACGACAACCAGTGATGCTTGCGGTGTATTTACATTGCAGATATCTAAAGATGAGAACATTAGTGAAGACTCTGTGATTAGCGCTAATTTAGATGGTTTCAAAGAGCTCAAAGCTCACGCGCAAAACTTCAAACAAACGGGTGATGGTAACGATACAGATGTAATTGCCTCTACCATTCCTACTACTGCAACCTATGTTATTAGCGCCATTCAAAAAGCCAGTGGTGACGAGCTAATGTTCTCAGTGACCGATACGGTAACTAACAATGCCGTTATACAGTTGACCAAATCAGCATTTACTGTCAGCGTAAATGATCAACCTTTGGCTATCTCTGCTTTGAATACTTCTGATCAACTTGGTGTTGCGAGTAGTAATGTGATTGCCTTGGATGCAAGTGGTTCGATGTATAGTAAGGTGTTGGATGAGAACAATGACTATGTGACTGATGCGGATGGTAATACGTACACCTTACACCGCTTAACAGCTCTAGCTGCTCATCAATTTGTCTCAGAAAAAAGTGCCGCTGATGAAGTTGGCGTAATGGCTTTTGATGGCAGGGTAGAGCTAATTGACAACACATTATTGGCCAATTATGCGTTGACGGATGTTAATGCGAATAGTGTAACGTTTGATTATTCCAATGAAAGTTTTGTCACTGAAAAAGAAAAACTGCATTTTGCTGTTGATTTCTATAACCCAGAATCACATATGTGGATTGGAAGTCAGGTTGATGCAAAACACGATGCTCGAACGGACATTGTTCACAAAACCAATGGATATTATCGCTGGGGTGGCGGCACTGAGCTTGAAGGGGCTATTGAAGATTCTCTAACCGCACTACAAAATCGCAATAATGCCATTAAACGTATATTTGTGATGACAGACGGAAATAGCTATTTCAGCGACCGAGATGGTTTGATTGACACTGCTGTCGCTAACTCTATTCCGGTACATGCTGTTGCGGTAGGTGCAAACGCCAATGAGACGGATCTTAAAGAAGTTGCTGATCAGACGGGCGGTACTTATTACAAAATTGTCGATGGGCAGAACTTAGTCGGAATTTATTCATCGTTACAGACCACCATTAAGTACGCGTATTTGGCCGAGCTTAGTACACCTCTTCAAACTGGCGATGTAGTAAAACTGAGCTTAGAAATTAATGGTGAAACGGTTGAACGTACTATTACCATTCAATAGTAACGAAAAAGCGCCCTTAGAGTAGGGCGCTTTCTTGTCAAAACTAAGACGCTTTGTTCATTTCCATTTCGTTCTCTGCTCTTTCCATATTTCGGTACTTATCTGCAATGGCAACGAACTGTTCTTCTATTGCAATAAAAGCATCGACGAGTTCAGGATCAAAGTGTTGTCCATTGCCTTCGAGGATGATGGATTTGGCTTTTTCGTGACTAAATGCCTTCTTGTAAACTCGTTCCGAGATTAAGGCATCATACACATCGGCTATCGCCATTAGTCGTCCTGAAATAGGGATATCGGCACCTGAAAGCTGATTAGGATAGCCGGAGCCATCCCATTTCTCGTGGTGAGTCAACGAGATCTCTTTAGCCAACTGAAGGAAACTGTTACTGCCTAGCTGCTTTTCTGCCATCGACAGAGCTTTCGCGCCAATTTCAGGGTGATCTTTCATTACTTCAAACTCTTCGTCAGTTAATTTGCCTGGCTTGAGCAGAATATTGTCTGGGATACCCACCTTACCTACGTCATGTAACGGAGCCGACTTGTAAAGAAGCTCAATATAGGTTGGCGTAAGTAGTGCTTTATGATGCTCAAATTGACTTAAGTACTGAGCGAGTGCGCGGATGTATTCTTGCGTCCGTAAGATATGGGCACCCGTTTCATTGTCTCTTGACTCCGCCAGTGCCGAAAGACTGACAATAGCGACATCACGCGTGGTTTTCACTTCGTCTTGACTGGACTCTAAACTGTCTAGCATTTGGTTGGTCAGAGAGGCCATCGAGCCAAGCTCATCGTGTTCGAATATTGGCAGTCGGGCTTGTGTATTGCCTTTTGTCACTTCTACTAAAGAGCATTCTTGAGAAAGTAAAATCTTATGCATCAATTTAGACCATAGAATCATGATGCTAATGGCATAACCACCTAAGACGATCGCAATAAAGATGAACTCTTTAATTACGCTAATTTTACCTGTGCCATCGAATACGCGCTCAGGGTTGTGCTCGAGCCAAAAAATGTCCTTTACAGCTATCATGGCAAGCATAGTAGTTAAGGTTGCAAGCAGTAGGCTGACCATAGTGATCATCTGTTTGACTAACGACTGGCGCTCTCCGCTCAGCTCAATGTCGTGTTTTTGCTCGTTTGAAAGTTGGTCAAATTGTTTGAGCTTTGCGGTCAGTTGTAAGATCAATCCCGTGAAAAAGCCGAATAGCGTCATCCCGAATAGCACTTTCAAATTACTATCTAGAGGAAAGTTGTACTGGAAATTGTAAAAAAGAGCGAGTGGCACACTAGCTAAGAAAAATAACGTGGCGTCAAGACGTGCTAATCGATTTTCTGCAACAAGAGAGTGACTATTGAGCAGGAAATGGCGGAAAACAAATACGGCGCTGTAGGTGGCCGTAACATGAAAAAGTATCTCGCTTGCCGTCAGAGTTTCCAACATTGGGCAAACGCGTCCACCATAAGTGCCAAAAATGAGTGCAGCAACCGCATAGAGCTTAAAAGTGAGCGGAGCATTGTAGTTTGAATTAGCCATCATCTAGCCCTTACGTATTACGTTAATCCATTAACGTTAGAGTATCCATAAGATTTAATAATAAATGACCGGGGATGATATCGCTAAATTTCGCAATTGAATACATATTTGCAACATTATTATTAGCTGGAATCTAGTTCTTACTGGTGAAAGATATGAGGCGGAGAAAGGGTGTAGGTTTTAGTGATATACCTATGGCAGGTATATCACTTTGAATCGCTTTATTTTTTCAAGTTGATCTCTGATTCGAGAGCCTGTGTTTCAATATCAGGGTTTGCGTTCAACTTGCTTTTTGCCCAATCATTCAGATGAGAGAGGATTGCTTTAACAGCGTGTTTCTCTGTCGGGGCTTCACCTTGTGGTAGCTCAAGATCTTGTTTCGGATGTGAGCCTGTTGCGTCTTCAGCAATGTGTAGCCAGTCAGGGTGCCAGTAGTAAGGTTGACCTGATGGAGAGGTCCAGCTGTGAACGCCGTTACTTTCGCCTTTATATTCAATATGAGTTTCGTTGTATTTCGTCATTATAATTATCCAATTAGTAAGGTTATTCAGTTCACTAATGAATGATAAATGTAACAAAGCATTAAATATTTATTGTGATACAGGTCTATTAATAGCATTCACTTTAGCTATTTTAGCTGCGTTTCGTGGGCAATCCCCGAATTTGGCACACGGTATGATATGTTTGCTTGGATCAATATCGAGGGAAGTATGAATCGCTATCAACAGTTGGCTGACGATATTAAACAGCAGATCATGAGTAACACATGGCGGGCAGGGGAAAAAATACCGTCGGTTAGGGTAACAAGCCGTAATTATTCTGTTAGCGCCGCTACCGTTTTACAGGCATATCAATTGCTTGAGTCAGAAGGGTGGCTGACTGCGAAGCCTCAGTCTGGCTATTTTGTTACCTCCGTGATTGAAACGAGAGTTAAGCAACCAGCCCTTGAAATTCGTCCAGCTTACAATGATGAGTTGTACGAGTTTTTACAAAGTAATACTGTCGCGCAGGTTTCTTTTGGCTCTCCTCTACCAGATCCTCAGCTTTTTCCATTTGATTCACTCACTCGTCATCTTGCTAGCGCAGGACGCAAGATGTCATCTCAGAGCATCATTCAGGATCTTCCTCCAGGCAATGAAAGTTTACGCCGCTTGATTGCTCAACGTTATCTAAGCCAAGGTGTTGCTGTCTCTGCAGAGGATATTGTAATTACCTCTGGGGCCATGGAAGCGCTGAACCTGAGCGTAAAGGTGACAACGCAAGTCGGTGATCAAATCGTTATTGAAAGCCCGGCTTTTTATGGGGCAATACAAGCTGCTAAACGTCATCATTTGACGGTCAATGAGGTGCAGATAGATCCTGTTAACGGACTTTGCTTACATGCATTAGAAGAGGCCTTCAAAGCAGGTGCCAAAGCGTGCTGGCTGATGCCTAACTTCCATAATCCTACAGGCATAACCTTGAGTGATGAAGTGAAACAGTCTGTTGTTAAATTGGCCAATCAATATCAGGTCATGATAGTGGAAGATGACGTTTATTCGGAGCTCTATTTTGAAGGGGATAAACCAAAGCCGCTAAAGTATTGGGACAATGAAGATAGGGTATTGTTATGCGGGTCATTTTCTAAGTCATTATGCCCTGGCTATCGAATCGGTTGGGTTGTGAATCGAACGTTTAATAAGAGATTGCAGAAGCAACAACTTATTTCAACTCTATCAGGCAGTTCTCCCATTCAGCAAGGCATCGCACATTATTTGCAGTTTGAAAGCTATGACAGCCACTTGAGAAAGCTGCGAAAGACTTTAAGCGAGCGCATGCATCATTTGTCCCACAAAATGAGACTAGCATTCCCAAAAGAGACTAAAGTGTATACGCCAACTGGTGGTTATTTTATATGGGTGGAATTACCGGAAACCATCGATTCCTATCAAATGAGTCGACAGCTTTTTGAAGATGGTATTTCGATCGGTCATGGAAGTCTTTTTAGTACTCAACAGCAATACCAACATTGCTTGAGGATCAATGCGTCTTGTCACCTTGAGCCTATGGTTGATAAAGCAGTTTCTCGGATCGGTGAGTTTATTCAGAAGAATGAGGCTTAGAATTGAACTGTTCGGTTCTTTTTCGTCATAACTGTACTGCTTCATTATTGTGATTTTGTGGTCCAATAATATCAGTAAGTTAAAGGGGAATAGAGAATGGAAAAGCAGAGTTCAAAACATGAGTTTCGCCTAATTGGAATTGCAATCGTCTGCGCATTTTTACTGGTATTCGGCCACCTTATTTTGGCTAAGTCTTTCGCTGGGTTAGCATGGACAGAATACACCGCCGCTGCGATTCCTTTTGTGATGTTTGGTTTGTGCTGGGCAAGCATTCGATATGCTGCCAGTGCAGATGACAAGAGTTAATTAAGTAAGGCTTCTTAGTAAGAAGCCTTACTTTTCTATAGTATTCGTTAACTATAGCTATTATTGATGTTTGTCGTTGAGGTGATCGATGATGGCCTGTTTCGCATGTTCTTCAGTTGGGGTATCACCATCAGTTAATGTCAGCGGCTTTTTGCCGTGCATCCCAGTAATATCTTCCGCAATGTGAAGCCAATCAGGGTGCCAATAATAAGGCTGTTCTCCCTGAGGATGGTCCCAGCTATGAACACCTTCTTGTACGCCGTTGTAAGAAAGATCTTCGATTTTAAATAGTTTCATTGTCGTCTCTCTATTGTTGAAGATACTTTTACATTAGCTCTAATTTGGCATCATTTCTATTATCGTTCTTGGTATGTAATTGTTCAGTATTTTCTACTTTACAACCCTTGGTTACAGGCATAAAAAAACCTCCGCATAACGGAGGTTTTTTGTTCTGGATCTTCTAGGGTTTAGAAGTTTGCAGAGCGTGGTGTACGTGGGAATGGAATCACGTCACGAACGTTACCCATACCTGTTACGTAAGAAACTAGACGCTCAAAACCTAGACCGAAACCAGCGTGTGGCACAGTGCCGTATTTACGTAGGTCACGGTACCAGTTCATGTGTTCTGGATCGATGCCTACTTCACGCATACGCTCATCTAGAATGTCTAGACGCTCTTCACGCTGAGAACCACCGATGATTTCACCGATGCCAGGTGCTAGTACGTCCATTGCCGCTACTGTCTTACCGTCATCGTTCGCACGCATGTAGAATGCTTTGATGTCTTTCGGGTAGTTCTTCACGATTACTGGCGCTTTGAAGTGCTCTTCAGCTAGGAAACGCTCGTGCTCAGAAGACATATCGATACCCCATTCAACTGGGAACTCGAACTCTCGACCAGAATCTAGAAGGATTTGGATTGCGTCAGTGTAGTCAACTTGAGCAAAGTCAGAAGATACAAATTGCTCTAGACGAGTAATTGCTTCTTTATCGATGCGTTGAGCGAAGAACTCAAGGTCGTCACGACACTCTTCAAGCACTGCTTTGAAGACAAACTTAAGCATATCTTCAGACAGCTTAGCGATATCGTTTAGATCAGCAAACGCAACTTCAGGCTCAACCATCCAGAACTCAGCTAGGTGGCGGCTTGTGTTTGAGTTTTCAGCACGGAAAGTCGGGCCGAATGTGTACACTTTGCTAAGAGCACATGCGTAAGCTTCAGCGTTTAGCTGGCCAGATACAGTTAGGAAGGTTTCTTTACCGAAGAAGTCTTCGTTGTAATCCACATCGCCTTTGTCTGTGCGAGGTAGGTTTTCCATGTCTAGCGTTGAAACGCGGAACATTTCACCAGCACCTTCAGCATCAGAAGCAGTAATTAGTGGCGCAGATACCCAGAAGAAGCCTTGCTCGTGGTAGAAACGGTGAATGGCTTGAGATAGGCAGTTACGTACGCGTGCAACCGCACCGATCACGTTAGTACGTGGGCGTAGATGTGCAACTTCACGTAAGTACTCGATAGAGTGACGAGTTTTCGCCATTGGGTACGTATCTGCATCTTCAACCCAGCCTACAACTTTAACGTTAGTTGCTGCTAGCTCGAAGTCTTGGCCTTTCGCAGGAGAGGCAACAATCTTACCTGTTACTTCGACAGAGCAGCCAGTGGTTAGCTTTAGAACTTCGTCTTCGTAATTATTAAGATTATTAGGGACCACGGCCTGAATCGGGTCGAAACAAGAGCCGTCGTAAATGGCAAGGAAAGAGATTCCAGCTTTGGAATCACGACGTGAACGGATCCAGCCACGAACAGTTACTTCACTGTCTACTGCTAGCTGACCTTTCAAAACGTCTGATACAGGCGCGTAAGTCATGTTTTCAATATTCTCCATTGAGGTAAAAATTCAACCCAACATCGCGTTATTATTGGATAAATAACGAACAAACATTGGGTTGGATAGAATTCTTAAGATTCAATGGAACATATTACCCGTCAAATATTATGCTTCAACCTTTATTCTCATTTAGTCGAACAAAAAAACGCCATATCTCGATTATTTCTTCTCTGAAAGGTCAAATTGATTGAGCAGGGTTTCTAAGTGCTCGGAAAGTTGCTCAAGATTCATACTAATATCACGTGTTCTAGATGCGGACTTAGTCGTGTCGTTGGCGTGCTGGGTAATCACCAAAACCTTATCTTGAACTTGCTCGCTGAGGCTAGCGGTATTGCTCGTTTGTTGTTGAATACTGTTTGCATGATTAAGCGCTTGTTTCATCTCATTGACTACATCAGACATTGCTTGTGATAACGCTTCTATCTGACGTGAACGTTGATGGGCGGTATCACAAACACCATCCACCGACATGAGTGAAGCTTCACTACCTTTTTGAAACTGAGAAATGATTGATTCTATGCTGCTTGTCGCTTCTGACGTACGACTTGCAAGCTGACGAACTTCATCCGCAACAACGGCAAAACCGCGTCCCTGCTCACCTGCACGAGCGGCTTCAATCGCAGCATTGAGTGCAAGTAGGTTGGTTTGATCAGCCACGCCTTTTATAACTTCTAAGATCGAAGAGACTTCGCTCGTCTGTGCATTGAGTTCCACGATATTGCCTTTAACTGCTTCGATATCGGTGACTAAGTCTTTAATTTCACCACTTGCACTTCGGGCTTGATGGGCGCTTTGTTCCGCTACTTCAGTTGTGTGTTTGATTAATGACGAAGCATCGTTTGTGGATTGCTCAACTTGCACTTGCTGTGATTGCATTTGTTCGATGTTAGCTTGGACATCAGCGGTTTCATGTTGCTGGTTACTCGCCGCATCGTCAGTGACTTGGGCGACATGAGTAAGCTCTGTAGCACTACTCGCGACTTTGTGAGAGGTGGTCTGAACTTGTTCCAGGCTGCTGTTAACCGTATCCATAAAAGAGTTAATCGCACCTGATAACTGACCTATCTCGTCTTTCTGCGAGTGGCTTAGTCTTTGAGTGAGATCTTTCGTCTTACTCACACTTTGCATGAAGCCAGAGGTTTGTTGAATTGGGCGTACGATGATTTTTCTTATCAGGGCGAGTGTGACAAGAAAGCCGACAAAACCGAACGCTGACATAATCGCTAAGGCGATAAGGGTTCGTTGGCTGATCATTTGATTCACATGGGACAAATTGTATTCAAGTCGGATGGCGCCCAGCACTTCTCCTTCCGGTGCCATATGACAAGCAACGCAGTTGGTGCCTCGGTAGTCTTCACTCGACTTCATTGGTAAAGCAACGACGATGCCTTTACCCCAATCAGCAGAAATGGGCTCAATGACTAACTCACCAGATAGTGCGCGTCGATCGATCTCATCTTGTGGGGTTTGATTGGTTTGACCCGGGCCGTAGAGCTTACTGACCGCATCTGCTCGTAAAACACGTACTTGCTCGATACCATCTTGAGCAAGCGCTTTTTGTCTCAAAGTTTCTTTTTGAGCCATCGTTCCTGTTAGCATCATCATATTAAGGCTGTCGAAGTAGTTGCTTGCCTTATCGTGAAGTTGCTCGCTGAGAACGGAGTTAATCAAATCTCGTTGCTGGAGGTATTGATATGTGGAAGAAGCAAGTAACACGATGCCAAATACGGTCACTAGCGTAATTAATAGCTTTGTTGTAATTGTTGAGCGCATTATTGGATATTTTTTTGATTATTGGAATAGACTTCAAAATGATGACCTGTCTAACCACTTTGGGGAATAGACAATATTTTATAATGTGACCACACCCTAAGTGGGGTTATTGTAAATGTGATGTGAAATCGCTGTAATCAAAACTTTGGCGCAGCGTCTATTTTTTGGCATAAGACTTTGGTCGTAAAGGGCGCTAAAAAATAACCGTTGCAATCGATGTTTCAATAGTTATGATGATTTGGCCTTTATTTTGAAGGCAATTAGCATAGGACTTGCTATTTCGTATTAAAGGAATGTCTAGCTGTATTGGACACCTCAATGATTTTCAAAATTACTACACCCATTCTTGAGCCCACTGAAGGGTCGCCACACCACGCAAACTCTAACTCAATTTCAATTGCTTCAATAAAAGCATTCTGCTTGTTCTCTTCTGCTTCGTCTTTTTCTTTCTTCGCTTATCTATCTCGCGGTTTCTTCTTTACACCTCGCTATTCCTATTATTTTTGATTGTTAGCCTTAGCGCTAGGCACGCGCACATCTATTAAAAATTAATCAAAAAGAATACGGAAACTATGAATACAAAACTTCTAGGGAGCTCCCTAATTATTTCTGGCACAGCGCTAGGTGCTGGCATGCTTGCGATCCCAATGGTTCTTGCGCAATTTGGCCTATTGCTGGGGACGTTACTGATGATCTTTATTTGCTTTGGGACAACCTATGCCGCGCTATTGTTGCTCGAAGCGACCGTAAAATCGGGTGGTGGGTTAGGTTTGAACTCCGTTGCTCGTAAAACTCTAGGCAAAGGGGGACAACTGCTGACGAACGCACTGTTGTACGCTTTGCTTATTTGCTTGTTAATGGCTTACATTTTGGGGGCAGCTGACTTAGTGACACAGTTGGTTGGTAGCCTAGGATTGCAACTAACCAATACTCAAAGCCAAATCGCGTTTACATTGCTCGCAGGACTCGTTATTGCTGGAGGGACAGGCATTATCGATAAGTTAAATCGAGGTCTGTTTTTCATTATGATCGCCAGCTTAACGGCGACGTTACTGTTTTTGCTGCCAGATTTTAGCTCAGAGAACATAAGCCGCATCATTAATGATGACTATATTGATCTGATAAAAACTAGCGCTGTACTGTTTACTAGCTTTGGTTTTATGGTGGTGATTCCATCTCTAGTGACATACAACCATGAAGCAACCGATAAACAGCTTCGCAATATGGTCATTATTGGCTCTCTGATCCCCTTAGCTTGCTACCTATGCTGGCTGTTCGCTGTGGTAGGGAATCTTAATCCAGCTCAGTTGGCGAACCTGAAAGGTGTCGGCGATCTGATCGCTGCATTTGAACATTCGTCTAGCTGGATAGGTACTTTGCTATCTGTGTTTACAGGGCTTGCTTTGCTAACGTCCTTTTTTGGTGTGGCGATGTCTTTGTTTAATCAAAACCGAGATATGTTTGATCAGAATAAAGTAGTGACTTACGCAATTACATTTGTGTTGCCATTGATGGGTTCGTTGTTTGCTGCTGATAAGTTCCTTGCTGTACTTGGCTACGCGGGGATCATTCTGGTCTTTTTGGCTGTATTCATTCCGTTGGCAATGGTTTACAAATTGCGTTTAGCGAATACGGAGCAAGAACGTTACACCGCTGAGGGGGGGGCACCTATGCTGATTTTCTCATTGGTTTTTGGTAGTTTTCTGCTTGCTTCACAAGTGATTTAATCCGCTCGTTTTTGAATATAAGAAAGGCCGCTACTTGCGGCCTTTTTAATTTTCAGCCCTAAACCACCTACTTCAGTAGGTGGTTATCATTCGGTTAGGCTTTGCCTGTAGTTCTACCCATGTTAAATGCTCCCTTGATTTTTAGCGAAGTCAAAGAGGACAAATAACATGAGTAG
>Ga0209379_10001712_pt1 | contig 13977 bp, 11 predicted proteins | sample tdDd001_FD_187124 | JGI IMG/M metagenome (GOLD analysis project Ga0209379, IMG submission 187124) | Marine sediment microbial communities from the Atlantic coast under amendment with organic carbon and nitrate - tdDd00.1 (SPAdes)... | ecosystem: Environmental > Aquatic > Marine > Coastal >...
GATCCGAATTTCTCTACAGTTTCTGAAAAAAGAGCAGGAAATGTTAAGCAATTATACTGTTTCATCTTGATGTTTTTATACTGTGCAAATGAACCTGAAATGGATGGTAATTCCACTTGCACAGTTTGCAAGTTAATTAAAAATCAACATTAGTTTATGTTTTGACTTAACAGCTTTTCTCTCTTCATTCTTAAATTCTAAAGCCAGAGTTTCTCAACAAGCTATAACATATGATTTTCCGACAATTCATCAATATTATGGAGAGGTTGAATCTTTTCACGGAAAAATTCTTTAATACTTATTATTTCGATACATTTAACACGATATCCTTAATCTTATACCATATGAAACGTCGTCATTTTATCTCTTTATCCGCATTAGGAACAACTTTAATTACCGGATTTAGTCTATTTGAATCTCATGCCATGATAAGAGGAGAAAAAGTATCCAATCAGGAAGATTTTAAGCTATTCCCTTTTAATGAAAAAGGTATTTCTGAGTTTCAGGACATGATGGCAGCTGGAAAACTGAGTTCTGAAGAACTCGTGACTGCTTATTTGAATAGAATTGAGCAAATAGATAAAAAAGGCCCTGCAATTAATGCGATTATGGAAATTAATCCTGACGCTCTTAGCCTTGCCAGACAGATGGATAAGGAACGAAAAGCGGGAACGATCAGAGGTCCTCTTCATGGTATTCCTATCATGTTAAAGGATAATTTTGATACAGCTGATAAAATGATGACGACTGCCGGTTCTCTTGCAATGGAAGGTCATTTTGCTGAACGAGACGCTTTTGTGGTTCAAAAATTAAGAAAAGCGGGTGCGATAATTCTAGCCAAAACCAATCTGAGTGAATGGGCTAACTTTCGCAGTACACGTTCATCAAGTGGATGGAGTGGCCGTGGTGGACAAACTCATAATCCTTATGTGCTAGACCGTTCTCCTTGCGGTTCAAGTTCCGGTTCCGGAGTTGCAGTGGCAGCCAATCTCTGTGTCGCGGCTTTAGGAACCGAAACAGATGGTTCGATTATTTGTCCCTCAGGACACAATGGTATTGTTGGTATTAAACCAAGTTTGGGACTGGTAAGCCGAACAGGGATTATTCCTATAGCCCATTCTCAGGATACGGCAGGACCAATGGCCAGATCGGTGAAAGATGTTGCCATACTCCTTACTGCTATGGTCGGACAGGATGAATCTGATACCATTACTGTGAACGAGAAAAATAGGGGGGTGAATTATGCTGATGGTTTGGATGTAAATGCCTTGAAAGGTGCTAGAATAGGTGTTATTAGAAAATTGTTTGGCTTCCATTCCGAAGTTGACAAAGTGATGGAGAAAGCCATTGAAGATTTGAAACAAGCCGGAGCAGAACTCATAGATGTCGAGTTGGAAAACAACCAAAAATATAGTGATGAAGAATTCGAAGTTTTACTGTATGAATTCAAGCATGGCCTAAATAATTATCTCAGTCAGTCTCGCTTTCAAAAAGTGAAAAACCTGGATGATATCATAAAGTTTAATGAAGAGCATAGAGATTTGGAAATGCCATGGTTCGGTCAGGAAATTATGCATATGGCAAATAAGAAAGGTGACTTAAACGAAGAAGCCTATCTTGCAGCTCTGGCTAAATGTAAAAAACTTGCAGGAAAAGAGGGCATTGATGCCACACTTCAAAAACACGATCTTGATGTATTAATCGCTCCAACGAATGGTCCTGCATGGAATATCGATTTGGTGAATGGAGATCATTTTGGTGGGGGAAGCAGTGCTGCAGCAGCCGTTTCGGGTTATCCAAATATTACTGTACCCGCTGGTTTTGTTCATGGTTTACCCATTGGAATTTCATTCTTCGCTGAAGCCTTCTCTGAGCAAAAACTCATTCGATACGCTTATGCCTACGAACAAGTTAGCATGCACAGGAAGGCTCCGGAATTTCATCCTGCTATAATTCAATAGCTTAGGTGGATAAGAACGAATAGATTAAAAATATACAGGTAGAATTCTATATAAGTTAAGCTTGTCGCTATGGAAACATATGCTGGTGCATGATCTTAACCCGATTAACTTAAATCTTCGATAGAAATATCACCAACTACCAAGCCTTATAGCTTTGGGTGTTTCTTTTACCCATTTCATTTTGGGAACGTGCTTCACGATTTCGATTGAATTGATGTGATTTTTTAATTATGCCTTATAATTCATAAGTTTTATTGATTGATAAATATAATTGTTGTAATTTGAAGGGTCAACAATTTATTCATCAATACCTTAGTTATTATGAGAATTAACATCACGCATTTATGTATCCCCGTGTTGGCTTTGTTTATTTGTGCCTGCACAACTAATGAAAAAAAAGTAGAGCGACCTCCTAAAATTGCTCTTGAAGACTTTTTTAAAAACCCAGAAAAAACATCGTATCGTATTTCTCCTGAAGGAACAAAGTTTTCGTACCGAGCTCCTTTTAAAGACCGTATGAATATTTTTGTTCAGGAAATTGGTAGTGATTCGACCGTTCAAATTACATTTGAAACTGATCGTGATATCGCTGGCTATTTTTGGGCAAATGATAACCGGATCCTGTATCTTAAGGATAATGGAGGAGACGAGAATTATAAGTTATATGGGGTAGATATTGACGGGAAAAACCAAATTTGTTTTACTGATTTTGAAAAAGTTCGAACTGGAATTATCGATCGTTTGGATGATATTCCTGACGAGGTGATTATTTCAATGAATAAAAGAAATGCTCAACTTTTTGATCCGTATCGTCTGAATATTGTTACCGGAGAATTAACCATGCTTTATGAAAATCCGGGAAATATAACCGGATGGATGACTGATCATGATGGTCAGTTAAGAGTAGCCATGGCTGTTACTGATATGGTAAATACGACTGTGCTTTATCGGGATACCGAAAAAGATGAGTTTAAGCCAATTATAACAACGAGTTTTAAAGAAACCATGGCACCTCACTTTTTTACATTTGATAATAAAAAGTTGTATGCCAGCTCAAATCTTGGCAGAGATAAAATGGAGATTGTCATTTTTGATCCCGCTACAGGTAAGGAGACTGAATCCTTATTTGCTAACGAAATGGTTGATGTGGATGATTTATCCTACTCAAAGAAACGTAAAGTACTTACCAAGGCTATCTACACGACCGATATGGTTAATTTTAAATTTTTCGATGAGGAAAGTGAAAAAATGTATAAGCGGGTGAAAAAGGAGCTTTCTGCTTATGATTGTTATTTTACAAGTACCAATAAAAATGAGGATAAGTTTTTGATTCGAACCTACAGCGATAAATCTTTGGGAGCGTACTATTTTTACGATAAAAATACCGATGAATTAAAACTCATCAGCGCCGTGAGTCCATGGATGAATGAATCTCAAATGGCATCAATGAAACCTATTAAATACACAAGTCGGGATGGGAAAACCATTCATGGCTACTTGACTTTACCTGTTGGTGTTAAAGCTAAAAATCTTCCAATGGTGGTTAACCCTCATGGTGGCCCATGGGCAAGAGATCATTGGGGATTTAATCCCGAGATTCAATTTCTAGCCAATAGAGGTTATGCTGTTCTACAAATGAATTTCAGAGGCTCTACTGGTTATGGACGCGACTTTTGGGAGTGTTCTTTCAAGAAATGGGGACAGGAGATGCAGGATGATATCACCGATGCGGTACAATGGGCAATTGATCAGGGAATTGCAGATAAAGATCGAGTGGCTATATACGGCGGAAGTTACGGTGGATATGCAACTCTGGCTGGTCTGGCCTTTACCCCGGATTTGTACAAGTGTGGTGTTGATTATGTGGGTGTGAGCAATATGTTTACTTTCATGAATACCATACCTCCCTATTGGGAGCCCTACCGTCAGATGTTTTATGAGATGGCTGGCGATCCGGTTAAAGACAGTGTGATGCTGGCAAAAGTTTCTCCTGCTCTTCATGCCGATAAAATAAAAGCTGCTTTGTTTATCGCCCAGGGAGCTAATGATCCAAGGGTTAATTTAGCCGAATCCGATCAGATGGTTGAAGCCATGAAAGCACGTGGCGTTGAAGTGGAGTATATGGTCAAAGATAATGAAGGACATGGTTTCCGTAATCAGGAAAACCGTTTTGACTTTTATAGAGCTATGGAGAAATTTTTAAGTACTAATCTTATGAATGATAAGGTAAATTAGTTTCTTAATTGAAAATCTGAAAAAAAAAAGGGTTGTTCTGAGCTTTAGGAATGACCCTTTTTTCGATTCCCTGAAGTATAAACACTTGGTTTTATAATCGATAATTTCATATCTGATGGATGAAAATAAAAAAGACATCCTGTATTCTTATTATAGAATTAGAAAACTTATAGGGCTCCTTGGGATCATATTACCTGCACTTGTTGCGATCGTTTACGGCGGTTTTTTATCATCAATTAGTCATTATTACTACACCAAATCTTCTGTTATTTTTATTTCAATTCTTTCTGCTCTGGGCTTGTTCCTAATATCGTATAAGGGATACAAAAGGGATAAGGAAACTGAAAGATTAAGTGATAATTTTATCACACATATTGGAGGTGTGGCTGTGTTATTAGTCGTTATTTTTCCTACTTATTGCTCAGAAACGGGTAGTTCTGAAATTTATAATATATGTTTATCAGAAGCTTATCCCTTATTTGGACATCGCAGTGCAGTTGTTAATGTCATACATCTTGTCAGTGCGGGAACTTTCTTCATTACTATGGGGTGGATGTCTATTTATCGATTTACAAAAAGAGATTTACAAAAAGGCCTCACCAAAGAAAAGCAAAATAAAAACAAGATTTACCGGTTTTGTGGTTACACGATTTGGATTTCCATGGGAATTCTGCTTGTTGAATTTTCACTTAAAATAATTTATCCGGATTTTAATATCACCAATTATGATGTGTTCATTTTAGAAACCATTTCAATCATTGCTTTTGGTATTTCCTGGCTGATTAAGGGTGAAGCCATAAAAGATATTATTGATTTGAAAAACAAATGTTTTAGAATTTTAAAAGTCCACAAAGAGAATTAGCAATACTTGGTTTTAGTTCAGTCGAAAATGTTAGGGCCAAGTTAAAATTAAATAAGAGGTGAAAGTCCGTTTATAGGGAATAGCTTTCCAGATAGAAATTATTTTACTATTTTGAACTATCATTTTGATCCGGAAGAGATACACAAATTTTGAAAACAAGAAGCCGGTCAGCGCTTTCCCTTCTTTTAAAAATCATATCCTTATGAAAGGAATTCAGGATTATTACCCCGACCATTTTGGTCAGTGTTACGGTTGTGGTCGTTTGAACGAACACGGCTACCAATTGAAAACTGCCTGGGACGGTGAGGAGACGCTCACTCGATTTACGCCGAAGGTATACCATACCGCTATTCCCGGTTCTGTATATGGTGGTTTGTTGGCCTCCCTGATTGATTGTCATGGAACAGGTTCGGCAGCTCTTGCTCTTGCTAAAGAGAAGGGGATTGAATTGGAAGATTATAATGCACCCCGATGCGTGACGGGTTCCTTACAGGTAATCTACAAGAAGCCAACACCTATTGACAGCTCACTTGAAATTCGCGGTATAATTAAAGAGCTAAAAGGCAGAAAGGTTGTGGTAGAGATCAGACTTATATCCAAAGGTGAAGTTTGTGTTACCGGGGAGGTAATTGCCATTCAGGTACCAGATGATTTTGGTTTGTAAGGCACTCTTGCTTGTTGTGATATCAGCTTAAGATTGGTCGTTGGCGAGGATAAAGTCGTTGTTTGTATAAAATTCTTTGTCCTTAATATGACAATATCTACTTTGTAGATTTTAATTGTAGTTGTGATAAACAACTTAAATGTTGACAAAATTTATTATAGAATGAGAATTGTATTAATAGCTATCTTTTTACTTGGTTTATCGGCTTCTAACAAGTGCATGGGACAGAGCCTATATACAGACGAGAAGTTTGATGTGGTCTTCCAAATGCATTCACCTGATTTACCTGATACGACAGGAGTTTATATTACCGGCAATATAGAGTTGTTGGCTAATTGGAATCCTGCCAGGGTAAGAATGGAAAATATTGGCAATCATACCTGGGAAAAGAAAATCAGTCTTGAAAAGGCTGAGGTGATTGAATACAAATACACACTGGGCTCCTGGGATAAAGAAGGTGCTGGAGACAATGGCCTTTCTCTGGATAATTATAGTGTACAGGTAGCTAAGGATACGGTTTTATCGGATGCTGTTTATTTTTGGCAGGATGGAAAACAGAAGCCTTTTCAAGGGCAAATTACCGGAAAGCTAAGATACCATCGCCATATGAAAGGTGAGGGAATTCAGGACCGTGACCTGGTCGTTTGGCTGCCCCCAGCTTATGACGAGAATCCAGAGCAACATTATTCTGTACTTTATATGCACGATGGGCAGAACCTGTTCGACCCCCAAACCAGTTCTTTTGGTGTGGATTGGCAGGCTGATGAGATTTGTGATAGTCTGATACGCCATCACAAAATAGCCCCTGTGATTGTGGTAGGAATTTACAATACGCCTGATCGTTCTGTTGAGTATATTCCCGGTAAAAAAGGAACAGCTTATATGAATTTTGTGGTGAACAAGGTGAAGCCCTTTATCGATGCCAATTATCGAACTCAGCCTGATAAGAAGCACACGTTGGTAGGAGGTTCCTCAGCAGGTGGCATCATTTCGTTTATGCTGGCATGGGAATATCCAAATATATTCTCCGGAGCCATTTGCATGTCGCCGGCATTTAAGATAGAGGATATTGATTATGTGAAAACAGTGAAGGTATGGCAAGGAGAGAAAAAGGATCTCTTTTTCTATATTGACAATGGAGGAGTTGGATTGGAATTGAAACTACAAGCCGGAATCGATGAAATGCTGGAAGTTTTGAAACAGAAGGGATACAAAGAGGTGGATGATTATATTTGGTTACATGATCCACAGGCAAGGCATTCTGAATCTGCCTGGGCACAACGATTGCCCAAAGCTTTGATGTTTTGTCTGCCAGAAGAAAATTAAAACGAGCCTTTAATGAGAATAAGAAAGAGGAATTTCCATTGGAAGTTCCTCTATTTTCATATTTCCTGAAGACTAAAATGTGATGAATTAGATATCATGTAATCACGCTTTAACCTTTTTCTTTTTCTGTGGATACTTCCCCGGCAAGATCACATTCAATAACTTTTTACCGATTAAGCCCAGAATGACGGCTGAGCATAGTCCTATCAGACTGATAAGGAGAAAGAGTGAGGCATGTGTTTTAGGATCAGGAGCGAACCATAGTATAAGGGAGATCAAAAGGATCAGTAAACCGAAGAGTATTTTGTTTCTTAAGAGAGGAGGTTTCAGGCTTTTAAAACGCGTCATCCCATCAATAATCCCCGTGATGAATGCTACCAGAAGACTAAGGGGAAGCACCGCTATGCAGAATCGCAGAACAACCAGTGATTCGTCGTAGTAGAAATCGGGGAAGAAGATGTGATTTAGTAAGAGAATAGGAATCAAAGCAATAAAACTTTGCGAGAGATGTATGGCAATAGGATGCAGATCCAGGTTTAGGATCATCAAACGATTCAAGGATACTTTCTCCCGGTAGGGTTCAAATACTTTATGGGGCAAACCACAGGCCGGACAAACATCACCCAGCTTATCTTTTTCCATAACATAACCACAGGGGCGGCAGCGAACCAGTTCTTTCATAGGATGGAATTTTTTTGACTATGTAAAAGATAGCTTAATTTGTTTAATAATTGAAATTTAGTTTATTACCCTTTCTTAAAGGGGTGGTTACCTGTCTGCTTTAATAATTTTTTTATATAGCGCTTTCGCATACAAGATTTATAAGGATGAAAGTTGGTATGGAGACTGATGACATGATTTAAAATTGTTGTTCACACTATTATTTTAATGAACAATTCCTTAAGTTTAAGCTCTAGTTTTTTTTCCAATCATCTTATTGCAGATAGTCTATGCCAGAAAATAATGTGAATGCCATATTACTCTTCACCTGTCCCGATCAAAATGGTATTGTTGCGAAAATATCACAATTCATATACGAAGGAGGAGGCAATATCATCGATTTGGATGAGCATGTCAATCAAAATCAGAAGTTTTTCTCTTTACGTGTGGTTTGGAGTATGAAAAATTTTTCAATTCCAGCCTCAATGCTACATGATGCTTTTGAAACCTTGGGTAAGGAATTCAATGCACATTGGAAGATCGAATTTTCAGGAAATAAACCCCGGTTGGCTATTTTCGTTTCAAAATATGACCATTGTTTGCAGGAGATTCTCTGGCGTTATAATTTAAATGAGTACGAAATTGAAATTCCACTTATTGTTTCAAATCATCCTGATATGCAGGGGCTTGCTGAAGCTAATGGGATAACCTATCATTTTTTTCCTATAACAAATGGCAATAAGGCAGAACAGGAAGCAAAGGAAATTGCTCTTCTGAAAGAAAATAAAATCGATTTAATCGTTTTGGCAAGATACATGCAGGTGTTAACACCAGCCTTTATTCAGGAATTCCAAAATAAAATCATCAACATCCATCACTCATTTTTACCCGGATTTGTTGGAGGTAAGCCCTACAAACAGGCCTATGAAAGAGGCGTGAAGATTATTGGAGCTACCAGCCACTTCGTTACAGAAGAACTTGACGAAGGTCCAATTATTGAGCAAGATATTATGCGAATAACCCACAAGGATACCATTAAAGATCTGATTAGAAAAGGACGTGATCTGGAAAGAACTGTTCTTGCCCGGGCACTTCTTTATCAAGTAGAACATCGAATTATTGTTGATGGCAAGAGGACTATTGTTTTTAACTAATTAGCTTTAAAATCTTCCCGTATTGCATGTTTGATTGCAATTGACATCCATAGGGAGCAATTTTATCGAACTTAGACTTAAGTTTGATCGTCTGACTTCAGTATTGAGCTTAAAAAATGGACTGCAAAGCTTCTGTGTTATTGTTTATTAAATCTGATAAAACATTTTATCTTTGTGAACTGTAAATACACAATATAAATCTCCAGCAAAAAAAAGCTACTCGTAAGACTAAATTGGTATACATCAAACAATACGCCATGTTTTGTGGCTGTAAGTATTGTGATTTATATATCATGATCAGTGGTTTTTTATTCCGATTGACTTTTGCTTTAGATTCATTTGAAAACGATATTTCATGAATCAGATATTTAAGATTTTTAAGTGGCTTTTTGTAATTGTAATAGCCGCCTTTATTTCACTTGTTTTAGTAGCCGAACTGGCTGAGAATGCCATAGTAAAGCGAGCTCTTAAGAAAGTAAATGCTTCGATTTCTGCAACTATTGAAATTGGAGATGTTTCTTTTTCTTTAGTCAAAAGATTTCCTTTGGCCACCCTGGAGTTTCATGAGATTTTATTGAAATCGAATGGTTCTAATTCCGATTCTACATTTTACACCGATACCCTTTTGAATGCCGAAAAATTATTCGTTTCGGTAAATGCCATCGACCTGTTTAAAGGTCATATTGATATCAAAAGGCTTGATTTGGAAAGAGGAAATTGCAACTACTTTATCGATAAAGAGGGTATTGGTAATTTTGATTTCCTTTTCTCTGAGTCTGATGAACCCGAGGTTGACAATACTTCTTCATCTTTTAATATGAATCTGAAAAAGATCATGTTGAAGGAGATTCGTTTAAACTATTGGGATCAGAAAAATTCGATTCAGGCCAAACTGTTTTTCGAAAAGAACTCGGCTAATCTAAAACTCATCAAGGATGTTTATCAGGCTGAAATCACCGGAAATGCAAATTGTAGGGATTGTCGTTTCCCAGGCAGCAATATTGATAAAATGCAAAATGCTGCCCTAAGCTACCAACTTGACTATACAAATGACAAACTGGATATTAAATCTTTGAAGCTATTATCTGAAGGACTTGAATTAAATGCCATCGGAAATATAATGATTAGCGGGAAATTCCCTGCTAACATTCAAGTTGAGGATTGCAAAATTAATTTGGATACCGTCAGTAAATATATTCCCAATACGCTTTTTAATGAATACAAAATAGATAAAGTTGGAGGTGCCCTGAGTTTAAATGCGAGCATAAATGGAGATCTTTTGGATTCTATTCTTCCGCAAACAAGTGTTGATCTCAATCTGATAAAGGGGGAAATTGTAAGTCAGGTCTATCCTGTTATAAACCAGATCGATTTAAGTTGTAAGATGGGTAATGGGGAGTTTCGAAACCTAAAAAGCACTTTTATCGATTGTGAGAAGCTATCCTTTTCAAGTAATAAAAGTAGAGGTGGACTTCGTTTTCATATCAAAGATTTCACACAGCCTCATTACCTCTTCTCTTCTGATTTGGATCTTAACCTGTGTGAGTTTAAATCTTTTATCCCCGATAGTCTTATCAGGATTGCAGAGGGGCAAATACAAGTCCTATTTACCGGTAAGGGAAACATGAGTTCCTGGTCGCAATTGCAGGATGTCGATTATCTGCGTCAAAACTGCACCGCAAATATCAAACTGAAAAATTTGTTCTGCGAAATGGATTCCAGCCTGATGTTGGAATCAGTGTCGACTCAACTAAGTTTTAAGCAGGATACCATTCGTATTGAGAATTTAATAGGATACTTCCCGCAGCATCACTTAAATATCAGGAATGCTTCATTATTTGCAAATCTTAAAGGAAGTATGACGGATTTAAACCAGTTTGGGCTGGATGTGGATTCTTTACAGATTGAAACGGACAGTTGTCAGATTTTGGTTGCAGGTAGTTTGAATAACTTGTTGGAGCCGGATTACAAAATCACAAGCCAATCAAAGCTTAATCTGGCTGAAATAATGAAAATGATACCTGATTCTCTGGGTACCGATATGAAGGGGCAAATTGAAATCGGGTTTGATTCTGAGGGCCATATTCATCCTGATTCTATAAGTCAACAGATGACTGATTTGCTCTTGAATAAAAGCAATACAAATATTGATTTCAACAAAGTATCTGTTAAAATGCCCGATCCCATGATGAATATTAACAATTTTTCGGGCCAATTAGCGTTAGAACGAGATACCATTCGAATTAATAAGACCAGGGGAAGTTTTAGTGGGATGGATTTTAAAGTGGATTCGACAAAGATTATCAATTACTATAACACTTTAATCGATAATAAGGCAGAGCAACTTACAGTTATGGGTTCCTTACATTTTGGCGATATCGATTATGCTCTTGTAGATTCACTTATGCAGAATTACGAACAGCAGTCAGATACCACTATTCAGGAAGGTGCTGGTCAGCCAAGAAACTATAATTTTCAAGTGCAGGGGAGGCTATCCGGAAACAGTTTTAAGTACAAAAATGCAAAATTTACAGATATCCAAAGCCTGTTAAATGTAAGTGATAGTCTCTATATCTTCGATCAATTTAAATTTAATGCATTCGAAGGGAAGGTAAACAACGCTATAAAATTCAGAATTGACTCCGATAATCGGCAATCTCTGGCTATAAGTAATAAAACTGAGCAAATCAATATTTCTCAACTCTTGAAAGATTTTGACAACTTTAAGGAATATGAGCAGGATTATATTGTTGCTGAACAAATCAGTGGGAAACTGACAACCGAATTGCACGGTCAATTTTTGATTTTAGGAGATACGCTTGTGAGTGATTCAACTATGGTAAAAGGGAATTTAAAACTGGAAGATGGGGGGCTATTTAATTATCAGCCCGCCCAGGAATTATCCAAATATACCAATATTGAAGAGTTGGATAATTTACAGTTTAAAACCATAGAAAGCCAGGTGTTTGTATTTAAGAATGCTGTTTTTGTTCCACAAACCGAAATCAAGAGTAACGCTATGGATATTTCGGCTTATGGGATGCAAACTTTTGGTGATGATTTTGAATATCATTTGCGCATCTACTTAGGTGAGATCCTATATGGGAAAACCAAACGAATACGCGAAAGACAGGAAAAAATGAAAAACAAACCTGATGGAGGGACTTCGGGGTTAAAATCGCTTTTTGTTGTTTCTAAGAGTATTGATGGAAAATTAAAGAACGGTCTGGATAGTAAAAAGGACAGAATGCGTATGAAAACAAAAATTAAGCTACAGAATGTGGTGCTCGATATCATATTTCATCCCAAATTGGAGAATTTCAAAACGGGCGTTAGTCAATTTAGCAAAACACAGAATTAAGAATGAAAAAAATCAGTTTCAACCAATTGATGTATGGCATTTCTGTTGTCCTGTTAGTGTTTATCTTTTATTCTTTAATTGATAAATTTTTTCTTAAGGAAAGCAAGCGTCCCATCGATTTGGATCAAGTTGTTACTACACATGAAAATGATATTGTTTTTGGAGACCAAAATTCACCAAAATCGGTCTATGTTTATTTCAGTTATAAATGTGGTTATTGTAAACGCTTTTTTAGGGAGGTTTTTCCCCAATTAAAAACGAATTATATCGATAAGGGAAAGCTTAAATTGGTGTTGAAATTAGTTGAAGCCAGTGAGGATGTTGATATGCTGTATGCATTGCAAGTTGCTGTAGGTGTAAATAAATTCGGACAAGTTGAGAAATTTCATGAGCTCTTATTGCACGACAGTAGGGTGGTATATACCGATGAATTTAAAGATTTGTGTGATGATTTTGTCAGAGCAAATTCTGATATAGCAGAATGTGTTCTTGGAGGCAATGCTAACGAGTATCTTAAGTCGAATTACCAGGAATATGTTGATTTGAATCTAACAGGAACGCCAAGTTTCATTTTCAATCAGCAGCTATATAAAGGCTATATGGAATACAGCGAATTTGAAAATATATTAAAGAACTAGAACAATAATAAAACGAGATAAAATGAAGAAGAAGTTAATTTTTATGCCATTATCGCTCTTAAGTGTTCTGGCTCTACTACAATTTGGTTGTGATTCCGAATCAGATGAATCGGATGAAGTATGCACTGAATTCAAACCAACAGAATGTTCAACTACAATTCAGGCTACTGCATGTTGCAGCGACGAAAGCACCTGCCATTATGTATTCGATGGCAAAGAGTATGCATATACTGACGAAGGTCAAGAAGAGCTTATCAGCGTAATGTGTCCTGATATTTCAGATGAACAAACGGCGGCAATTTATAAGCAAATGGCTGCCCAAACAAAAAGGCTAATTAGTGAAGCACGTATTAGTGCTATTTGCCAATAAAAAATAAAAGAGACTGTATTTGTTTACAGTCTCTTTTCTATATCGAATATTTTCAGAAGAAAAAGAATTTTCTTTTCCTCAGTTTGTATAGATACCTTTCCAATGCCGTTCCCCTTAAATTTTTAGCAATAATGCGACCTTCACCATCGATAAGATAAGTTTGAGGGATCGATCTTACCTGGTATCGTTTTGCGGCCTCATTGCGCCAGGCTTTTAAATCGCTTACATGTTGGGGCCAAATTAAACTGTCTTTTTTAATCGCCTGTTTCCACGATTTGATATTGTTATCCAGTGAAACACTAAAAATAGTAAAACCCTCACCGTTTTTGAATAGCCTGTTTCTGTATTTCTGATAGGTTTTAACCAAATGTTTATTCTCTTTTCGGCATGGCTTACACCATGAGGCCCAAAAATCAATCAGAACCATTTGTCCTTTAAGGGATGACAGTTTTAACTCTTCACCATTGATGGATTTCTGAATAATATCCGGAGCATTATCTCCAATATTGAGATCCTGTGCAATACCTTTTGTAAATACAGAAAGTAAGAGCACAACTATTAAATTATATTTCATTCTGGCATTCATTTTTTTTCGAAATACAAATATGGATCTAAATAAACAATAAAAAGAATAGAATGTGTTCTTTTAAAGCTAATCAGATCAAAAAGCTCTGTTTAATTTATTATCCTGGGTGAGAACTTTGTCAGTTTAAATCAAATATCTACCACATGGCTGGTTTCTTAAG
>Ga0209379_10001714_pt1 | contig 13968 bp, 14 predicted proteins | sample tdDd001_FD_187124 | JGI IMG/M metagenome (GOLD analysis project Ga0209379, IMG submission 187124) | Marine sediment microbial communities from the Atlantic coast under amendment with organic carbon and nitrate - tdDd00.1 (SPAdes)... | ecosystem: Environmental > Aquatic > Marine > Coastal >...
GTAGAGCAATATATTGAACCGGCAGCCCTGATTGATGCAACTATAAAAGCCGAGTTTTTTAGCGATACAGCCATCTTTATCGCCCATGCCCTGCCCGTAAGAGAAGCCGTCTGGTGGGCATGCTGCTGCGCTGATCAGCGAAATGACTGGAGCCCGGATGAAGCCAATGCGATCCGGGCAGCAAAAGCCTGGGTTCATACGCCAGATGAAACCTCTCGCCGGTTTGCTGAGCAAATGGCAGAGCAGGCTCAGTTACAAACCGGCGCAGGCTGGGTAGCCCAGGCGGCTTTTTGGAGCGGCGGAAGTATGATTGCGGCAGGAGAGCCTGTGGTACCGCCGCCGGAATATTTATATTCCCACGCTGTAGCAGGCGCGGTAAATCTATGCGCTGTCTTGCCTGACGGCCTCTCTGCAAAATCTCGTTATGCACAGTATTTCAAAATTGGTTTACATATCGCGCAGGGCGGTAATGGTCAAATAGGAGTGTAATCATGCTACCAGCAGCAAGGGCTACCGATATGCATGTCTGCCCAATGCAAACCCCGGCCGTTGTGCCGATCCCGCATGTTGGAGGACCACTTCTCCCACTGCCAACGACAGTATTAATCGGCAATATGCCCGCGGCAACATTGGGGCAGATATGTATCTGCGTCGGCCCACCGGACAGTGTGGTGAAAGGCAGCGCTACCGTACTGGTAAACAGTAAGCCCGCGGCTCGTATGGGAGACACCACAGCCCATGGCGGAACCATTGTTATGGGGATGCCAACCGTGTTGATCGGAGGCTGAATTTGATAGAAAACTCTATCATGAGGCTGTTTGCGTTAGCTATTTGCTCTAGCTGTATTCATTAACGACTTGCGGAAACAGCCAGGTTATTACTTTCGCCGAGATCACCCCGCAAATCAGACCTCCCCCGTTTGCAGCCAAATCCAGCCATTCACCATAGCGGTTGACGTAAGGTTGCAAAATTTCAATCCCGCCACTCCAGCAGAAAAAAAACAGACCAATCAACAGCCAGTATTTCGGCCTTCTCAAGGCAACCGCAAACATCAATGCTGCATAGGCAATAAAATGATGACTTTTATCTGTACCTGGCACACTGGGTAAACTCACCTGTGGGGTAAGAGACAGGAAAGTTATAACAAATAAGAAAAAAAGCGTAACAGCAACCCAGTGTCTGTGGACTTGACGAACGATGAATGTCATTTAATTCCTTGTTTTATTTACTGAAGTCAATATTTCAATAGGCAACAAACAGCTAATGCTACGGCTTGTCAGTTCCAGACACAAGTGGCAGCCCTTTTCTAGCAACAAGGCTTGTATTAACGAGACCTATCGTTACTCACTACAAAGCAGAAGTCCTTGCCAAGCCATGCATAGATTATTAACGTAGCCCTTACGCCCGCTGTATATAGAAATCCTTTAAGATGAAGAAAATCTACCAACCATTATTTGATAACAATAGCCCCCCGGGGGAGATTTTCTTTGGCCACGAAGTCTTTCTTCCCAAGACTACGACTCCGCGGCACAGCCATCCGTGGGGACAGCTGCAACTGATCAACGGCGGTATTCTCGAACTCACAACCGATGAAAAGCGTTTTCTGTCACCTTCACAGTATGCCGTTTGGGTACCCGCCGGTATCGAGCACGAGAGCTACATGCGCCGTAGCTTGAATTACTGTTCAATGAACATTGTATCACCACTAGCCGACGCACTTCCTCGCTACGCCTGTCTGCTTGAAGTCAGTCCGATCATGGAGGCCATTGTTGGTGATCTGAAAGAGAGGCGTATTGCCGTACCTGAATCTGAACAAGATCTGCGGTTAGTGAAAGTTCTGCTGGATCAGGTACTCAAAGCCCAAGAGCACGACCAATTTTTACCCAATAGTGACGACAAGCTGCTCAAACCAATTTTGCAGGAGCTTGACCAAGACCCAACCACCGCAAAAACAGTCAAGGACTGGGCCATTCAGCTTCATACTACAGAGCGGACGCTGGCAAGGCACTGCCAAGACAAGCTAGGAATGAGTTTTACCGAATGGCGACAGCGTCGTAAGTTTATTTACTCACTTCACCTATTACGTAAGGGCATGTCGATAAAGGAAATTGCCCTAACCTTGGGCTATCATCAGGCCTCTCCGTTTATCACACTGTTTAAACGGCATGCCCAATGTACTCCGGAACAATATCGGCAACGTTTCTATTCAAATACAGAACGTTGATCAAGGTAAAATAGTCGACAGTTTATTGAAAGATCCCTATCAGGCCACGGTCTATATCTAATAAGCGCGAATAGGGGGAATAATGAAGCTATTGTTAACTTTTTTCTACGGACTTATCTTCACTCTGCCGTTAAGTATGCATGCCGCATCGCTTAACGGCTTTAACCTCGACCGCCTTACCGTTCCTGCCGAACAGATCCTTTCTGGCGGGCCGGGGAGAGATGGCATACCCGCAATCCTCAACCCGCATTTTATTGATGCAGGCAAAGCAAAATTCCTGAAAGGACACGATACCGTATTGGGCCTGATCATGAACGGTAAAAGCCGGGCCTATCCGATTAAAATTCTCAACTGGCATGAAGTCGTTAACGATAGTATCGATGGTCGCAAGTTTGTTATTAGCTATTGCCCACTTTGTGGCTCGGGAATGGCTTTCCTTGCCCGGTCAGACAAGCAAACACTGACTTTCGGTGTCTCTGGCCTGCTCTATAACTCTGACGTGCTCATGTATGACCACCAGACAGAATCGCTATGGTCGCAAATTCGTGGTCAAGCCATTAGCGGAATGGCTGCGGGGGCTTCCTTAAAGCAATACCCGTTGACGTTGACACGCTGGAAGCAGTGGCAGTCTGATCACCCTGACACAAAAGTTCTCTCGACCAAAACAGGGTATTACCGAAGCTATTCACAAGATCCTTATGCCGGCTATAGTCGTACTCCACGTCTTTTCTTCCCGGTCGCCATTCAGGCACCATCAAGTTATGCGGTTAAAGAAACAATATTGGGGTACAAAGGAAGCAAGGAAAATATAGCCTTCCCATTATCAGAACTACGAAAGCATGATCGAAAAATGTTCAGTTACCTGTTTGAAGGGCAGCAGCTGAACATTCATTGGGATAGCCAGAATCAATCGGCCTGGATCAGCGATGCAGAGGGCAAACAGCTTGCCTCCACCATGCTGTACTGGTTTGCATGGTATGCATTCTATCCAGACACAAAAGTGTTCAAGGCTGGTGACTAGCCAGATTCTGCTCGCAATCCTTCAAGAAGGAATAATTACGGTCTTTTTGTTGCAAACGCACACCGGTAATATCTCTTGAACCCATCGCAACAGATTGAATACAAAACAAATATGCAAACACCATATCAGCCAGCTTTTTTGACATTTTATGTTCCTTTACACTGGAATTGATTAATAGCCAATAACATAACTTATGAATAATGTTCATGTATAATGATGAAAATTGTTTAAGCATGAGCTGAGCTAATAATGAAATTACCGCCTTTGCGAGCATTGCAATGCTTTGAGTCTGTCGCACGATTGGGCAGTTTTTCTAAAGCCGCCAACGAGTTAAATGTAACCCAGAGTGCGGTCAGCCATCAGGTCAAGTTACTGGAAGAATACCTTGGTAAGGCCATGTTTATCCGTCAGGGGCGATCCTTCTCATTGAGTGAGATTGGCAAGCGCTATTTTGATGAAGTGACTCAGTCGTTAGGTAACCTGTCAAATGTCAGCCAGCAAATTCGGGAAGACAAATCCGGAAAAATTCGTCTTGCGCTATACAGTTCATTGGCAGTGAAATGGCTGATCCCACGATTAGAAGACTTACGCAAGCAATACCCTGAGATAGAACTTACGCTAAACATGGTGGCGGATGAGCCCGAGTGCAGTGATCAGGTCGCCGATTGTTTTATTACAGTGAGCCCGCCGAAACATAACTTTATCAGTCAGTTTCTGTACACTGAACGCCTCTATCCTGTGTGCGGTCAGAAGCTATGGCAGAAAATCAAAAATAGACCACTTCCCGATGCACTATGGCAGCACCCGCTACTATCGGTGCAATACTCATCGGTCTCTGAAAGCCCCGGCGAAGACTGGTTACGTTGGTGCCAGAATGGTGAGTTTGAATTACCAGAGCACGTCAGAATAAACCACTTTAGTCATGTCTTACTGGCTGCAGAAGCTACTCGCTACAATCAAGGCATAGCCCTGATGAATAATTACCTCATGACAGATCAGGAGCGTCAGCAAGACTTTGTCCGTATTCCCATGCATGAACTGCTTACCGGAGACAGTTTCTATTTTGTATATGATAAATCGCGGGCCAAACAAACCGATATTGTGACGTTAGGTCGATGGTTAAAACAGCAGAGTTTTGAATAAGAAGGCTTCCGTGCCTTCTTCATTAGCCCAAAAAGAACATGAACTAGATTGCGTCTTCTACGGGCACCAGCTCTTCTTGTACCTCATCTTGGGTATCGGAAAGCTTGTCAATCATCAACGCAACAACACCATCGCCTGTTACAGTACAGGCTGTACCAAAACTATCCTGAGCTAAATGAAGTACTATTTGTAAGGCTATCATTTCTTCGGTAAAACCGAGCATAGAGCCAAGCAAACCAACCGAAGCCATTACAGCCCCACCCGGCGCACCAGGGGCTGCAACCATGGTAACACCTAGCATCGCAATAAATGGTAAGGCTTCGAATAAGGATGGTACCGCACCAGCCCCGGTCATAATGATGACAGCGACAGCCACACTCGCGATACTGATCACTGAACCAGACATATGGATATTGGCACACAGTGGTACTACGAAGTTAGCAATAGTGCTAGAGACGCCGTTACGCTTAGTCTGCTGTAGAGTAACCGGAATAGTTGCCGCGGAAGACATCGTACCGACAGCTGTTAAGTAAGCAGGCATCATAGTCCGTAACAACTTAATTGGTGATTGCTGCAGAGCCGCACCTGCGGTAATAAACTGGACAGCCAACCAGAACCAGTGCATCGCAACAACAGCCAACAATACCAAACTAAAGGTATGTAAGGTGGCAAACACGGTGCCTTTTACCGTCATATCAGCAAATACACCAGCAATATAAAACGGCAGTGCCGGAATAATGACTTTATTCAAAAATAGTTCAATGATATCCCGGCCCTGGTCACTGACTTTTTTCAACTGATCCGCACCTGTACTTGAGATCCCCAAACCGAACATAAAGGCAATGGTAAGTGCCGTCATAATGTTCATTAGTGGTGGGATTTTAAGCTGAATAAATGGCGCAAGAATGGTTTTAGCCTCAGGCATTTCACCAGCACCACTCAATAGAGCCGGGAACAAATTCTCCGCGACAGTAAATGCAAAAATACCCGCGCCCAGAGTAGACAAATAAGCCAATCCGACCGTTTTTCCCAACAGTTTCCCTGAATTTCTAGGTAGGTTTGCGATGCCGCTGGTAACATAAAATAATATGAGCAAAGGGATCGTGAACTTGATTAATTGACTAATGAATACCTTGGCAGTAATCAGGCCTCTTATTATTATGTCGGGGGCTATCATCCCCATCAGAATACCTACAACTATTCCACACAGTAGCTTTATAATCAGCTTCATTACATTGACCTGTCTTTTTATTGATATCACAAAGTGGCAAATTCAAACGTTGGCTAACTATTTTGCCAACAACCTTGTTACATTCATAAGCCTTAACACCAAAATCAGGAACGAATTACTATGTACTTCATGTTCTAATAATACGATTCATTCCAATCTCGTTTATTAAGGCTTGGCCAAAGTAGATATTCACTAAAAAAAAGCAACGAAAAAACCACTTAGCATCAAAATGATAAGCTCTGACTGAATATCATCTAATAAAATTACGTTTTATGACGATATTTTGAATATCATCCATACTTGGGTTGTTTATCGAACAATTACAAATGATTAGTACGCCCGTCTCTAAATCATTGTCACGCAGCATCTGTATGTATAATTAACCGCTCAAACCATCATTACACTTACGCAACAAACCCGATCATGAATTCAGAAACATGGCCAAGAAAAAAAACGAGAACACCCTTTCATAATTGCTACAATTATTCTTAATTGCCGTTTATTGTGAGTGATCCAAACGATCACTCACCTTTCGCTCAATCACATGTTTGTCATGTACCAATTTGCTTAATCAGCTTTATGGCTTTGGCGCTATTTCTTTGATCGGTTTTGCCGGGGCCCCGACGCATACTGTGTTAGAGGGTAAATCCTTGTTCACGACACTACCGGCACCAACAACCACATTATCGCCAATTGTGACTCCCGGACACACGGTCACATTCGCGCCGAACCACACGTCATTTCCGATTGTAATACTCTTGGCAAACTCCTCACCAGATGCCCGCTCAACCGGGTCAAGCGGGTGCCCAGCGGTTGAAATTACCACACCCGGTGCCAGCAAACAGTTGTCACCGATATGGATTGGTGCACAGTCAAGAATTGTACAGCCATGATTCGCGTAAAAGCCTTTGCCTGCCTTAATGTTATAACCGTAATCGCAATTAAAAGGCGATTCTAAACTAGCATCGCTTTCTAGTCCCAACAGCTCACTGATCAATGCCTTTCGCACTTGCGGCTGGCTTGGACTGAGATGGTTGAGCTTATAACACAACTCTTTCGCTTTCTGGCGCTCATCAAGTAGTTCAGCATCCCAAGCCTGATACATCAGTCCCGAGAGCATCTTTTCTTTTTCAGTCATTGTATTTCCACATATTTAAAAAACGCTTTGGCGACATTATGAAGACCATCGGCAATATAATGGCAGCGAAATACATATCCAGAATCATAAAACATATTCAGGATCACATTCGGTGAGAGACGAACTCAGTGGCAACAACTCAGCCAATGATTAACTGGGTTAATACCAATTAAGAAATGCTTGAATTCCAAAATGACATTCTTTTGAGAGTTATCAATACCTAATCCTTCTTACAGATTACACTTAGCCCTCTAACCCACTTTGTTAGTCCAGCGAAGGTAAGCAATGAGCGAGTTCGAAAAAATGGTAAACGGCGACGACTTTGACGGTCGAGACCCGGAGATCACTTTACTCAGAAATAATGCTGCGGCATTGAAGCAGCAAATTAACAACAATCCTGGCGATGCCCTGCAGGAACTTATGCAACAACTACTTGGCACCTTTGGTGAAGGCAGCATCGTTACACCGCCATTCTTGTGCGAATTCGGCAAAACTATCCATATCGGCAGCAATACCTTCCTCAATATGGGCGTCACCATGCTCGACAATACCGAAATCCGCATTGGTGATAACGTGCTCATCGGGCCGAACACCCAGTTCTATACTCCGACTCACTCGCTGGACTATCAGAGCCGACGACGCTGGGAGACGACCTGCAAGCCCATCGTCGTTGAAGACGACGTATGGATTGGTGGCCAAGTGGTGATCTGCCAAGGTATCACTATCGGTGCCCGCTCAGTCGTTGCGGCAAACTCCACTGTTACCAAAGATGTTCCGCCAGATACAATGGTTGGCGGCTCTCCGGCCCGAGTCATCAAGCAACTCAACTAAAAACGCTACTGAGTTAGAAAACGAACAGCTACAAGGACGTAGTTACTCGTTTAGCCTTCCACCATTGCTTTCGTCTCAAGTTGTACTCGCTTGTTGCTCGCCCTGACGTTGATAATATTTCCGACAACCATAAGCAAACCACCAGCCATAACAGCCAATTCAATCGCTTCACCGTAGAACAGCATACCGACCACGGCAATCAGCGGCAGGCGAAGAAAATCAAGAGTCACCACAACACTGGCATCGGCATATTGCATGGCCTTGGCGATACAAAAGTGTGCCGACAAACCAGTTAGCCCAACGATTAGCAAATACAGCCACTCGGCTCCTTGCGGCGTTTGCCAATCAGACAACATTAACACCAGGCTAATAGGTAGCTGGATAAGAGACATATAAAACAGGATAGTTAACGGGGACTCGGTCAGAGAAAGCGACTTGGTCGCCACATAGGAAGCGGCAAAGCTGACCGCCGCCAACAATACGATTAAGGATGCCGGATTAAATACGGCCGCTGTCGGCTGAATAATAAGAATCACCCCCAGTAAACCCATCCCCAGCGAGGCAATCTTTACCTTGGTTAATTTTTCACCCAGAAATACGCAGGCAATCATCAGCGTCCATAAGGGTACGGTAAACTCGAGCGCGAACACCTCTGCCAATGGCAACAAAGTGATACCGACAAACCAGCAATACTGACCGAGGAAGTTCATGAGGCTCCGGCCGATATGTAAAACAGTCCGTTCTGTTTTGAGCAACGTCTGCTGACGGTTATAAAATACGATAGACGAGATCACCGCCAGTCCAATCAGGCTTCGGAAAAAAAGCATCTCAAATGGTGAAATACGATCTCCCAACTCCCTTACACCTATCGCCATTAATGAAAAAGACAACAAGGTGCCAACCATCCAGTACACAGCAGCCATCATAATACCTCATATCCTTGTTCTCGAATGGATAATCAGTACCTTTCACCGCAAGGTAATGTCACGAACCGATGATTTAAAACAGATACTTACCACTCCAAAGAGCCCCAACATACCAGCTTTTGACTATCATATTGTTAACTGGTGTCACAATGAAGAATTTGATTTTCTCAGCGTATTTGGACTAACCCCGAACCGCTTACGGAAAAGCTTACACAGGTAACTGACATCCTGAATCCCAACCTCATCAGCTAAGCACTGTAAGCTATGATTTGAGTTTATCACCCGCCAGTGAACGTGCTTTAGGCGCATCTCGGCCCAGTACTCTCTCGCCGTCAGGCCCAGGTTTTCTTTGAACAACCGGTCGAGCTGTCGCCGACTGATAGCCAGCATACTGGCAAGCTCATCCAACGTCTTTGGCTCTGCCAGTAACTGACGCATCAAACTGATTGCCCGTCCGACATGGCGCCCAGCTGTATTGTTCGCACGGATATCTTCATCCAGAGACTTCAACTGATGAAGCTGCCCTCTAGCCTCATCCACCAGCATATCTGCCAGCCCTTTCAATGCCTTGGTTCGGCCACAGTGGCGCGCCACAAGCTCGACGGCTAAATCTACCGCAGCACTGCCTCCGGCACAGCTGATCCTCTTGCCATCAATACAGTAAAGCTGCTCTGTTCGAACAGCGATTCTCGGATAAGCCGTATGAAATTCCTGAACATGTCGCCAATGAACAGCCACGTTATGGTTGTGCAATAATCCAGCCGCTGCAAATAAGAAGCAGGCATTGTCGATACTCACCAATGCAACCCCTTTGGCTGCTGCCTCGCGCAATATACCACCATAGATATCGTTCAGCTGCTGGCTGCTTCGCGCGCTGCGACCACCAAAAACTACCAAGTAATCATAGCCAGCCAACTCAACCTCATCGACAGTCCGCGACACGACAACAGGTACACCGCTGCTTGACACAACATGATCCTTCTCTACTCCGACGACCTCCCAGCTGCAATAGCGCTGTCGACTATGATCTTCTTCATCAGCAGAAAAACGCAGCTTATCGAGGAAGCCGCCAAACGGCAGCATATTAAATTCAGGCAACGGTAATAGCAGAAAGCGTACGTCCGGCGCAGATGCAGGTGGTAACGGGAGCTGTTGAAAAGAGTTTGATTGAGGCATTAGACGCTTACTCATGACCTTAATGTCTAAATATTACCGCAAGAGGGCCAAGTAGCACCAAAATTATATGCACTATCACCCTATACTGGTTGCATTGCTTCAGGCTACTACGTAGAGATAGGAACATTTATGGCTTTAGAAGCCTGGCTTATATACCTGATTGCGGTTATCGGATTATCTTTTGCTCCAGGACCCAACGGTTTGTTAGCACTCACCCACGGCGCTATGTACGGCCATCGAAAAACCCTCGCGACTATCTGTGGAGGTGTACTTGGCTTCATTATACTGATAGCACTGTCTATGTTTGGTATCGGGGCAGTTTTACTGGCTTCCTCGGAAATATTAACAGTCTTTAAATGGTTAGGTGGGGCTTACTTGATCTGGCTGGGGATCCAACTCTGGCGATCGCCTGCGATCAGTCTCACCCCCATTGAGGGAAAGGCAGAAAAAAGCCATATCGCTCTGTTCAGACAAGGCGGACTTGCCGCAATCTCGAACCCGAAAGTCTTACTGTTTTTCGGTGCTTTCCTGCCCCAGTTTATTAAACCCGAGCAGGCACTGCTTCCACAGTTTGTCGTAATGGCCGCAACATTCGCGGTGGTTGAATTTTCGGTTGAGTATCTGCTTGCCCGGGTTGCCTACAAAATCCGTCCATGGCTAGAACGTAGCGGCAAACGGTTTAACCAAGGCTGCGGTGGGATTTTTGCCTTGCTCGGCGCAAGCCTGCCACTGGCACAATAAACCTCTTTGAAAATATGTGCGGGTAAGTGAAATACGGAACTTACGGAATAGGAACCTCACTTATCCGCACAACCCTACCCGCTAGTCTAACGATCCTGTTAGTTTCAGCAGCGCCTGCTCGACAATAAGGTATTGCTCCTCCATCAGCGCTATCTGCTCGCGAGCACCTTTTTCATCGCCTTGAACGGCTTGCTCAACAGCGGCCTCGGCATGATCATGTACTCGTTTATGCGGTACTTCTAATGACATAAACAGATGGTTCCCTTTAAACTCCTGGCGGACATTGTCAGAGTAATACCACTTACCGATGCCACACTCTTGTGATGAAATAACCGAAGGCGGCACAGGCTGATCCGGGCTATTGACGAATTTGATAATATCACTGCGCAAGAAAGTCTCATCGATCATTGCAAGTTCGAGCTTAGAGCGCCAGTTGGCGGCCTCCAGATCAGCTTGAGTCTCTCCTATTCGAGCAAGCTGAGTACCTAGATTATCCATAGTCGTTGCCGTATCACCGGCAACTTGATCTATTCGGCCGGATAACGTTTGATTTAAATCGCCAAGCTGTGAGGAACATTGAGTAAGGCTGGACAGGAAGACATCGGCATCCTTGGCTGACGCTCCCGTTGTACCCGATAACGCTCGCACTTCGTTGGCAACAATGGCAAATCCCCTACCGTGTTCGCCAGCCCTGGCAGCTTCAATCGCAGCATTCAATGACAATAGGTTAGTCTGCCCGGCTATCTTGCTAATATCACTGATCACAGCTGTCGTTTTGTTGATCTCTGCATTCAAGCCATCGAAAGTACTCATCTGCTGCCCTTGAAGTTCAGTCAGATCAGTCAATTCACACGCCAATTTTTCAATACGCGCCTTGGCATCATGAGAAACAGAGACCGCAGTGCCGATAGCCTGGCTACTTTGCAGCAAGTTTTCATCCAGCCACTGAAAAGATTTACGCATTCTTCCCATTCGCTGGTATAACGCCGATAACTCAACTTCGTAATGTTGTTGGGTAGCAAGTACACCTTTGAGTTCTTGTTCCTTTTCCTGTAATTGCGCTTGCTGGCGCAGAGAAAGTTCTCGCTGTTGTTTTAACTCATCTTGCAATTGGTTAAATTCAACTTTTAATTGCTCGTGATTATCCACATCACGTTTTGCTACTTTTTTATACAGAAAAGAAACTACACCCATTACACCGTGCCCTATTATCAACGACAAATACTAGTCGATTAACAAATCATAACATGTATAATACATGCAACTTAAATGGTTTGCGATAGGAAATGAACAATTTCATGCTCTTAGAAGGAGTTAACTAGGTAAGGCACTAAATACAACTAGGCGCATAAAAGATAATCAAAATAATGACAAACAATGCCAGAACGAAGAAGCATCATTATTAACATAATAATTAATATACACGTCAATAACCTGACACTTAAAATAGTAACTGTGCCTTTTAATTGTCGAGAGGATATAAAGCCAATACCTCAATACTCACCGATAAAGAACCAATAGTAGACTGACTTCACATCAATGGTTCTGAGCGATACCCCAAAAGAATCCAATTTCATATGATGAGCTAATAACTCACGACAAAACCAAACAAATGACCCAGCAAACACCTGCATTGCCCGAGACGCACCTCCATGAGCTCAGTTCAGAACCAAGACAAACGCAAATAACCACCACTCCTGAGACACCAACCCCAGAAACACTATCTGCTGAACAGCCCGTCAGCAGTATTATTGTAAGAGCACCACGCTCACCATGGTGGGAATTCTTTTTGCATTTCGCCACATTTGGCTTTTATACCAACTTTTGGTTGGTCGTTCGTGTCAAAGAGATCAAGCGCCTTTCGGGCCATCCGTTAAAACCTTGGTTATGGCTATTTGTACCGAGTCTCGTATTTGTACAACCCTTCGCGTTTCCAAAACTCGATAAAATCCTCTGCAAGATAGAAGGTAACGCGGATATTCGTTATCCGGACAATCGGTTCAACCTATGGCTTGCTGCTGTTTTTCTTGTTTCTGCTTTTTTCTGGTTATCGACCGAATACGCAACACCGAACTGGTTATCACTTGTCGCCTTGATATTCTGGTCTGGCTTATTTGGTCTTTTCAGCCAACGGCTTAATACCATTAAGCAGCAGTTGAATCATGTTGAATTTAAAGGAAAATCATCAGGGTATGCATTCTGGGAGTGGGTGATTGTAATCCTGCTTACCCCTATAACATTCGGTGCGCTCATTTACGCTTCGATCTCCCCCTTTATGCTAAATGAAATCAGCTCACTGCCAGACCAAACCGCTTATGTCGATCCAAACAACCACTTTCAATTAACTGTACATGGCGATGGTTGGCGGGAAGTAGAAGTCGGCTCATTGTCAGATGGCACAGCAGAACTAGAATTGGCCGGCAGTGTTGAAGATGCTTTTTTCCTAGTATTTAAAACCAGTCCCCCCATCACTTTGAACGATATTGTTGATTCTAGAATCGCCTTCATTCAAACCCAATATCCTGACATCAAATGCCACGAAGAAAGAAGCCTTGTTCAAGGTCAACTCGCTGTCATGATTCATGTCATGTGCGAAGGCCAATATATGCGAGATCCCGTACTTCAAACTATCACTGCATTCGAAAAGGGTAACGATACCTATGAATTATTTGGCACTCTCTCCACTCCGAAGTTGACCTATTCAGCACTTTCAGCTGAATTCAAACAGATGGCAAAGGAGTTCCAACCGTTATGAGAGTCTTCTTACGCCTTTGTATAAGCCTTATCGGATTCAGTTGCATAATCAGTGCTCATGCATCAAAAGGGATCGACTGGCAACTAACCGAGTCTGGAGATCTGTTTGACATCGCTCGTACTTATCAAAAACAAGCTGAACTCCCTGACGAAGTCACTCTGATTTTGCAGGCTAATGATGTTCGTGTTGCAGACAATCATGTCACCGAGCACGTAAAAAAAATCTGGTTCTATCCAAACGCCAGAGATGTTGAAAATGACGGTGATCATTCCATTTATTACAATGAAAAAATTGAGCGCCTAACACTGCTCTCCATTGCTTCTATGAATAGCCTTGGTGAAGTTAAGTCGATGGACCCTTCTGTCATTCAGGTCCTCGATACTGATAATTCCCGCTCTTTTTCCGATAGCAAAAAAGTTGTTCTGACGATTCCTGGTTTAGCCGGAGGCAGCCTCTCAATCATTGAATATAAATTAGTACGTGATCTTTCAAAACAAGAATCTGACTGGTCAAAGATCTACTTTACACAATGGGGATACCCTGCTGAGCAGTTTAACTTATCCATCAACTGGCCAGCATCAAAGCAACTTTTTTGGTCATCCAACAGTACAGATGTGACATGCAAAGCATCGGAAAATCAACTTCGCTGCTCGGGCTCGGATATACCAGCCTTCAAAAATGACAATAACATTTACTGGCGAGATCATATCGGACAAATCGCCATCGGCGAGTTACAGAACTGGCAACAAGTAATTGATACGTCGAAAGACGCAATGAACAAG
>Ga0209379_10001715_pt1 | contig 13959 bp, 16 predicted proteins | sample tdDd001_FD_187124 | JGI IMG/M metagenome (GOLD analysis project Ga0209379, IMG submission 187124) | Marine sediment microbial communities from the Atlantic coast under amendment with organic carbon and nitrate - tdDd00.1 (SPAdes)... | ecosystem: Environmental > Aquatic > Marine > Coastal >...
ATGCAAAAACTAAAACTAGAAAAATTCTGTTCATAATTATCCTTCAGATTTAAAGTCAACGTTAATTCTAACTTGTTTACCTTTTTTAGGTTTAGGATATATTATACTTTTTTGTTCTTCTAAAAAAGCTTTTAAAGATAAGTCAAAATTACTATTTTGAGAAGATTTTATAATTCTATAATCAAATTTACCATTTTTTGATATTGTAACCAATACTGTAGATAATAAACCTTCGTCTCTAACTGTTGGTGTCCAAACTGATAAAAGTTCATTTACCTTAGAATAATAGTCATCACTTTCTTTATTTTTACTTGCATTACTACTTCTAATATTAGTTGTTGTTTTTTTATCATCTAACATTTTATCAATTTTAATATTTGATGATTTTCTTTGTTTTTCATACTTAGCTTTAAATCTTTTGGGATCTAAAGATTTTTTAACATTATTAACTTCTTTTGTAGGAACTTTAGCATCTTTAGTTTTTACTTTCCCAAATAATGATTTTAAGTCAGGTCTTTTTTTACTATAAGCAGATGTTTGTTTTTGAACAATTTTCTCTATTGGTTTTTCAGCTTTTTTATCTTCTTTTTTTTCTATTCTTTTTTTATCACTTTTTTCAACAATCATATCAAGTTCTATTACAGTTGTTTTAGATTGAATATTGTAAGTTTTTGTTTTTGGTTTTGTTATATAGTAAGCAACTATAATACAAATAAAAATATAAAAAGAAAAAGATATTGCACCAGAAATAATAAAAGATTTATTGTTTTGCATTAATTATCCATCAGTAACTAATGCAACTTTATAAAATCCTGCTTCTTTTACAGACTTTAATACAAAAATAATATCATCATATACTAAAGATTTATCAGCTCTAATATGAACAGGAGTTTTTTTATCTTTTCCGTTAACAAAAAGTAAAAAACTATCAGGAAAGTTATTTATATCTACTTTTTTCTTATTAAGTCTAACTACTCTCTCTTTTGTAATTAAGATATCAATTTTTTTAAAATCTTGAACTTGTTGAGCTTTACTTCCTTTTGGAAGATTAATAGATTCTTCAAATTCAATTACAGGAGCTGTTACCATTAAAATTGCTAAAAGAACAAGCATAATATCTACTAGTGGTGTAATATTTAAATCAGGTTTTTGATTGTAATCGTACACAATTAACCTTTAGCAATTAAAATTTGAGCTTGCGCCTTTAAATAAGTATTTAACTCATAAACTTTTCTAGTCAAAATTTGGTGGAAAGTATATGCAAAAATTGCTACAAATATACCAGCAGCAGTTGCTACTAAAGCTTCAGAAATAGCAGGTGCGATTACTGAAAATCCAACTTTTGAGTGATTAGAAAACTTTGCAAATGATTCTAAAATTCCTACAACTGTACCAAACAGACCAATAAATGGAGATGTTGAAGAAATAATTGCCAACCAAGAAATACCAGCACTTGCATCTTTAATAATATTAATTTCACATGCATGTAAAATTTCTTTTGAATGTGAGTTATTTGAACATTTATTTAATGCAGACAATGGTGAAAATGTTGTGTCTCTTGAAGTTAGTGAATCTAATGATTTTTGTTCATTAATAATTGACGATTTGATAGCGATATATCTATAAATAAAAATCCAAACTGTAATTATAAGATATAAAGATAGTAGTGCTAATACTATATAAGTAATAGCACTACTGTTTGTCAAATAATTTAGTATTGTGTTTGTCATAAGCTTATGCGAATGAATTGATTTTTGCTTCAACCGCTGCAACAGAGATATTAGAATCTTTAACAGAGTTAACTAAATCTTTTGCTGCATCAATATTCTTAGCAATTTCTGAATCTGGTCCTTGAGTTAATGCAATAGCACCGTCAGCTAAAACATCAACAGATTTTTCATCTACTTTAACATGTCCCCAGTTAATAGCAACAGCTTCAGTAGAATCAGCTTTTTCAATTATTATTACACCTACAGTTAATGAAGAAACTAAAGACGCGTGACCAGCTAAAACACCGAACTCTCCCTCTTTACCAGGAAGAGTTACAGTCTTAACGTCATCGTTGAAAATTTCTCCATTAGGTGTAACAATTGATAATTTAATTGTATCCATGTTATGCCTTAATGGTTATTATTTCATACTCTCAGCTTTAGCTAGAACCTCGTCGATTCCACCAACCATATAGAATGCCATTTCAGGAACATCATCAAATTTACCAGCTAAGATTCCTTGGAATCCTGCAATAGTATCTTTTAATTCTACATATTTACCTGGAGAACCTGTAAATACCTCTGCAACGAAGAATGGTTGAGATAAGAATCTCTCAATCTTTCTAGCTCTTGCAACAACAAGTTTATCTTCTTCAGATAACTCATCCATACCAAGAATTGCAATGATATCTTGTAAATCTTTATATTTTTGAAGAACTGATTGAACACCTCTTGCAGTGTCATAGTGCTCTTGACCTAATACGTCTGCACTTAAAATTCTAGAAGTAGAATCTAATGGATCAACTGCTGGGTAAATACCTTTTTCAGCAATTTTTCTGTTAAGTACTGTAGTAGCATCTAAGTGAGCAAAAACAGAAGCAGGAGCTGGATCTGTTAAGTCATCCGCTGGTACATATACAGCTTGAACAGAAGTAATTGAACCTTTGTTAGTTGAAGTAATTCTTTCTTGTAATTTACCCATTTCTGAAGCAAGTGTTGGTTGGTAACCAACAGCTGAAGGAATTCTTCCTAATAATGCTGACATTTCAGAACCTGATTGTGCAAATCTAAAGATGTTATCAACGAACATTAATACATCTAGACCTTTTTCATCTCTGAAGTACTCAGCCATTGTAAGACCTGTTAATGCAATTCTATTTCTTGCACCTGGAGGCTCACTCATTTGACCATAACATAATGCAACTTTGTCAAGTACGTTAGAGTCTTTCATTTCGTAGTAAAGGTCATTACCTTCTCTTGTTCTCTCACCAACACCAGCAAATACTGAGTATCCAGAGTGTTTGAACGCAACGTTGTGGATTAATTCCATGATAATAACTGTTTTACCAACACCAGCACCACCGAATAGTCCAACTTTACCACCTTTTGAATATGGTGCTAATAAGTCAACTACTTTAATACCAGTTTCAAACATTTCTGTTTTAGTTGATTGCTCTTCGAAAGAAGGAGCAGATCTGTGAATAGACCATCTTGGAGCATCTTCAGAAATTGCTTCACCTTCATCAACAGGATCACCAATAACGTTAAAAATTCTTCCTAATACATCTTCACCTACAGGAACTTTAATTGGTCCACCTGTAGCGTTACATTCTTGACCTCTAGTTAAACCTTCAGTCATATCCATTGCAATAGTTCTAACTCTACTATCACCAATGTGTGCAGCAACTTCTAATACTAATCTGTCAGCGTTAGCATCTGCTAATACTACATCAATAGCTTCATTAATTTCTGGTAGGTATCCGTCGAATTCAACATCAACAACAGGACCCATTACCTGAATAACTTTACCTTTCATACGGGCAGCTCCTTTAAATTATTTTAACGATTCAACACCACTGATAATTTCTATCAGCTCTGTTGTAATTGCAGCTTGTCTAGCTTTATTATATTCAACTGTTAACGAATCAACTCTCTCTTTTGCATTCTTAGTAGCAGCTTCCATTGCTTGCATTCTTGCAGAGTGCTCAGCAGCTAAAGAATCAATTAAACCGTAATACATATTGAAATCAATATATTTACCTGTTAATTCATTTAACACTTCTTCATCATCATCTGGCTCAATATCTAACATAGATTCAGTTTCGCTTGGCTCAACATTATCTAAGCTAATTGGTAACAACTCTCTAACTCTAATTTCTTGAGTTAGCATGTTTAAGAATCCATTATAAACAACAATTACTTTATCAGTTTTTTCATTGTTAAAGTCTTCTACAACATCTTTAATAAAATCAGCTGCTCTGTCATACTCAGGAGCAGAAGAAAGATCATTAACTGATTGGTCTAATTCAACACCTTGGAAGTTAAAGAAATCAACACCTTTTCTTCCAACAGCTCTTAATCTAACTGTAGCACCTTTTGCTTCTTGCTCAGCTTTGATTTTACTAACAGTTTTAATTGTTGCCATATTAAAACCACCACAAAGTCCTTTGTCAGCAGTAACAAAAACAATATCTACTGTTTTTGGGTTGTCATTTGGAACAAATGCTCTACCGATATTTCCTTCATCTTGAACTTTGCTAACTCTAGCAGCAATATCAGAAAGTACATCATTAATCTTATTTGCATAACTTTTAGCTTGCTCAGACAGTTGTCTAGTTCTAGTAAGTTTTGCAGAAGATACAAGCTTCATAGCTTTTGTAGTTTTCTGAGTATTTTTAACACTACCAATTTGTAATTTAATTTCTTTTAAGTTAGCCATTAACTAATCCTTAGTTTGCACTAAATACTGTTTTGAACTCTTCTAAAGCAGCTTTTAACTCAGCTTCAGTTTCATCATCAATTTTTTTCTTAGCTTTAATTGCATCTAAGATGTTAGAGTATTTTTGTGCAAAGAATGCATGTAATTCAGCTTCAAACTTAACAACATCACCAACAGCAACGTCATTTAAGTAACCTTTAGTACCTGCATAAATAATTACAATTTGTTTTTCAATTACTAATGGAGCATTAACACCTTGCTTTAATACTTCTACCATTCTTTGACCAAGTTCAAGTTCTTTTCTTGTTGACTCGTCTAAGTCTGATGCGAATTGAGCAAACGCTTCTAACTCTCTAAATTGTGCTAATGATAATTTTAAAGTACCAGCAACTTGCTTAGTAGCTTTAATTTGTGCAGCACCACCAACTCTTGATACTGATAAACCAACGTTAATCGCAGGTCTGATACCAGAGTTAAATAAGTTAGTTTCTAAGAAGATTTGACCATCTGTAATAGAAATAACGTTTGTTGGAATATATGCAGCAACGTCACCAGCTTGAGTTTCAATGATTGGTAATGCAGTCATAGAACCAGCACCCTTCTCATCTGACATCTTAGCAGCTCTTTCTAATAATCTTGAGTGAAGATAGAATACATCCCCTGGGAACGCTTCTCTACCTGGAGGTCTTCTTAATAATAATGACATTTCTCTATATGCAACTGCGTGCTTAGTTAAATCATCATATACGATTAATGCATGTTGACCATTGTCTCTGAAGTACTCACCAATTGTAACACCTGTATAAGGAGCTAAGAATTGTAATGCTGAAGAATCAGCAGCACCAGCGTTAACAATAGTAGTATATTCCATTGCTCCAGCTTCTTCTAATGTTCTTACAACAGCAGCAATAGTTGATGCTTTTTGACCGATTGCAACATAGATACATTGTACATTCTCACCTTTTTGGTTAAGAATTGTATCGATAGCAACAGTAGTTTTACCAGTTTGTCTATCACCAATAATAAGCTCTCTTTGACCTCTTCCGATTGGAACTAGTGCATCAATTGCTTTAATACCAGTTTGTAATGGCTCATGTACAGATTTTCTAGCCATGATTCCAGGAGCTTTTTCTTCTACGAATCTTGATTCAGCTGCTTCAATAGCACCCTTCCCATCAATTGGCTCACCAAGTGCGTTTACAACTCTTCCAGTCATACCAGCACCTACTGGAGTTTCTAAAAGTGTACCAAGTCTCTTACAAGAAGTTCCTTCTCTAAGACCTTCACCTTTACCAAGTACAACAACACCAACAGAAGATTCTTCTAAGTTTAAAGCAAGACCTTTTTCACCATTTTCAAACTCTACAATCTCTCCAGCCATAACATTTTTTAGACCGTAAACTTGAGCAACACCATCTGCGAAAGAGATGATTTTACCAGTTTCATTTACATCTACATTTAATTCAAAGTTATCAATTCTTTCTTTAATAATAGAACTGATTTCATCAGCTTGAATTTTTGCACCCATTCAATTTCTCCTTTATAAGTTCTAAACTGCTTTTAAAATATGATCAATCATTTGAGATTTTAATCTATCTTTAGAGAAAGATATTTCAACCCCAAGTCCATCAATATCTACTTTAATACCATCATAGTCACAAACATTTTGTGATAATGATAAGTTAACATCAAATTTTTTACTAAATTGTGCTTCAATTGAAGACACATAATCACTTGAAAGTTTTTGGTTAGTATAAACAACACCAACATAAGTATTATTCATTTTTGCAATTTGAACATTTAATTCATTTGCAATAGATGGTAATAATGCCAGTCTTCTTTTTTCACCAAGTAATTTCACAAGATTTGTTAAAGTTGCATCAGCCTTCTTTACAAAAGATAAAACTAATTCAACTTTTTGACTATCACTTACTTCAGGAGAAGAAACAATAGAATTAAACTTTTCATCAGCAAATGCTTCAGAAATAGTATTAATATTTTTTGATACTGCTGTAACAGCTTTATTATCTCTACCGTCAAGTAAAGCTTTTACATATCTTTTTGCTATTAAATCACTCATTATGCTACCTTTTTAAGTACAATATTCGCTAACTCATCTTGAGAAAGTTTAATATTGTCAGATTTTAATAGCTCATCAAGAATTTCAGCAACAACTTCTCTTTTAGCTTTTGATGTTTCTACTTTCATCATCTCTTCTAGATTCTTCTCTAAATTAGCGATATCAGTATCAACAGCAACAGATACTTTTTGCTTAACTGAATCAATATCAGCTTTAGCGTTCTCTACAATTTCAGCTGCAAGTTTCTTTGCATCATCTAATTGTTTTTGAGCTTCATTTACTTTATCCTCTGACGCTTTTAAAGTCTCTTGTACTTTGTCAAGTTCAGCTTGAATAGATAAAGTTCTATCAGCAAAAAATGCTTTAATTTTATCAGCAAGTAAATACCATAAAATTCCAGCAAAGATTATAAAGTTAACGGTTCTCTGTACGATATCGTAATCAGTTTCCGCACCTTCTTGCGCAAATAATGCCACAGGAGCTAAAGCTAACCCAAGTAATAAAATTCTTTTCATGTTCCCTATCCCCTTAAATTGAGCTAAGCTTCGCTTTTAAGCTCTCATTAAATTGAGGCATAGAAGCCACTAAAGATTCTTTAAGAGCCTTAGTTTCCTCTTCTAAATTTTTAGCAAAATCTGTTGATTTTACTTCAAAATTAGACTTAGCGCTTGCAAGTTTTGCATCAGCACTCTCTTTTGCTTCCTTATAAGCTTGTTCTCTAATTGCAGCTGCTTCTTTTTTAGCTTCTGCAATTACTTTGTTTGCTTCAGCTATCATTCCATCTACGTCTGCACCGTTTGATTTCGCATCTTCTAAATCTTTTTGAATAGAAGCTGTTCTATCATCCATGTGCTTTAGTAAAGGCTTGAACAGACAGCTGTTTAGCCTAGCAACAACTAAAAGAAAGATGATACCAGAGCTAAGCAATAATACAGGACTTATGTCTAACATTCATTCCTCCATATTTTTTACAGTTTAGTTTAACTAAAACTCGTATATTTTAGCAAAGATAAATATAAAATTATATTAAAGGAATAAATTACATTGTAAATTTTTATTTTTTGTTACTATTGTAACTGAAAGTATGAAGAAAGTTTATCAATATCCTCTTGTGAGTTGATTTCAATTTTAAAATAGTTCTTCTCAGCCTTTACTTTTAGGCCATTTTCTTTAAATTTAGATACAACATTATCTAATGGTTTAAAGTCATAGTTTGTAGTTTTTTTCTCTTTTTTAGGTGTAGGATTCTTTTTTTCTTTTAAATCTTTAACAAGTTTTTCTGTCTCTCTTACAGACAATTTCTGCCCAATAACAGAATCTACAACCATTTTTTGCTCATCTTCTGTCAGTCCAAGCATTACTTTTGCATGTCCTGCACTAATTTTGTTCGATGCTAAAAATTGTTGTACATATGAGGATAATTGTAACAGTCTTAATGTATTAGTGATTGATGTTCTAGATTTAAATACTTTATTTGATAATTCTTCATGAGTAAGATTATGTTCATTTATTAATTGTGCATAAGAAAATGCCAATTCTATTACATTTAAGTCATCTCTTTGAATGTTTTCAATTAAAGCTAATTCTCTTAATTTTAACTCTTCAACATCAATAATAAATGCTTTAATTGTTTCAATATCAGCTAATTTATGTGCTCTTAATCTTCTCTCACCTGCAACTAATGTATAAGTAGAGTCACCATTTGCTATAACAGTAACTGGTTGTAATAATCCATGTTCAACAATTGAATCACTTAATTCTTTCAATTTTTCTTCATCGAAGATTTTTCTTGGTTGATTTGGATTTGTTTTTATAGAAGTAATTTCAATATCCATTACTTCTGATGAAATAGCTTCATTATCTGGCGTTGAATTCTCATACGCCGTTTCAACTTCTCCTAATAATTCTCCTAATCCTCTACCTAATGCCATTTAATATTTCCTATGTGTTAAATTTATTTTCAATTAACCAGCAATTGCTTTTGCTAGATTTGTATAAGCTTTTGTTCCACTTGCATTTGCATCATATAACATGATTGGCTTTCCAAAACTTGGAGATTCTGCAAGCTTAATATTTCTTGGAATAACTACATATGAACTCTCTTCAATTTTAAACAGTTTATTTTCAAAGTGTTGTGCTAAATCTGCAAAAACTTGTTTTGATAAATTGTTTTGTGAACTATACATAGTAGGCAAGAATCCTCTAATTTGTAGAGATTTATTAATAGTTTGCTTTACTAATTTAATAGTGTTCAATAATTGTGCAAGACCTTCTAATGCAAAGAACTCACATTGAATAGGAATTAATACTGAGTTTGAAGCACTTAATGTATTAATTGTAATTGGTCCTAATGCAGGCGGTGAATCAATGATAATATAATCATAATCTTTTTTTATAGGGTCAATTTTTCTTTTTAAAACTAACTCTCTATCTTTCATATTTTTGTAAAACTCTTTTTCAATACCTACTAAACCAATATTTGATGGTGCTACTTTTAAATTCTCTATTTCAGAATCTAAGATAATCTCAGGTAACTCTTTTGTTCCTAACATTACATGATAAATATTGTATTCATAAGTATCTCTGTGAAATCCCAGTGATGTAGTTGCATTTGCTTGAGGATCAGCATCAATTAATAATACTTTTTTACCCTCTAATGCTAGTGCTGCACTTAAATTAACAGCTGTTGTAGTTTTACCTACTCCACCTTTTTGATTAGCGATTGAAATAATTTCTGTCATCTTAAACTAAATACCTTTTTATTGTTTAATTCCACAGAACCATCTTCGTTTAATATCGCATCTTGCAATGAAACTTTTTGATTATCTATGGTTGCTCGGAATTTTCGACTATGCTCGAATTCTATCTTAAAATGTCTAAATATTTGCTTCCATGAAACTCTTTTCTCTAATTTAGAAAAGTAGTTTTCAAGAACACCTTCACTATTAACGCTTATATCTAGTTTCCCAAATTCTTCACTAACGCTGATTAGATTTAAACCTATTCCACAATATATTAAGTCCCCTGAAACATTTGTAATAGTTCCACCTATTTTCTTATCATTTATATAAAAATCATTGGGCCATTTAAGCCATACTCTTGATCCTAATTCTTCAAGAACTAATTTCAATATAAATGAGAAATATATAGAAGCACTTTGTAAAGCTAAATCAACAGGTAACAAATCTTTTTTTACAACAAATGAAAAAAACAAATTTCCTCTAATACCAGTCCATGAATTACCACGACTACCAATACCATTAGTTTGTAAGTCAGCTAATATACACAAAGGCTCATTGTAACCATTTGTTGTTATCTCTTTTTTTAAATATGTATGTGTAGAATCTACTTTATCTAATCTTATAATTTTCATTTTTCCATTATACATTATTGCTTTACAAGAATCTATTAAATATAATTTGCAAAAAAGGTACTTATGTTAGATCCAGTTTTACCAATAGCCCTATTTTTACTTTTTGGTTATTTATATAAAGTAGTATTTCATGATAACTCTAAACAATTAATTGAGTTTATTATCTATTTTTCATTACCAGGTATTGTATTTTCAAAAATTTACCCTTTAGCATTAGATGAAAAGATATTAGGTCTAATTTTAATGTTTATTGGATTTATTCTATTTAATTTAACTCTTGCTTACTTTATAGGTAAATTAATGAAACTAGATAGATTACTTCTTGCAACATTTATGATTATGGCTACATTTGGTAATACATCATTTATTGGATTATCATACATTGATGCTTTCTATGGCCAAGACTATATTGTTTATGGATTAATTTATGATATTTTTGGTTCTTTTTTACTTTTAGTTTCAGTTGGTATGTTTATTATTACTTGGGGAAGTGGAAGAAAAAATGATACTAAGTCTATTCTAAAAAGTATTTTATTGTTCCCACCAAGTTTAATGTTCTTTATAACTATATTTGCAAAAAACTTTGAAGTACCAAACTTTTTATTCCTTGCAAGTGAAACAATGGGTTCAACTTTAGTACCACTTGCAATGGTTGCAGTGGGAATGAAACTAGAGCTTAGAAATATTTTTGTTAAGTTTCACATTGTATCAATGGCAATGGTTTTAAAAATGGTAATAGTACCAATTATAGTATTACTTGGGTTCCAATTATTCTATGGGATTAATGAAACATGGGTAAAGGTTACTATTATAGAAGTAGCAATGCCTCCAATGACTATGGCAACTGTTTTAGCAATAAAAGGTGGATTAGATGAAAAGGTAGCTATTAATTCACTTGTTTTAGGGGTTTTATTAAGTCTATTTACTATAAGTATGTATGTAAACTATTTAGCATAAGCTAAATAGTTTTATGAAAGTACAATTGTAAATTGTGCTCCCTCATACTCTTCACCTTCGTAACTATATGAGATATTTTCAAAAGCAATAGAACCATTCATATGGTTTTCAATAATTAATCTAGTCATAAAAAGACCAATTCCTGAATCTGAATTTATACATTTTGATGTTGTATTAGAATCAAAAATATTACTTGCAATCTCTTTTGATATTCCTTTTGCATTATCCGTAATCTTAATTACTATTTCACTCTCATTTCTATACAAATCAATAAAAATAAATCTTCTTTCATTTATACTAATATTTTGCATTAATGCATCTTTTGCATTTGTAATTAGATTTAGTATAGATTGAATAAACTCATTTTTTAAACCAAAAATTTCAATATCTTCTTCAAGTCTTAAATGAACATTTATCTTATTATTTGATAAAACAGTATCTGCAATTTCTAGACTTGATTTTATAGTTTGAGCTAAATTGAAATTCTCTTTGATTGTATCAATTTCATAAAAGTTTTTAAAATCATCAATCATGGTTGACAACTTTTGTGTCCTATCAACAATTTGATCTAAATTGTCCACCATTTTTTCTTTTTCAAAATTATCTAACTTAACATCTAATGATGCAGCACTAGCAATTGCAGAAATTGAGTTAAGTGGTTCTCTCCATTGATGGGCAATATTTCCAATCATCTCACCCATAGATGCCATTTTAGATTGATGGAATATAATTTCAGATTTATCTTTATTGTTTTTTATTTCTTCTTCTACTTTTGTTTCAAGAATTTCATTTGTTTCTTTTAATTTTGAGTTTAACTCTTGAAGTTTTTTTACATCACTTTGAGCTTTAGAAATAGATAAAGATATAAAAGAGCTGAACATAGATAATATCTCTTTGTCTCTTTCATCAAAAATTACAAATTCCCCATTTACTTTTTTATTTAAAAGTTGAACAACTCCTAAAACTTTATTCTCAATTGGATGAATTAAAGGAACTGTAATCATTGAGTTAGTTCGATATTTGAATTTTGCATCAAACTCTTTTATACCAATAAAGTCGTAATCTGTGTTGTTATACACATCATCAACAACAATGATTTTTTTTCTAAGATAACAGTCTACAGCTATATATCTATCATATTGCGCTAGGGGGAATTTAAAGTCTTTAAAAGCATGATAAAATCTATATATTTCTTCATATGATAAAGCATCATTTTGAAAAACATGAAACTTCAAGTAGTTTTGAGAACTTATATAAATTGTACCCGCTTCTGCACTTAAAAGTTCTCTTGTTTGTTTTAATATCTCATGTAGTAATACATCTAAATCACTGATATTAAATAAACTAACATCATATATATGCCTTAACTCATCATCTTTCATTTATTATCTTTCAAAATTTTTTATTATTTTATAATAAACTATTTTAAAACATCTGAAATTTGTAGCCTTTGACCTCTAATATAATCAACAGATGAAACTGCTTTTTTAGATGGAGCTTGTAAAGTTTTGATTTTAAGGCTTCCTTTGTTACATGCAATTATTATAGAATCATCTAAAATATCTAAAATTTCACCTTCTGTGTTTGAAGATGTTGTTTCAATTAGTTCGATATCTTTTAGTTTTAATCCTGATTCTAAAAATACTCCTGGCCAATATGAATAAGCTTTATATTTCAAGAATAGTTTTTTTGCATCTTTAAAATCAACTAAACCATTCTCTTTTTTAATTTTTCCACAAAATGATACTTCAGCTTCATTTTGTTTTTTTGGTTCAATATTATCAAACTCATCTAAAGTTGTAATAGTTAACTTTGCAGCAATATTAGATAGTTTTGAGAAAGCTTGGGCAACTTCCATAGTTGGAGTAATTTTTAAATATTGTAAAGCTAAAATATCACCACTATCAAGTCCTTCTTCCATAAGCATAGAAGTAACTCCTGTATATTTGTCATCATTAAGTAGTGATTCTTGAATAGGACTTGCTCCTCTATATGCAGGAAGTAATGATGCATGAAGATTAATACAAGGGGCAATATCTAAAATCTCTTTAGGTAAAATTTGTCCATAAGCTGCAACAATAATAAAGTCAGGTTTTAAATCAACAATTTGTTGTCTTGCTTCTTCATTAGCTCTTAATTTTTCTGGTTGAAAGATTGGTAAGTCAAGATTGTTATCAATACAATATTGCTTAATATGAGGAGCAGTTAAAACCTGTTTTCTTCCAACAGACTTATCAGGTTGAGTAAATAATCCTACTACTTCATACGAACTATTTAATAATTCATCAAAAATTTTAGTTGCATAATCTGGTGTACCCATAAATAGAATTTTTTTACTCATTTTGTTCCTTTTTTATTGTCCCAATAAAAAAGGGACCAATTGATTTTTTAACTTCTTTTAACGGCAAAAATAAATTTTACCTAAAGAAGCAAACTCTAAAGAGGACAACGTGTTGTCCTTTTATATTTAGTTGTTAACTGCTGATTTAAAAATAGTTCCGCTTTTATGATTTCCATCTACTAAGAAATCATATGCATTAGTTAAATCAAAGCCAGAAGAAAGATACATAGGAATATTCCTTTGCATTAAAAAGTTTGCAGCTTTAAGTTTTGTAACAATTCCACCTGTTGCAAATTCTGAATTTGCTGTATGTTTCATTTGTAATTCTTCTTCACATATGAATGAAACATTTTTTAACATTTGGGCATCATCAAAATCTCTTGGGTTTTTATTATAATATCCATCTATATCAGATAGAATTGCTAACATATCTGCTTTAAAATGATATGCTACGTGAGCAGCTAATTGGTCATTATCACCAAATAAAAGCTCATCATTTGCGATTACATCATTTTCATTGATAATAGGTAATACTTTATTTTCTAAAAGTATTTCCATAACGTCTTGTGCATTTTTTGTTCTTTTTCTTGAGTCAAAATCATCTGCTATTAAAAGCATTTGTGCACAAGTAATATTATGTTCTTTAAATCTTTTTTTATAATTTTTAAGAAGTAATGGTTGTCCAATAGCAGCTAAAGCTTGTCTATTTGCAACTTGTTTTTTGTCAAGTTGCAAAGAAGTAAATCCAGCACCTACTGCACCTGAACTTACTAAAATCAC
>Ga0209379_10001721_pt1 | contig 13907 bp, 14 predicted proteins | sample tdDd001_FD_187124 | JGI IMG/M metagenome (GOLD analysis project Ga0209379, IMG submission 187124) | Marine sediment microbial communities from the Atlantic coast under amendment with organic carbon and nitrate - tdDd00.1 (SPAdes)... | ecosystem: Environmental > Aquatic > Marine > Coastal >...
GAAGTATCCATGTGCTGAATGTATCTCTACCCCGTCAAATCCAGCTAACTTTGCTCTTCTGGCACTGTCCATAAACTTTCTAACAATATCATCTATCCCCTCTACACTTAGTTCCTTTGGGATATTTCCCTTTCTGGGATTAGCAACTGCAGATGCCCCGACCGGCTCCTCACCTGTTATCTCCTTTGTTGTTGCACTTCCCGCATGGTTTATCTGTAGGACAGCCTTTGTTTCGTTTTTATGTAGTACCTCTACTAATTTTTTCATAGGCTCTATTGTTTCGTCTGTGGCAATAGAGGTTTGCTTAGGATGTGCCTTCCCCTCTATGGAGATATAGCTGTGCTCCACTATTACCAGACCTATATCTTTAGACTTAGTAATATTATGGTAGAACTCTATCGTCTCCTCAGATACTATCCCATCATCTGTAGCCTTTGCTGATGCCATTGGTGGATATACCAGTCTGTTTTTTAGCCTTAATCTCTCTGTAACCATTGGTGTAAGTATACTTTTCATTCTATTTTCTCCTTGTTTAAACTATGTCTGTTACTAATTAATTATTATTATCTATTAATTTCTATTCTTCCCTGTTTTCTTAGTTGTAGTTTTAGCACTCAAACCACCAGGGTAAGTCCTGAGTTTTCCTTGTTTTTTTAGTAATCTTATTATAGCATAAAAAAAGAACCGCTATTTAAGAGGTTCCATAAAAAATTTTGGTCTTTTAGTTCCTTCCAGCTTTCTGAGAAATTTATTTCAACCAAAATATCATTTATGTCAATAACCCTGATTTCTATACTCTCTTATCAACAGCCCCTTTTTTATTTGCTGTAGATTAAAACCTTCGACCCCTTATTACTTAAAAAAGTATTTTATAACCTCTCAATTCCACAAAAATAAAATTAAAAATAGGTGTTCTTCATCACTCATTTAGTGAACTCTATATATGCTATAATCCTTAGGCATCAATTTTAAAGGAGAGTATTATAATGAGAAGAGGATTCACACTTGTCGAGCTAATATTGGTTACTTCAGTAATTGGATTACTAACAGCTGTCACTCTGCCAAGATTTATAAATGTAACAGACTCAGCAAAGTCAGCGCAGGCCCAGAGTAACTTAACAAACTTGAGGACTTCAATCGGCATGTTCCACACTAATACAGATAAGTATCCAGAGATAACTAATAGCAATTCTAATCAACTAGATAGTATTGTAGTGGATGGTACTAGCTTCACAGATTATTATAAAAAGAAGAAACTTTCTAAAACTCCTGCTTTTATTAACTCTAAAGAAGAAACTGTTCCTTCTAATAATTTAATTGCTAGAGGTCATAAAGAAAGTGATGGCACAATAATTGGATTCTCTGAAGAAGGTGGGTGGCTAATTGTGGATAGAGAAGTATCTAGATCTGTAGGTAAAAATAACTCTAAAGAGCTAGTAGATAGTTCTTTAGTAGAAGTATATGTAAATGTATCACCACACGGAACTATAGATCCTTTTAACCAGGGGATTGATTGGACACAATATTAAAAAAATGGGGATTACTCCCCATTTTTTTTAACTAGCTATAAACTTTAGTTCTACTCTTCTGTTTTCTCTTCTAAGCTCAGGAGTCGAGTTATCATTAAGGAAGTTGGTTTTACCCATTCCCTCTGATCTTACCTCGATGTTGTTATTAGTAAGTCTCCCTCTGATAGCTTCCGCCACTCTGTCAGCTCTATCCTGAGAAAGCTCTTTATTTAATGTCTCTGAACCTTTGCTGTCTGTATAAGCTTTAATCTCGATAACACCACTTTCATTTGCCAGATCTGTATTAATCCTATTCATTAATTCTCCGTCTAGTTCATAAGTTGTAACCTCATTAACTCCGTAAGATGCTGTGATAGCCATGCTCTCATATCTTTTAAGTATATTTTTTCTTGCTTCTTCTTGCATTAATCTTTCATTCTCCATAAACTCTTCAGTTAATCTTACTCTTTCTTCCTCCTTTTCTTTTGCAAGTCTCACTTCCTCTTTCTTTTTTCCTTGCTCTGCCATATATTTCTCCTGCTCCAGTCTGGCAGTTTCTTTCTTTTCTCTTGCTAGGACATCTCTTTTATTCTCTCCGAATCTGTAACCAATCTTAAGGGAGAATACTCCTGCCTGGTCACCAGAGAATAGTTTTGCATTAGTGTTAACGTCAAAGTGCTCATACATTCCTTCCAGGGTCATAGCTCCAAATTGCTTTCCCAGACCTGCTCCAAAGTATAATCCATCTTCAGCACTACCTTTTTCATAGATAGACCATCCTAATCTCCCTACAACATAAAACATATCATTGTATACGTGAGATTTCCCCGTCATATATACCGGGTAAGCATTACCGCCATTTAGTTTATTTGAAGAACTTCTGTCACCTTTGAAGTGTGACTTTCTTTCTATACCAAAACCATAATCGAAAGGATTATCTACAGAGTTAAATAAAACTTCTGCCCCTATACTTGCTCCTGTATCAAAATCAGCATAAGTGTTTTTTCCTTCTCTGAATGGCTCGAAACCTGCCTTAAGCTCTAATTGCGCTGAATAAGTTGTACCGCATATAACTATTGTCCCTAATAAAATTTGTAATTTCTTCATAATTGTAACCTCCACATAATTTTTACCTTGTCTATTATACATACACAAGAATACAAAGTAAAGAACGTTTTTTTTTAAAGCCCTATTATAACTAGGTTTTATTATGATTATCAGAAAAGGTCACTTCTTAAATCATCTTTTAGGTATAATATTTTCTTATATCTCCTCAATACTTATACTTTCAATAAATTTTATTGCTTCCAATGATCTTTCTGTAACCCTTATGATTTTTTTTCTTCCTAGTAGCTCCCTAACTATAAAACCTCTCTCCTCCATAACTTTTACTCTTTTAAATGCAAGACTTCTGTCTAATCCACGCTTTGCAAACAGTGAGTAAAGAGTCTCTTCAGAATCTCTGCATATACTTAATATCTTTAAGTCAAACCTGGATATTTTATACTTCTCCCTTGTTATACTAAGTATCATTTCATCAATTTTAAATAATTGTTCTATTTTCATTCCCTCTCCAATCTATTCCATGCAGAGTTTTATCTTATCACCTCTATCCGAGTTAACCAATAGTTAATTTAGTTAACTATCAGTAACCATCAATATTGATAGTTTCATATCTTTCCACTTCTAATCTGGTAAACTTTTAAAACCTTTCTCATAAGATCTATACTTTGCACTATACATATTTTTATTATAATTTACTATTTAGAAAACTCCCTTTATGCAGTTTTTATTGTAGAGCCACTCACCTCTAATACACTTGTCACTACTTCTATTTTTTACACCGATTATTAAAACAAGAAAAGAGGCTTTGCCTCATTCAACTGAGTACTTTGCTGATAATCAATGATAATTTATGAATATGATTATCGGTACTTGCCTGTAATCAACGATATTAATGAGCATGATTATTTATAGTTAAACTGTGCAGACTGGTCAAGAATTCTGAGTTTCCTTTATAGTTTTCCTCACCTGAAGGTGTAAATTTATCATAGTCGTCATAAATGACTCCGTTTCATTCAAAAGTATAAAAAAAGAGCCCCTAACAGGAGCTCCTTCTTACCTAATTCATCTGTAACTTTTTAATTATTTCAACCTGGTCAATAGAGTAGTCCTTTACCTGGTAACCCTCTATGGATTAAAAATCATCGTTTTAATGAGTGTTTCAACTTTTTTTATCCCTTAAATACCTTTACTCCCCAGTTCCCTAGCTTATCATTTTCAATTATCTTCACCTTTTCATTTACATCCCTGGTCTGGTTTGAGTCTGTTACCCTGTCTTCACTAAATGCCATAGTCCCAACTATTATAAATAATACTATTACTCCCAACTTCTTCATGCTGCCTCTCCTTTTACACTTAATAATAAATATTATAACCTTTTTGTTTCTTTTATTCAGCGACTCTTGTCGTGCTTTTTTATATTTTTATAACATTTCTGCTATACCTACCCACTATTATCCCATTCTCAGAATTACTCTGGTACTTTATTACACGTAGATCTGTTCCTGTTAGAATCCTCTTCTCAGTTAATTTTTAACTGAGTTTCAATATATCTATTTAAATTCTATAGTTTCTTTCACCTAAAGGTATAAATTCACCATAGTCGTCATAACCGGCTCTTTGATTCATTCAAAAGTATAAAAAAAGGAGGACAGAGTCCTCCTTAGTTTTTATGCTAACTTTTCTTTTCTCTGTGCTGCCATCTTCTTCTCATAGTTAGAATAAATAGTCAGAGCCAGTACTGTAAAGAACAGAGGCCCTCCTACCATCCAAGCTGTAGAAGCATAGTCACCCTTTGTAGCAGGTTCTATTATCGTTGACAGGTTGGCAAATGCCACTGTTACAACACAAAAAGCTGTAGCTATCTTAGCGGCTGTAAGACTCTTATATATTTCAAATGGCTTTTCGATGCTGTCCTTAGCCTTAAACATAGGGAAAGCTGCTGCTATAAACATATAAGGTATAGTCATCGCTACATTTGTCATAAGGATAAGCTTTGAGAAGAATGCTGATGCTCCCTCTCCACCAAAGGCTACAAGTACAACAAATACAATTACTACTCCACACTGGATCCACATAGCATTTATTGGCATACCATTTTTTATCTCTCTTACCTTAGCAGGCCACATCTCAGCAGGAGTTCCCTCGATAAGCTGCTTTAATGGTGAATATGAAAGTGTAAAGAAGGCACCTGTAAGTGCTAGTACCATAGAGATACCCATATATCTTGACATCCACAGTCCTATTGTTACAGATACTGTTTCTGTCATTCCCAGAGCCTGTCCAAGCTGGAATCCAAGGTTTTCCATCAGAACATAAGCTACGTTACCCATATGGATAGACGGGTCTGAAAGAATAGCTTCCCAGTTAGTAAAGATTCCACATAGGAATATTCCCACTGCATATCCTATAGATATAACAATTGCTGCTATAGTTACTCCCTTAGGGAATGTTTTTTCTGCATTTTCAGTCTTATCCACAAGACCACCAATTACTTCTATTCCACCAAAGGCGAAGATAGAGAATACCATAAATGATACTGCTGCAATAGGTGTCTGATATCCAGGATGCGGCGAACTGCTAAATGCCTCTCCTACAGATGTTATTGGCTGAGCTAATTCCCCACCGTTTATAGCTAGTATTAGAAGTCCTCCTCCTAATAGTACAAGGTTAAGAAGTGTTACTGCAATTCCACCAATTGAAGTTACCTTTGTAATCTTCTCTAGACCTCTAGAACCTATAAATGTAATAATAAGCATAAATATAGCTGCAAGAAGACCTAGTGTCTGAGTTGAGTTTAGTCCGAGTAGTGACCAGTTAGACGTTAGATCTTTTCCAAATAATGCTGTAGAGATTACTATCCAGATAGCAGAACTTACATTTACCATCCATACTACATAAGATGCATACCACATGAATGTTCCAATAAAGGCATATTTTTTCCCTGCTGATCTTTCCATCCAAGAGTATATTCCACCCTTTTCATTTTTAAATGCTGCTCCATACTCTGCCATCATAAAAGCATATGGGATAAAGAATGCTGCTGCGGATATTACATACCAAGGTATTGCTGCATACCCCATCAGGTAAAATGATCTCGGAATATTAGTAAACCCAAAAACCGATGTGAATATCATTAAAATTAGTGATATTAGTGTTAACTTCTTTTCAATCTTAACATTTGTTGCCATACTTCCTCCTGTATATAAATTTTTTATGAACTGTACTTTTTTTTGTTACTTTTACGGTTTTACTACTTTTATGTTGGTATTGTAACATTTTAAGTTTAATTTAACAATTTATTTTTGTTGATTTTTCTTTTTTTAGGAGGTAATATTGTAATTAAGCCTTATTTTTATTGGTGTTTAGATGAAAGAAAAAATTCACATTTTCATATGCTTAATATCTGCAAATCCCTTTTCCCGTAAGCATTCCTGCTCCTGCTACTCCCATTTTAACTCAAACTTTAGAAAGTTGACTCTCCCCTTATCCTTCACTATAATAAACTTTAAATAATCAATAGAAAAAAGTGACTTCTCTGATCCTGTCTTAAACTTCATACAACAATTTACTTTATAATATAAAAAGAACCTCCATATCTATTTACAGATATGGAGGTTCTTTTTATATTATGAATATTTTTTCATTCTTTTTAATATCTAATTTGAGGTTCACTACAGAAGGTATCTTTAATTCACAGTTACACTTGGATCTTTCCTGAAGTTCTTCAATATATAAAACATCATTTTTACTCAGGCTCTTTAACAGGCAGCTGGGACATACCCTTTCCTTAAGGTCATTTTCATTATACCCGTTAATATTAAGGTTACCCTGATATCTTCTTACGGAAAACCTAAGTTTTTTCAACATCTTATTTGTCATATGAATCTTCATCTATACCTCCTGTAACTCTCCTAAAACAAACAGCTATAAACTACCCCCTAAGATAATTCAATTAACTTTTTAAAACTATAAGATAAATAATATCATACTTTCTGGATACGGCTGTCTACTCAGAATACAAAACTATAACTTTTTTATTCTGAATAGAGCCTTCCCCATATCCGGCATTTTTATTCTTAGATATCACCTATTACAGAATCTACCCACTATATGATTCTCCCTCTCTATTCAAAGGAAAGTTTAAAGAAATTAGGATTGTTTAGAGGAGACTGCTCGTATCCCTTTACTTCACTTCTGTATCCTGCATTTGCAAGAGAGAAGTTAAATGGATATATAGGCACCTCTTCATTTACTATATCCATTGCTTCAGCATAATAACCCTTTCTTACAGATTCATCCAGCTCTCCCTGACCTAGACCTAAGAGTTTATCCAGCTGTTCATTTTTATAGAAACTTCTGTTTCCTCCAGCTCCCATGAGTTCACTGTGAAGAAGGGCTGACATCCCATAGTCTCCGTCTGCTGATGAGTTTGACCACCCCATATAAAATAGGTCTGACTCTCCATTGGCTGTAATATTTAGGTATGTTCCCCACTCCAGCTGCTCAAGGGTAAGATTTATCCCTATCTCCTTCAGCTGAGCCTGAACTATAGTCATAATCTGAGTATTTGTTTCACTTCCACTTGTAGTAACTTTTAGATCTATACCTCCATTTTCATATCCTGCTTCAGCCAGTAAAGCTTTAGCTTTTTCAGGATTATATCCTATAGTTTCTGCTGTTTCAGAGTATCCGAATACTCCTGGGCCAAATAATCCATTAGCTTTTTCCACAGATCCCATAAGTATAGTATCTATTATTTCGTCTCTGTTTATAGCATAAGCTATAGCCTGTCTTACTCTTACATCCTGAAGGGGTCCTCTTCTTACATTAAATCCAAGATAGGATATCCCCAGAGAACTCATCTCCTGCAGCTCTAAAGCCGGATCATCTATAACAGTCATCCTTGATATAGAAAGTATGTCTTGAGACAGGTGTACCTCTCCAGTCTCAAGGCCTATAGCTCTACTGTTTTCCTCTGGAATATTCCTTACTACTACTTCCTTTATAGGAGCTACCCCTCTGAAGTAATTTTCATTGGCTTTTAATATAACCCTGTCTCCTGCCAACCACTTCTCTACACTATATGCTCCGGTTCCCATAGGTTTTATATTATACTCTTTGGTAGCCTCATTATATTCCTTATTCATTATAGATGCTGTTATATGACTCAGATGATGCAGTAGTGGTCCAAATGGTTTTTCAGTTTTTACTACCACTGTATACTTATCCACTGCCTCTATCTTTTCTATAGCCCCGTAAAGGTTTACAACCATAGGAGCTACTCTTGCTTTTTCCAGAGTATACTTTACATCTTCAGAGGTAAGCTCACTTCCATTTTGAAATAAAACTCCCTCTCTTAACTTAAACTCAACTGTAGTATCATCCAAATACTCCCAGCTTTTTGCAAGTCCTGGTGTAAGTTCCATCTTTTCATTTTTTTCTATCAGTCTGTCAAAAACATTTGCAAGAACTCTTCTTGAGTATACATCTGTTGCCTGGTGCGGATCTAAAGTTCTTAGTTCTGCTGACTGAGCATATACAAGAAGATCCTTGTCTCCCCCGTTGCTTACTGTTGTTCCCTTGTCTCCACAGGCTGTTAAAGCCAGTATCACTAATCCTGCCAGAAGTCCTTTTTTCATTTATGCATCCCCCTTAAAAAAATTATGATACGAGTATATTCCACTTTTTAACCCTTTCATACCTTAAGAATCCTTTAGTTTCTTAAGGAAATTTGGGCTTTATCGGAATTTCATCCATCCTTTCTCTTTTGGTTTTTTATCCTATCCATATAAGGAAGTTTTGTTATCATCAGTTTGTTTTTAAAGCATCTGTTTAATTTTAAGTTTTCTGGTTTTTTATTCTTTTTTCCTGGCAGGGAACACACACTACCCTTAATCTGCTTATAAGTATTATAATTTCTTTACCTGCTTCCATCGTATCCTCAATAAACGTCCCCTACTGAAGACAAAATTTATATCTTTCATAGTTTAACCACATCTGATGTATCGGTGTACGTTTATAAGACTTTAAGTTTAGCAAAATATATTTTTCATTAGAATATGTCCCTCATGAATAAAAATTATTTATATTTTTCACCATCACTTTAAGGGTTTTATAAAGCGAACGCCAATAATATTAAAGAAAAGTGACATCAGTTATTTCACTTATGTTCTTTTTCAAAATTAAGGTTGAAAAATTTCAAATTTTTATATATACTTTCCTAGGGGTTTATAAAGGGGGTGCTTTTTTTGAAAGCCAGCAGAGTTTTAGAAGTTGCTACTTATGCCGGAAGAATCATTCTGGAAAACGGTGGTGAAACTTATAGAGTAGAAGATACTGTATGTAAAATATGTGAAGCTTATGGTTTTGAAGCTCAGTGTTTTTCTACAATTACAGGGATTATGGTATCTATTAAATGTAAAAATGATATTCCACTGTCACTTACTGAAAGAATAACTAAAAGAACTACAAATTTAGATAAAATACACAGAGTCAATGGTATTTCGAGAGAAACAAATAACTTTTCTACCGATGAGCTTATGTCTCTTCTGAAAAGAATCGACAAAAGAAGAAGGTATTCCAGTCATAAGCACTTTTTTGCCCACTGTATGGGAGCCGCATCCTTTAGTGGGATGTTTGGAGGTACTCCAAGAGATTTTATAGGTGCCTTTATAATAGGGGGAGGGATATTTGGTATTAAAAAATTAGCAGATAAGATGGATTTAAACCCTTATCTTATGTACTCTGCAGGGGGATGTTTTGCTTCAGTTATGGCATTTTCCCTTTATAATGCAAATATTATATCCAGCATAAACACCACTACAATTGGTTCTATTATGCTTTTAGTTCCGGGGATGGCTATAACTAACGCCATCAGAGATATCATGGCAGGAGATATAATGGCTGGTATGGCAAGAGGTGCTGAGGCTCTTCTTATAGCTACCTGTCTTGCTCTTGGATCGGGTATTGCCCTTTCCAGGCTGCTTGTTTAGGAGGGATTTATGATACATCAGATTATTTTTGCATTTATTGCTACCTATTGCTTTGGTATTCTCTTTAATATCAAAACAAGAAAACTACTCTTTACATCCCTTGCAGGCGCTATCGGATGGGCAACATTCCTTCTCACTCAGAGACTGGGTGAATCAGAAACTATGGCATATTTTTTTGCTGCTATCTCTCTTTCTGTTTTTTCGGAGATTGGCGCAAGATATCTAAAGACTCCTGTAACTTCCATATTGATATGTGGACTGATTCCTTTAGTTCCCGGAGGCGGTATGTATTATACTATGTATCATGTCATCCAGAATGATTCTACAGCTTCCTTTACTAGGGGAATAGCTACACTATCAGCAGCAGGAGCCCTTGCTATGGGTATAGTTTTTACCACTTCCATGGTGAAGGCTATCAGGAATTTTGAAAGAGATATGAAAAAGAGCTAAGTCAGATCATCCGACTCAGCTCTTTTTTTATACTCTTTTTTTTATCTTTTTAAATTTTATAACTTCCTCCTGCAGACAGATTTCTCTTATAAGTTCATCTACATTCTGATATCTTGGAACAATGAGTTCTATACTGGCTCTATGAACGGGATTTTCTTCTACTTGAAACACATCCAGATGATGGAATTTTCTTATTCCTATAGTTTTTTCAGATAAAAACAAGCGAATTTTTTTCTCATAAACATCGGGATTACAATATTCTAAATAAAAATTAACCCTTATCTTATTTGTAAGAAAATAAAGTTCTATCTTCTTTAATATCATAATGGAAAAATATACTGTAGCTGTTACTATACATCCCAGTGTATAAAATCCCATCCCAAATGCTATCCCTATTGCGGCGACTACCCATATAGTAGCTGCTGTTGTTATTCCTTTTACACTTCCCTTTTCATGAAGTATAGCTCCTGCTCCTAAAAAACCTACCCCTGATACAATCTGAGCTATCAGTCTCGACGGATCACTTCTCATTACAGAAAGATCGTCATAGATGAGCATATCCTTTATTATAAGGCACTGAATCACAGCTATACTCGCTGCCCCTACGCACACTAAAACATTTGTTACAAAGCCTGCTGCCTTTCCCTTTCTTTCCCTTTCAAACCCTATAAGTCCCCCTGCTAAAAGGGAAGACATTATCCTAAGAAAAATCTCTGTATTTTCTATTAAATAATTTTCCACTAGTATCACCTCTTTCTGTTAGGAGTATATTTTTTTTATCTTACTTACCAGTATCTCTGGTATATTATACTCCTTATCCATCACTTTTTTAAGAGCTAGGTATGGTTTATTTTTATAAGACTTCTTTATCTTCTCTCCACCTATCTCTTCCTCTATATCATTTTCAAACTCCACATACCTTCCTATCTCATAGTTTATAGTCCTCTGGATATCCTTATTCCTTCTGAGGGAGTTCTGCTTTTCAAGGGGAGGTCTCCATGCATGATTATCCTTATCATAAACAGCTACATAGGGAATACAAAACTTATTTAAAAGCTTTATATACTGAGGGAGGGTACTTTTACTTCCACACTCTATTACAGAGTAATCATACTTATACACTCCTAATATCCTTGCAAGAAACGGGATAAGTATTTTATCTGTCTGCCCCTCCACGAGAATTACTCTTTTGGCAAAAAAGAGCTCACTCCTGTCTGGATTTATCCAGTAGTTCATATTAAACTTTTTTACCTCATCCCTTGAAAATATCTTCTTTCTCTGCTGAAAAACATTTGTACCCTTGGCATCTCTTCTCACTATACATATAGACCTGTACTGCTTTAGTCCTATAAAGGCTCCTGAATGGGTACATACATATATCTGCGTCCCCAGCTTGGAAAGGTGAACAAGGCTGTCGTATAACTCTCTTTCAGCCTGAGGATGAAGATATAGTTCAGGCTCCTCATAAAGGATCATGGTATTTCCAAGAACACTCTTTTTTACCCCCAGAGAATCCCTTGCCAGAACCCTTGCTATATTAAATATCACATTTCTCTGGAGACCCTTGCTGGCATACTCCTCCCTGAGACATGAGTATATATTCATTATCTCTTCTACATCTACATTTTTAAGCGTGTCCTCCCTTTCAAGGACCCTGAGAAGCTTTTTATAAAAAAATTCAGTAAGCTCATGGGAATCTGTGGCTATAGATGGTATAAACAATACCTCTACCTCATTGGTTATCCTCTCATAGCCCTTAAAATCTATCTCCAACATCCTGTTGCCCTTTATTACCTTATAACAGGTCTTTCCATGTCTGTCTACATTCACCTCTAGATTAAGCATATCATCTCTGTCCAGGTATTTAGAAAGGGCTTTTATCCTTTCCACAGACTGTATCTCAAACACTCCCCTTATCCTTACAGGATCATCTGCCTTTCTCGGATCATTTTTTCTGAAGTTTCTCTCTCCTAAAAAGAAAAGTATCGCTGAAAATATACTGGACTTTCCATGGTTTGACCTTCCTATAAAGAGCATAAGGTTTTCAAACTCTATCTTAACTTTATCTATAGACTTCCAATTTTCTATCTCTATATTTTTTAGATACACTTTCATCCCCTCCCTTGTTAAGAGATATACCCTGTTTATCTTCCCTTCTTTTTTTACTTCTGTCTTCTGATTATCATTTTCTACTTTTTCTGAGATCAAAGATTAAATTTTCTACAAGGTAACTTCACTACAAAAGCACATAAAAAACATAAATAAGTAGTATTATATCTCCATAGCAAATAGCCAAACTTTTTCATTAAGAAACAAACTCTCCCAATAAAAGGATGAAGACGCCCCTCTTCATCCTTTTTTATTTCCCTAGGTAAAATAAAAGAAGAGTTTTCAAAAAAACTCTTCTCAGATAATTAGTTAAATATAATTTTAGTGATCCAGTCTCATTGTGATACTGAGCTTAAATACGTCTGACTCAGGATCAAAACTTATGTCTTCATAGTCTGCATCAAACTCTGTTCTTGCCCATCCGGCTTCTAAACCAAAGTCATCCCGGTATTCCACTCCGATTCCTGCACCGTAATACATACCGCCGTCTATACTGAGTCCTGCCTTATTTTCATCTGCAATGGCATACCCAATATTAGAATAGATATAAGGTGTCCAGTTGCTGGCATTTTTAATCCTATACCTTATAAGACCATATACTGGATAAGCCTCTATCTCATTGAAACCAAAGTCAAAGTCTGCAGATTTTAACTCATGCCTTTCAAAAGCTCCACCTATACCAAGGTCAAGCCCGCTTTCAAACCTAAAGAAATACTCCAGCCCCACTGTAAGGTTCGTCTCAAGATCTTCGTCACCCACTGCAGAATCAGTATCTATCTCTCCTGTAAGTGCTCCCAGTTTAACCATAGCCGATCTTCCTTCTAGCGAGTAAGCCGGCGATGAAACCAGTAATAAGGCCACTGCACCAAACAATAATCTTTTCATAAAATCCAACCCCCTTTCAGAGTGCATATATAATATATATTACATCATAAAAAGGTGACTTCCTTTTTTCCTACTCAAACATTTGAAGAACTTCTTTGGAATATCTCCCGTCCTCATCATGGGTATAAAATGGTGGCAGTACTCTAAGGCCCTCTCTTCCAAACTTTATCCCTTCTACTAAAAGAATCTTTGCTTCCTTACCAAGTTTTGAATGGATAAACTGCAGTCTTTTAGGAGCTATCTTGTATCTCCTCATTATATCTAATATTTCCAGCATCCTGTCTGGTCTGTGTACCATGGTAAAGTAACCTCTGTCCCTTAAAAGTCCAGATGCTGTGGCTATTATATCCTCTAAGTTAGCTGTTATCTCATGCCTTGCATAGGTCAGCTGATCCAGGTCATTTAAGAGTTCCTCATTTCCCTCATACTTAAAAAATGGAGGATTACTTATTACTGCATCCACACTTCCAGACCTGAAGTGTTCCTTCCAGTTTTTCATATTATCCAGTATTATCTCCACCCGATCCTCTAACTTATTCAGCTCTATATTCCTACGGGCAAGATCAGCTGATACCTCCTGTATCTCTATCCCTGTTATATCTGCACTGCACCTTCTTGAAAGCAGCATAGGTATAGAACCATTTCCAGTTCCCAAGTCCACTATCTTCTTGGTTCCTCTGTTTATCGTGAGAAAATCTGACACCAGTACTGAATCCAGGGAAAAGTTAAAGTAATCTGCTCTTTGTATTATCTTCATCCCCTCTTTATTTAAAAAATCTATCATTACTTCCTTTTCATGCTGTAACATATATTCCTCCAAACTTTATTCCATAATTACTATCTTTTTTTTACTTTCAACCTACATTGTATATGTTTTTTGATAAAATTAAAAGGAAAT
>Ga0209379_10001722_pt1 | contig 13906 bp, 11 predicted proteins | sample tdDd001_FD_187124 | JGI IMG/M metagenome (GOLD analysis project Ga0209379, IMG submission 187124) | Marine sediment microbial communities from the Atlantic coast under amendment with organic carbon and nitrate - tdDd00.1 (SPAdes)... | ecosystem: Environmental > Aquatic > Marine > Coastal >...
TATCAAGACATTTCATAGAATTAACATCCACCTGCATCACTTTGGGTCCTAGAAATTCCTTAAATTCAGGAAGTCCATTCCCATGTTTATGACCAGGAACATCAAAAGGAACAACACCTTCTGCGTGATATGCTTTTAATGCATCAAGAAGCGGAGTTCGTGACTGCGGCATTCTATCGCCCCCTCAGGACTGCAAGTGTCAACTCGCGTAAAACTTTACATGCAGCAGCTGTAGAAGCCCCTGACATGTCATATTGTGGTGACAACTCAACAACGTCAGCACCGACTATATTTAAGTGACTCAGTTCATTTGTCACTTTTATCATCTCTTTAAACGTTAATCCACCCGGCTCTGGCGTACCAGTACCAGGGAATATTGACGGATCCATAATATCTAGATCAATCGTTACATACACAGGTGTGTTCCCAAGACTTTTCACCACTTCCGGCAATGTGTCTGCTGAGAATTTTTCCATCGTTGTATGCTCACGACCAAATTCAAACTCTGTTTTTTCACCTGAACGAATTCCGAACTGATAAATGCGGCCATCACCCACAAGATCCCAAGATCTGCGTATTACGGTTGCATGAGAATAGGGCTCATCCATGTAATGGTCTCTTAAATCGGCATGGGCATCAAAGTGAAGAATCACAAGCTCATCATAAGCTTCGCTCACAGCCTTTATCGGGCCATAAGAGACAAGGTGTTCACCGCCAACCATCATTGGAATTTTTCCCGCTTCAAGTATAGCCTTTGTCTGATCATAAATCATTTCAAGTCCACGCATTTTCGCACCGAATGGCAGGTCTAAATCGCCTGCATCAAACAACTCGTAATCTTCCAGGTCCATATCCAAGTATGGGCTGTAGGTTTCAAGTCCTTCAAATTCCTGACGCATAGCAGCAGGACCAAAACGAGTCCCAGGTCTAAAAGACGTCGTGCCATCAAATGGCGCGCCAAATAGAACCAGCTGTGCGTCTTCAAAATCTGCTTCAAACCCCATGTATGTCATAATGTTCTTGCTTATGACCTTACGCATCGTCTTCCACTTCTTTCATCATGTTTCTTACGAAGTTGGGCAACATAAACGCGCCTCTATGAATGTCTGTATTGTAGTAAAGTGTTTCAAGACCAAGCTTGTTCCAGTCCTGTACACGTTCGTTTTCAAGTGGGTCAACGCCCTTTGAGGCAAATCCAAACAGCCAGTGGCCAGATGGATACGTTGGAATGTGGAACTGATATATTTTTGAAACAGGGAATAACTTTGAAATTTTACCGTAAGCACGTTTGAATTCACGCACGTCACGCGCATAATACGGGCTCTCGTTTTGGTTAACCAGAATACCGTTATCCGTTAATGTATCAAAACAATCTTGGTAGAACTCAGTAGAAAACAAACCTTCACCAGGTCCAATTGGGTCCGTTGAATCAACAATAATCAGATCGTATGCGCCTTTTTTGCCTTTAACAAAAGCCACACCATCTTCATAGTAAAGGTTTACTCGAGGATCATCCAGTTGACAGGCTGTTTGCTGTAGGTATTCACGACAAACATCTACAACCATTTTATCGATCTCAACCATATCAATTTGCTCTATCGACTTATAACGTGTCAGTTCACGAACCGTACCGCCGTCGCCGCCGCCAATAACAAGAACTTTTTTGATATCAGGGTTTGAAGCCATTGCAGGATGTACAATCATGTCGTGGTATACAAACTCATCCTTTTGATTCACCATCATAAGGCCATCCAGTGTAAAGAATGTACCGAATTCAACTGATTCAAAAACATCTATCTTTTGAAAATCACTTTGACCACTGAATAACTGCTCTTTTACTTTTATTCCAAATCGGACATTATCCGTATGTTCTTCTGTGTACCATAGTTCCATTTTGAAAACCTCCTATTATTCTGCTTTATGTTAAACGCGTATCGTTTCTATGAGTATATACTTCTCTCTAAATGGTTTCTATACAGCTTCTTCAGGCTTAAAGGTAATAGGACCTTCAATACCAGCATAACGACGAATTTTGTCAGTCATACCACGTGCAACTTCCATTGATTCAGAACGTTCAGCCTTAAATACGTTTTCAAGATAGTCAAAACCAATCCATGGATTGATTGTGTCGCCGCATGTGAATAGATCTACAGCTGCGTAACCGTACTCTGGCCATGTGTGTATTGTAAGGTGTGACTCTGCAATTATAACTGCACCCGATACGCCCCAAGGATTAAAATGATGGAATACACTTTCTACCACAGTTGCTTTTGCTTCTTTTGCTGCTTGAATCATATATTGTTCGACGAGCTTATGATCTCTCAAAATTGCTTCATCGCAGTTGTAATACTCAACTAGAATGTGACGTCCCAAAAATTCCATTTTCATAATAAAAACCTCCCAGATTCGTACTCACACATATTTTTCGGTTTCTCTGACTCTCGATTTATAATTAATTCGTATTAAAACGCAATTTGGGATCAAATTAAACTCCAAACAGCCTCGTCAGATGTGTTTTTAAAAAAGAGTGAGTTTTTTTCAACATTTTCTTAGTAATACTAAACTTCTTAGTACACTTAAGTGTCATTTTTAGAAATCTTATATTAACTAAGTTTTAAGTTTACCAATACTAAATATACTCTACTTTTAAAAAAAGTCAATATATCTGCGTGATTTAATTAATTGGTTTTATATATATTTAAGTAAAAGCATTGAAAACAGTATGTTGTATTAATATATACCCAATGTAATACTCTGGGAATTACCGCGTCTTTCAGATATTAATTAATTGTGTAAATGTCCGAAAAAACACCTTTGACATATTCTACCTAATTTTCGTCCTTTTCTGAAAACACCCTTCCATGTTTATATATACTAACTTTTTAATAGTCTTTTACTAATAAAACGCCTCTATGTTTAGTTATTTTAAATTTCTGGTCAAATTCTGGCGAGTGAACTTATACTAAACTCATAATAAAAAAAGCAAAGACTTCAATGAATATGAAGTCTCTGCTTTACGTTTGTGTATAGATTAAGGCCTATCCCTAAAATGCAGGTGGTGCAGGTGGCATTGATCTTTTGTGTTCTGTGCGTGTGTTCATTCGCTCAATAATGATTTTCTCTTCATCAGTCACAGGCTTGCCTTCAATATAGTTATCAATGGCATCATAAGTCACGCCCATTTCATCCTCGTCTGTTTGGCCTTCCCAAAGGCCAGCGCTTGGAGCACGGTTTATAACAGACTTTGGAACACCTAGGTACTCCGCCCACTCAAACACCTCACGTTTTGTCAGATGTGCCAGTGGAAGAATATCAACACCACCATCACCATACTTCGTAAAGTAACCTGTAAGCAGTTCAGCAGCGTTATCTGTACCAGCTACAAGATATCCCATGTTATTTGCGATTCCATACAGTGTACTCATACGAAGACGTGCTCTTAAATTGGCATCCGTCAATTGATGGTTCGTAGTACTCAGACCGTCCACCGCACTTTGGATCCCTTTAAGAAGTATATCGTGTGTGTCTGTTAATTCAACTTCAACATATCTAATGCCAGCCGCCAGAGCCACTGCTTCAGCATCGGCTTTATCTTTGTCATTGCTCTTACATGGTAAAATGACACCCAGGCTCTCTTCAGGGAATGCACGCTTTAACAAGTTCGCCACCACAGAAGAGTCTATACCTCCAGAAAGTCCCACTAGGATTCCTTTTGTACCAGAAATATTCACCTGTTCTTTTAGCCAGTTCACGACATGATCAATCTTATGATCTATAGTTTTATTCATTTCGCACCTCTTTCAACGATATCATATGTATACAATATACTACTAAAAATAACTGTTTTCAAGACTATCGCAAATGTGACTCAAAAATCAAAAAGATGCCTTGTGAATTTCACAAGACATCTTTGTCTCACTTATTAACTCTTATAAACTTAAATCCATATTATCCACACAAATCAGTAAAAATCTGCTTCGTCCTTTGGTTTAAATCTTATCCAGCTCAACAAGAACACATGCATGGTAAACTACATTCACACCTGCAACCTCGGCGCGCTCAATAATGTCTTCATTAAAAGCACCAGGTTGGAACCATACATATTTTATACCCAGTTTAATGGCTTCTTCAAGTGCATTTAAAGCACGCTCAGGCGATACCACAATATTAACACACTCTGGCTTTTCAGGCATATCTGATAAACTCTTAAATGTCTTTACACCTTCAACGTCATCATACACCGGATTGATCGGTGCCACATCGTACCCATTTCTTTGAAGTTTCTTAAATATCTTGTTTCCAAACTTTGAAGGGTTTTGTGTAGCGCCAACAACAGCCCATGACTTCTTTTCAAACATTTCAGCTATGATTTTTTCCATACTCATGTCATCGCCTCCTATGCCCCTCCATCAGGGGGTTGTATCCATTTTACACCAGAACTGGATTTAGGTCAATCGAACCAATTAGCTTAATTCGATAGCTTTACCGTCCAGTATTGTTAAGAAGTAGTCGTCACCTTCATTTATTTCCACTTTTCCACTTGTTAAATCAACAACTTGACTTATAAACGTTTCAAGACTGTCTGGTTCAATGTAAGCAACCGTTCTTACTTGATCGGAGTAGATCGTATCCTTAAGAAGATACGCTTCATTGTTCATCATGAAATTCTGAAATTTTCCATGGAGAGTATAGTCTAAGTCTACATTCACTTCACGATACATGCACTTTTCCACAACACGTGCTGCTTCAACAGCGATTTTGGCCGCATGGGTGTACGCACGAACAAGACCACCTGTGCCAAGCTTCACACCACCAAAGTATCTTGTTACAACTATAACCAGGTTTGTGATCCCCTCATTTTTAAGCATCGTTAAAACAGGAACGCCTGCTGTTCCTGATGGCTCACCATCATCGCTGTAGCGTTGAACGTCAAATTTCTCGCCAATGAGATACACAGGCACATTGTGTGTGGCATCCCAGTGCTTTTTTTTTATCTGCTCAACAAAAGCTTTGGCTTCAGCCTCAGACTCTATCGGTTTAGCATAGCCTATAAATCTCGATTTATTAATAACGTCTTCTGCTTCGCCATATTCTAAAATGGTCTTATATGAACCCAAAACTTTCACCTCTACTGTCTGTCTTCATTAAAGAAGATTATTCTATAACATAATTCTGATACTTATTTAAGTCTTTGACCTTTAACTCCACTTGAATTAATGTCCCATTTTCTTCATACTCCGTTGACAGGACATTGCCAACCTCACAAAGTTGTGAGTAAACGGCCCCATCACTAAATGGAATCAGCATCTTAACCGTGCTGATGTCATTAAACACATGACTGTTCACACGTCCAATCAAATCATCAATACCTTCGCCTGTCACAGCTGATATGTGAATAATGTCATCCATTTTAGGAATACCAGCACGATCCTCAACCAGATCCACTTTATTATAAGCAATAATTTGAGATTTATCCGCAGCACCCAACTCTTTAAGCACTTTGTTCGTTACTGATATCTGAAGTTTATAATGTTCTGTAGAAGCATCAACAACATGAATGATCAAGTCTGCTTCAACAACTTCCTCTAGAGTCGCCTTAAACGCTTGAACAAGTGCGTGTGGCAATTTTGATACAAAACCAACTGTATCGATAAGAACAAACGGTCTGTTATCATCGAACTCAATTCTACGTGTGTAGGTGTCCAGTGTTGCAAACAACATGTCTTTCGTAAACACCATTTTTTCCTCATCATTATCCACACTCATAGAAATAAGACGATTCATCAAAGTAGATTTTCCGGCATTGGTATAACCAACAACAGCCACAACCGGAATCTCATTTCGAGTTCGCTTAGCACGTTGAGTTTCACGAACTTTACCCGCTTCTTTAATGAGGTTTCGAATATCTGCAATTCTCTCATTAACACGACGTCTGTCAATTTCAAGCTTTTGCTCACCAGGACCTCGAGTACCAATACCGGCACCGGTTCTAGACATAGATTGACCAAATCCTTTTAATCTTGGAAGTCTATATTGCAGCTGAGCCAGTTCAACTTGCAGTTTTGCAACCTTTGTTCTTGCTCGAAGTGCGAAAATATCAAGTATTAAAGCTGTTCGGTCAATAATTTTAATATCTATAGCCGCTTCTAAGTTTCTAAGCTGTGCGCCTGTCAACTCATCATTGAATATAATAATGTTTGCACCCATATTCGTTGCAAGTTCTTGTAGCTCAACAACTTTCCCTTTACCTATTAGTGTCGCAGGGTCAGGTTTTTGCTTGTTTTGAACCATCATTCCAAGCACCTCGGCGCCCGCAGCTTTTGCAAGCTCACTGAGCTCGTTCATAGACTCTTCTATTTCAATTTCAGCATTCCGCTCATTTTGATTAAATCCCACCAAAATGCAACGTTGTTCTAATTCATCTATCATTTCATTTTTTGTCGTCATAAGACCGACTCCTTTCTGTAAGAACATTCTACAAGCATAATGTATCCTTACGCCTTCGAATGCATCATATGCGTGATCATTACGCGTAACTGTTTTATTTTTCTCTTGATTATTTAGTGATCATCTGCCTCACGCCTTTCTGGAGTACTTGTAGGTCAAATACATTTTATCACAGCTTGGCCTGCTTCTCCACTTTGTTACAATTTGGTGAAGGGATGCCTTGTTAAATTAACATCGACAAGTCGGTGTGGTATAATACCTATGTTTAATAACAGACATTGCTTGGGAGGGTCAAATGAGCACTCAAAATACAGATAATCAAGATAAATCAACGTCGTCGAAATCCCGGCGTAAGAAAAAGAAGAAGAAAAATGGTTTTATTACATTCCTTAAATGGTTCATACTGATCGGCATTATAGTCGGACTCATTGGAACTGGAGCTACTATTGCCTATGTTAACAACTTGGTGAGCAACACTGCTGCAATTGATCCATCACGCATCAACGATCTCCTGGATGAGAACTCTGTCATCCTCGATCCTGACGGACAAATACTAGAAACAATTCAGCGCGATGGTCTGCGTACAATCATTAAATATGATGATATCAGCCCATACACAATCAATGCTTTTGTAGGCGTTGAGGATAAAACATTCTGGGAACACCGTGGTTTTAACTTTGTACGTATGGTCGGTGCCGTTAAAGACGCAGTCTTCAAAGGTCGCCGTGTTCAAGGTACAAGTACCATTACCCAACAGCTTGCTAGAAACCTTTACCTCTTTGACACACGTTCAGAGAGATCCATTGATCGAAAGATCAAAGAGGCATACTATGCCATTGAACTTGAAAATTTCCTGATGAAAGAACAGATCATAGAGACATACCTCAATACGATCTATCTTGGCTCGAATGCTAACGGTGTTGAAGCTGCTGCTAACGCATACTTCTCAAAAGACGCCAAAGATCTTGATCTTATTGAATCAGCCATGCTTGCAGGTATACCATCGAGTCCATTTAATTTCTCACCGATGAGAACCATTAAAAAAGTCGATGTCACTGAAGATCATTATATTCTAGATGACTCCGACGACCTTTACACAATCGTTTATAACCCTGGTGTCGAGGATCGTTATAAGACAGTTCTATACCTTATGAATGCCAACGGATATATCACAGATGCTGAGTACCAGGAAGCAAAAACTGTGGATCTAAAAACACGTTTGCATCCTGGACAGGAAGCTGGCGGAGAGATTTCATCATACTTTGCAGATATTGTTCGTGAAGATGTGATCAACGACCTTATGGTTGAAAAAGGTTGGACAAAAGAAGAAGCCCTTAACGCACTTTACACACAAGGTCTTAAAATTTGGTCAACAATTGACTTTGATATGCAAAAAACACTGGAAAATGCATATAGCAATAGAAACTTCACAGCATACTTTGGTGAGCCTACACACAACGCCGTTAAGAAGTTCCAAAAAAACAACGGTCTAACCGCTGACGGTATTGCAGGAAAAGGCACTCTTGCAAAGCTTGAAGAACTTGGGCTTGCAAACATAACCCAGTTTTCACTTTCTTCTTATAGAAAAGGAACAGATCATGAAGACGTTGTCATTTTAAAACACGCTATGGACGAACTTGGTCTACTTACGTATAATGACAACTTTCCAAAAGTAACAGTTAATTTTGACAACAGCAAAAATATCGTGACCAAGGAAAGTCGAAAGATCCTACTATATCGTAAGGAAAACCTGGTGAATACGAATGGACAATTGATCATTCCATCAGCAAACTATGAATACGATCTTAATGGAAATCTTGTTCTTCTTAAGAATAAGTTCCTAAGTATTTACCCAGTTAGACAAGATGGTCAAATCGTTAAAATTAAAGTCGACATCAAAAATACATACTCGTATGATGAAGACAACCCGGCCAACACTAGAAACTCAAGTGGCAGCTACAATATTATTGATCTTTACCAGTATCAAGGTCGAGATCTACTCATTCCAGATGAGTACAAGACAATGGATGAAAACGGCAACTGTGTTGTTGATAAATCTATTTTCACTGACCATCCAGAATTCTTCACAAAAGATGGCAACAACAATATTCTTGTCGACGCTGAAAACTTTGTTATCAGCAAAACAGGCATTATTCAGCCTCAGTCTGCAATGGTTATCATCGATTATCACACTGGTGAGCTTAAAGCCATTGTTGGCGGTCGAAATGTATCAGGTCAGAAAATATACAACCGTGCTGTGAATCCTAGACAGCCAGGATCTTCAATTAAGCCTATTGGTGTATATCTACCAGCTATTGATAGCAAACAGTATACGGCAGCATCCGTTCTAGATGATATTCCATCATTCCTGAAATACGGCGCTCCGAATGAAATTTGGCCTATTAACTGGTATGCAAAAGTTCGCGGATATGAGCCCTACTGGGGTCTGCAAACCCTTCGTAAAGGCATTGAGCATTCTCAAAATGTCCTCACCGTAAAACTTGCAAATCGAATTGGTGTGGATTTAAGTATTGAGTATCTTCAAAAGCTTGGTATTTCAACACTGGTACTCGAAGGCAGCGTTACAGATCGTACGCTTTCAGCAGTTGCTCTGGGTGGTATGGCACATGGTATAACACCTGTTGACATCACAGAAGCTTACGGTACAATTGCAAATCAAGGTGTTCGAAACGACACCATCACGTATACGAAAGTAACAGACAACAGTGGTGAAGTCATACTTGAAAAGAAGCCTATCAAGTATCAGGTTGTTGATGCAGAATCAGCATTTATTATCCAAGATATGATGCGCACGGGTGTCTCGAGTGGCGTGGCGTCTAAGGCAGCTATTCGTCCTGGCAACACAGGTATTCCAGTTGCTGGTAAGACGGGTACCACATCCAATAAACTTGATGCTTGGTTTGTTGGTTATACACCGTACTATGTCGGTGCGGTTTGGTTTGGTAACGACGTAAACATGCCACTTGATCAAGGTTCCACAATTAGTGCCAAGTTCTGGAAAAACGTCATGACTCAAATTCATGCTGACCTTCCGGATAAAGACTTAAGCTCAGCACCTGATACACTAATCAGAAGATCTGTGGATACTATGTCCGGTAAAATGCCAACAGAACTCTCAATGGCCGATCCACGAGGCACGGTCATTACAGAATGGTTTATTCCTGGTACAGAGCCAAAAGAGCCCGATGATGTACACGTGAAGGCTGCAGTTTGTACAGAAAGTGGAAAGCTTGTGACAGAATACTGTCCAACAACACTTATAGAAGAACGTATTTTCACTCAAAGAGTTGAGCCTTATATGCCTGTTGCTCAAATGAACAAGTATGGAAATCCTGTTTTAGATGCTGAAGGCAATCAATTCTATATATATCCAGGAGATTGGGCGTATGAACTTCCAACAGAACCTTGTGACATTCATACTGGCGAATTTATCAATCTCGATCTCGGTGCAGCTGTCGATGGTTACTTGTACCCGTTCTCAACACTGCAAGATGGTACAAAAGTTGTTAACTTCCCATTTGACATCACTCTAAATGACGGTAGAATCATTACTTTACCTGCCGGTACGAAACTTCTCTTCGGTGGAATCTTAACACTGCCTGACGGCATGGTTATCTACGGAACTGAAATTAAAACTATGGTTATTCCAGATCCAATCCCTGTGAATAATCTCTTGCCCGACTCAAATGAAGCAATTGATGAGTCAGCACCGGTAGATACCACAGAAATTCCTGAGTAAAATAATAAAGCCCCGGAGAATCTCAACTTTGAGAATCTTCGGGGCTTTTTAGTGACTACATCACAGTATTTACAATACCAACAATCTTATAAGATCTATCCTGTGACAGATCTATAAAGTTGTCTTCCACTTTAACAAGAGGTCTGAATCGGTCATATTGATTGGCCATAATCACTTCCCCAGTAGCACCATTAGAAAGTATCACTTTACCGCCAACCCAGAATGAGGTGATAAACTTCACCAGTCGTTCTGTAACAGCTGGATCAAGTTCATTATACGACATATTCCATAACATTTCAGTGGCCTCACATATCGAGTACGCATCCCTGTAAGGGCGTTGTGACAGCAGTGCATGATATGTATCCGCTACAGCGACGATCCGTGACAGCTGGGTTATGCCGTCTTTCTCCATTCTATATGGATAACCAGATCCATTGAGCCTCTCATGATGTGTAGCCGCTATATGTATCACATCACCGGCAAAGCCCCCTGAATACTCAAGGATTTCTTGAGTAAGTGCTACATGATTTTTGAGTTGCACATGCTCGTCTTCTGACAGTTTTCCAGATTTCGTTAAGAGATCCATAGGCAATCTTGATTTGCCAATATCCGCTAAGTACGCGGCCTCTGCAAGAGTATATAACTTCTGATGCTCTAATTTTAACCATTTCCCAAGCAAAATAGAAATAATGCAGGTGCTTGTACTGTGCGTAAATTCATAGTCTTCATTAGATTTCAGCTTCTTTAAAACACTAAAAATATCGTCATATTGATAAAACTCTTTGACCAGTTCTTTAACAACATCAAAAACGGCACTATGAGATATCAATTGTCCTTTTCTGACGGATAAGTACATTTCTTTATAAAACTGTACTGCCATATCAAATTTTTCGCGGCGATACAGCTCTTGAACACGTGCCTTAATTTTTGGTTCTTTAACAATTGAACTCACAATTTCAGGCTCGTCAATCAGATCTTCAACAAAGATGAAGTCAATATTCATATTTTGTAAATTCAAGATCATAACATCTGTGAGCTCTGTGCCTGATGTTAAAACAACTGTATCAGACTGATTGAGTACATCCTGTGCAAGGATCATGCCCATTTCCAGTTCATACGCATCTTTCAAAAGCATTGTAGTTCCCCCTAGTCTCACAATTACACCTATACTCATTATATCGTAATTCATCATTTATATTCAAATTAATCTGAATATTCACTAATAACTATGAGACACAAAAAAGGCACATCTCGTAAGTATAACGAGATGTGCCTTTCTCTATTTGATTTTGTTTATCCAGAATGTTTTAAATTATCCTTCAAACTCCACATCAACAACTTCTCTACCCTCAATGGCTCTTGTCATCAAAGCTTCAACATCAAGTAAATTCTCCGATGCCACAATATCCTCCACGCGTGGTCTAGTCACAACTTTATCTGGAAGGAATACTGTACAGCAATCTTCAAATGGTAGAATTGATGTTTCAAAAGTACCAATCTTCTTCGCCACCTTGATGATATCCACTTTATCCATTGCAATAAGTGGGCGCAGTACAGGAAGCGTCACTCGAGAGTTTGTAACGGTAAGACCTTCGATGGTCTGACTCGCAACTTGTCCAATGCTCTCGCCAGTAATAAGAGCCTGACAATGTGTTAATTCAGCCACTCTCTCAGCAATGCCCATCATGAAACGACGTGATAAAATTGTCATTTCAGGAGCTGGACAATGCTCATTGATCGCTTGTTGAATTTCAAGTAAGTTTACTGAGTGAATACGAATTTTTCCAGTGTACTCTGAAATGATTCTTGCAAGGTCCATAACTTTCTCTTTAGCACGCTCACTTGTAAACGGATATGAATGGAAATGAACAGCTTCGATAGCCATACCACGTTTCGCTATCATCCAGCCTGCAACCGGGCTGTCAATACCACCTGATAAAAGAAGCATTCCACGGCCAGCACAACCATAAGGCATACCAGAGAAACCTGGAATGACACGGCAGTATACATACGTTTGATTACGTACTTCTACCGTTAGAGTAAACTCAGGTGAATGAACATCAACATGAAGGTCATCAATAGCATTGAAAATGTAACCGCCAACAAGTCGGCTAATCTCAGGAGATTTCAATTCGAAGCCTTTGTTCGAACGTCTGCTCTCTACTTTAAAGCTCTTGTAGTCTTTATCTTCCAATAATGATTTAACCTCTTCTAAAGCTGTTTCTTTCATCAGGTTAATGTCATTATTGATACGTACCGCAGGCGATACTGATACAACACCGAATACCTTTGTAACACGTTCTATCAATTCTTCAGAATCCTCAACATCGTGCTCGACAAATATACGACCATGCTGTTTTGATACTTGAACACCAGACATGTCTTTGATAACAGTCCTGATATTGTGAAGCAGTTTATTTTCGAAATAGTAACGATTACGGCCCTTTAGTGCAATTTCACCGTATCTGACAATAAGAAATTTTCTCATGTTTATCTCCCTTTGATTATCTTACTGAGCGCCTTTACAGACTCGCAAACGACTTCTGCAGCACACTCAACCTCTTTAACGTTTTGCTCAGCATTAAAGCTAAACCTAATAGCGCCTTCCATTTCTGGTTCTGTCATCCCCATTGCAGTAAGAACATGGGAGTAACTCTTGTTTTTTGAGGCGCAAGCTGATCCTGTTGATACATAAATGCCCTTCGACTCAAGTGCATGAAGAAGAACTTCTCCGCGCATTCCCACAAATGAAATATTAAGAATATGTGGTCCAAAATCGTCACCAAAACCACTATTCATCTTTAAATCAGTCAGTTCAGACTCAATTTTTCTCCAAAACGCATTTCTTAGGTGTTGAAGTTTTTCAATATCAGCATTAAGGTCAACCTGAACAAGTTCAGCCGCCACACCCAGTCCACAAAGCCCTGGAACATTCTCAGTACCAGGTCGTATACTCTTTTCTTGAGCGCCTCCAACTTGGCGTGGTGTAATCTTACTGCCATCTTTTATGAATAATGCACCTGTGCCTTTGGGTCCATGTATTTTATGCCCACTGATTGAGTATAAATCCACCCCAAGTCTCTTCACAGAAACTCTTAGTTTTCCAATAGCTTGTACACCATCTACATGAAATACAGGTTTTTTCTTTAGTTTTTTTAGTGCTTTAGCAATCTCTGCAACAGGTTGAATAGCACCCGTTTCATTATTTACATGCATTATAGATAGTAAAATTGTGTCTGGTCTAATTGTAGCCAATACATCTTCTTTTGAAACATAACCAAGTTGATTTGGCTTTATATATGTCACCTCGAACCCTTCAGTTTCTAATTGCTTACACGCATTCAAAACCGATGGATGTTCAACCTCTGTGGTTATAATATGATTGCCTGTTTTTCTATAGGCCTGTGCTGTTCCAAATATAGCAAGATTATTCGATTCAGTGCCTCCGGATGTAAAAAATACTTCTTTTTCAGACCCACCCAGCGCCTTTGCTACAAATCGTCTTGAATTTTTTAAAAGTTTCTCAGCTTGAATACCCATAGAATGCATTGAAGATGGGTTCCCGTAGTTATTTGTTAAGGCATCAACAACAGCTTCAACCACTCTTGGATGCGCACTCGTTGTTGCGCTATTATCTAAATAGACTTGCACCGTTATCACTCCCTGTTAAACATTCTCACTCATTGTAAATAATACATT
>Ga0209379_10001723_pt1 | contig 13906 bp, 11 predicted proteins | sample tdDd001_FD_187124 | JGI IMG/M metagenome (GOLD analysis project Ga0209379, IMG submission 187124) | Marine sediment microbial communities from the Atlantic coast under amendment with organic carbon and nitrate - tdDd00.1 (SPAdes)... | ecosystem: Environmental > Aquatic > Marine > Coastal >...
CGCCGCTCGACGCCCTTAACGTTCCCCGAAGGTTCAGTTAAGTCGTTTCCGCTCGACTTGCATGTGTTAGGCCTGCCGCCAGCGTTCAATCTGAGCCATGATCAAACTCTTCAATTTAAGATTTTGTTCGGCTCAATGAATACTGAACATTACATAAAGTAATGTTTGAATTGACTGTGCTGAGTCTTGCGACTCGTTGGTCACTTCGTTTCATTGAAACCTAATTTGATACCTAAGTATCTAATTGGATTATCATCAACGAGTGCCCACACAGATTGATAAGTTTATATTGTTAAAGAGCTTTTCGACTTGAGCTCTGCTCAAATCGGACGGCCATTTTAGCGAGATAAAGTTTAGTGTCAACCACTTTTTTCAAACTTATTTTCAAGCGTTTCCGCTTGGCTAATTGACCTTGCTAACTGGGCTTTCATTCTCTTCCAAACCTAAGCTTCGAAGCGTTCCCGTGTCAGCGAGGTGGCATTATAGAGATTGCGATCACATTGGCAAGCCCTTTTTCACGTTTTTTCTCACTTTTTTGTTGTTCGGACAAATTTGCATCAAAACCGTTTAAAAGAGCACGTTATTTCTACAGTTCTTTAAACTTATCAGCAAAAAGAGCCACTTTTTCCCAATTTGTGTATTCCACTTCTTTGGTCGTATCCGTTTCCCCACCAGTCATGGACATAATGAATTTAATCATCGTTTTATCAAACCAACTATAACGCGGGTAATAAAGAGCGCCCGCAAATACCCCGATTAACTTGGGTTGCCACGGTGATTTGTTAAGGAACGTCTTTATATAAGCACTGCCTTCAGGGGTATCTTTACCCTGTTCTTCTTTACGCGCGGTAAGGTTAACGCAAAAGAATGCCACCTTATTACCTTCAAGCTGTGATTTGTTCTTTGCAATAAACTGGTAAAGCTTTTTATTTAGGTGTCCATAGCGAATCGATGCACCGATAAGAACTTTCTCGTAATGAGAGAAGTCAATGTCAGTCGCTGTGTGCAGATCGACAGTCTCACATTCAAACTCGGTAAGTTGCTCTTCTATATAATGAAGAATTTTTTTTGTCTGCCCTTCACGGCTAGAGTATAAAAATAGTGCTTTCGCCACGGAATCTCCTTAGCTACGCCAAAACGTCGGCGTCAGTAAAATTAGTAAGGTAAATATTTCTAGTCGACCAAACAGCATCGAAACAATAAGTACCCACTTAGCTTTATCGTTAACATCACCAAAGTGCAGAGCAACTTCACCTAATCCAGGACCTAAATTATTCAACGTTGCTGCGACCGCTGAAAAGGCACTTAGCTCATCCATCCCAGTAGCGATAAGTCCTAGCATACAAACTACAAAAACTAATGCGTAAGCAGAGAAAAATCCCCATACCGCATCGACTACGCGCTGAGACAGTGCGCTGCCACCAACTTTGATGGTATAGACCGCTCTCGGGTGGACTAAGCGCTTCAACTCACGCACACCTTGTAATGTCAGTAGCAGGATACGAATCACCTTCATGCCACCACCAGTTGAACCGGCACAACCACCGATAAACGATGAGAACAGCAATAGCACAGGCAAAAACAAAGGCCACTCAGCAAAACCAGTGGTCGTAAAGCCCGCTGTTGTTGAGATCGATACAGTTTGGAATAGCGCTTGATCGAACGCCTCGTAAACCGTGTCATATGAGTGGTGATTGAGAAGGATTAAGAAACAAACCACAAACAGCAGCGCTTGAATAAATACGAACGCGCGAAACTCTGGATCTTTCCAATAGTATTTAGGATGAACACCACCAGATGCGAAGGCGGCAAAGTGAAGTGAGTAGTTACACGCTGATATCAGCAAGAACACCACAGTAATCATATTAATCGCGTAACTATCAAAATAACCGATACTGGCGTCATGAGTAGAAAAACCACCAATCGCGATAGTAGAAAAACTGTGCCCGATTGCATCAAATGGCGACATGCCGGCTAACCAAAAGGCAACCGCACAAGCTATCGTCAAACTTAAATAAATGTACCAGAGCGCTTTTGCCGTTTCGGCAATCCTTGGGGTCATCTTGGAATCTTTAACTGGTCCCGGAATTTCAGCGCGATAGAGCTGCATACCACCGATACCAAGCACAGGCAAAATAGCCACTGCGAGAACGATGATACCCATACCACCGAACCACTGCAGAAACTGACGATAGAATAAAATCGCCTTGGGAAGATCATCGAGTCCTACAATCACTGTCGCGCCAGTGGTGGTTAATGCAGAGAAAGATTCAAAGAAGGCATCGGTTACCGATACATTGGGGTTATCCGCGATAAGAAATGGCAAAGAACCAGCACTACCCAGTACGGTCCAAAATAGCACCACAATCAAAAAGCCATCACGCGCTTTTAATTCATGTTTGTGTCGGCGATTAGGAAACCAGCAAACAACACCACAGAAAAGTAGAACGAAGAAAGTCGTAACAAAGGGTACACCTGCACCATCTCTATAGATCAACGCCACCAATGCAGGAGCGAGCATAGAGATACTGAATAAGGCTAGTAGTAGCCCTACGATGCGAATAATAGAACGAAACTGCATGAATAGATGATGTGTGAAGCGTAGCTTCCGACTTCCTGATTATCTTTATTTTTAATCCAAAGCGGTAATATTTACCTTGGCGCCACTTTTATTGATGATTGTCTGAGAAAAGTCACTCACTTGACGTAATTCGATTTCAACCACCATTTTTACCAGTTCACTATATTCAGCACTGACTTCTACAGCACCAAATTGCGGGCATAGGGACTGAACAATAGGCATAAACCCATAGTCTAACTCCAGTAGTAGATTTGTGGTTATTTTTTTCTCAATAGTTTGAAGCGTCTTTAATGCTTGTTGTACGCCACCACCATACGCTTTAACCAACCCACCCGTTCCAAGCTTAATTCCACCGGAGTAACGGGTTACCACCGCAGTGATCTCCCCCACCCCAGAGCCAGATAGCTGTGCCAAAATAGGCTTTCCCGCCGTACCGGAAGGCTCACCATCGTCACTGAATCCCCACTTCATTGAGTCTTCAGGTCGACCAGCAACAAAACCCCAGCAATTATGCCTTGCATCCGAATGTTTGGTTTTAATTTCTTCAACAAACGTTTTTGCCGCCTCGATTGAAGGAGTGCGAGCAAGGTAGGTGATAAAAAGGCTTTTCTTTATCTCTTCTTCAAACTGAGTTGGTAAAGCTGGAACCAAATAGGGCTGGTCATTCATGGTGTTACTTCATTTTTCGCGATGCTTGCAGTGTAGCATGAGAGTGATTTCTGCGTCGCCTAAGATCTGTTCAAGCGCACAATGTTAAACAGTTGTTTAAAAAATGTATTGAATTTAACCACCAGCAAGTCCACACTAAAATAACTGGTCGAACCAGAACAAAAATAATACCACTTTCCTAGATAGACGCGAGCCTCTCCACGTTGAGAAAAACACACAGCTCGCCGCTATACACACAATCTAAGATTGTATGTCACGGAGATAGACAATGATTTACCAAGCCGAAACCCTACAGGTAAAGGAATTACAAGATGGCATTGCTGAGCTCAGCTTCTGTGCTCCTCAATCAGTCAATAAGCTCGACTTAGCAACGCTGGAGTCTCTTGATAAAGCTCTCGACGCACTGAGCACCCACTCATCACTAAAAGGACTACTGTTAACCTCGGATAAAGATGCCTTCATTGTAGGTGCAGATATTACCGAGTTCCTGGGCCTTTTTGCCAAGCAAGAATCAGAGCTAGATGAATGGCTAAGATTTGCTAATAGCATCTTCAATAAACTAGAAGACTTACCCGTGCCCACTATTTCGGTCCTAAAAGGCCATACATTGGGCGGTGGTTGTGAGTGTGTACTTGCTACCGACATGCGTGTTGGTGATAAAACCACCAGCATTGGCCTACCTGAAACAAAACTCGGCATTATGCCCGGCTTTGGCGGCTGTGTTCGTCTACCTCGTGTTATTGGTGCTGATAGCGCTATGGAGATCATCACTCAGGGTAAAGCTTGCCGTGCAGATGAAGCACTCAAGATTGGTTTACTCGACGCAATCGTCGATACCGCAGTATTAAAAGAATCAGCGATCCAAACTCTTAACCAAGCGATTAACGAAAAACTAGACTGGAAAGGTCGTCGCAAGCAGAAAACCTCTGCCCTGTCATTGAGCAAACTTGAGTCGATGATGAGCTTCACGATGGCGAAAGGTCTTGTGGCACAGAAAGCAGGGCCTCATTACCCAGCACCGATGACTGCCGTTATTACTATTGAAGAAGGCGCACGTTTTGCTCGTAATGAAGCGCTTGATATTGAGCGTAAACACTTCGTCAAACTGGCGAAATCTGAAGAAGCAAAATCACTGGTTGGCTTATTCCTTAACGACCAATACATCAAAGGCATTGCTAAGAAAGCCGCAAAATCGGCAAGCAAAGATACTCAGCGCGCAGCTGTGCTTGGTGCGGGTATTATGGGCGGCGGTATCGCTTACCAATCAGCACTGAAAGGCGTACCTGTGCTGATGAAAGATATCGCGCAACCATCCCTTGATCTTGGTATGACTGAAGCGTCAAAGCTGTTAAACAAACGCCTATCTCGTGGTCGTATTGACGGTTTTAAAATGGCAGGTATTCTTGCATCGATTACACCTAGTCTTCACTACGCAGGAATTGAGCAGTCAGATGTGATTGTCGAAGCGGTGGTTGAAAATCCAAAAGTTAAAGCCGCTGTATTGAGCGAAGTTGAAGCACACGTTGACCAAGATACTGTTATCACGTCAAACACATCGACGATTCCAATTAATCTACTGGCGAAGTCACTTAAACGCCCAGAAAACTTCTGTGGTATGCACTTCTTCAATCCAGTACACCGCATGCCATTGGTGGAGATTATCCGTGGTGAGCACACCTCTGATGAAACCATCAACCGCGTAGTTGCTTACGCCGCTAAAATGGGTAAATCCCCTATCGTCGTTAATGATTGTCCTGGTTTCTTTGTTAACCGCGTACTTTTCCCATACTTTGGCGGTTTCAGCAAACTACTCAGCGACGGTGCTGACTTTACCAAAATTGATAAAGTGATGGAGCGCCAGTTTGGTTGGCCAATGGGTCCAGCCTACTTACTTGATGTGGTAGGTATCGATACTGCGCACCATGCACAAGCTGTTATGGCACAAGGCTTCCCAGAGCGAATGGGTAAGCAAGAGAAAGACGCGATTGATGCTCTGTTTGAAGCCGATAAATATGGGCAGAAAAACGGCAGCGGTTTCTACAGCTACAGCGTCGACAAACGCGGTAAGCCAAAGAAAAGCTTCGATGACAACATCCTACCTGTACTAGCCGGTGTATGTAGTGAGAGACAATCGTTTGATGACCAAACCATCATTGAGCGCATGATGGTACCAATGATCAACGAGGTCGTGTTGTGTCTGCAAGAAGAGATCATTGCTTCTCCTCAAGAGGCAGATATGGCGCTGGTTTATGGTCTAGGCTTCCCTCCTTTCCGTGGTGGTGTGTTCCGCTACCTAGATAGCATCGGTATTGCTAACTTTGTTGAGATAACGAAGAAATATGCTGATTTAGGTGCGATGTACCAGGCACCACAAATGCTGATTGATATGGCGGCTAAAGGCGAAAGCTTCTTCGGCACACAACAGCAAGGTTCTATCTAAAGAGGGATTCCCAAAATGACTAATCAAACAAGAAACGTTGTCGTAGTCGATTGTCTACGTACTCCAATGGGTCGCTCTAAAGGTGGCGCTTTCCGTCATACTCGTGCTGAAGACCTATCAGCACATTTGATGAAAGGTATCCTTGCTCGCAACCCACAAGTAAACCCAAGCGAAATCGAAGATATCTATTGGGGCTGTGTTCAGCAGACACTAGAACAAGGCTTCAACGTAGCGCGTAACGCAGCTCTTCTCGCTGGACTGCCAATTGAGATTGGTGCCGTAACGGTAAACCGCCTGTGTGGCTCATCAATGCAAGCTCTGCATGACGGGACTCGTGCCATCATGACTGGCGATGCTGAGATCTGCTTAATTGGTGGTGTCGAGCATATGGGTCACGTGCCGATGAATCACGGTGTCGACTTCCACCCGGGTATGTCAAAAACTGTCGCCAAAGCAGCAGGTATGATGGGCTTAACCGCAGAGATGCTCGGTAAGCTGCATGGTATCAGCCGCGAACAACAAGATGAGTTTGCGGCACGTTCTCATGCTCGTGCACACGCAGCGACCGTAGAAGGCCGCTTTAAGAACGAAATCCTACCAATTGAAGGCCATGCGGCAGACGGAACACTATTCACTCTCGATCACGATGAAGTGATCCGCCCTGAAACTTCGGTTGAAGGCCTATCTCAACTTCGTCCAGTGTTTGACCCTGCAAACGGCACTGTTACAGCAGGTACATCATCAGCGCTTTCTGATGGGGCTTCCGCAATGCTGATCATGAGTGAAGAGAAAGCCAACGAACTAGGTTTGAAGATCCGTGCACGTATTAAAGGTATGGCGATCGCTGGCTGCGATCCATCCATCATGGGTTATGGTCCGGTTCCCGCTACGCAGAAAGCACTCAAGCGTGCTGGCCTATCGATTGAAGACATGGATGTGGTTGAGCTCAACGAAGCGTTTGCAGCACAATCTCTACCTTGTGCGAAAGACCTTGGCCTGCTCGATGTAATGGACGAAAAAGTTAACCTAAACGGCGGCGCGATAGCATTAGGTCACCCACTAGGTTGCTCGGGTTCACGCATCTCGACGACGCTAATCAACCTTATGGAAGACAAAGGTGCCAAGTATGGTCTAGCGACTATGTGTATTGGTCTCGGTCAGGGTATCGCGACGGTTTTCGAGCGCCCATAAGTTGAACATCATAATAGAATGCCCGCTCTGCAGCGGGCATTTTTTATTGGTTGTTAGACAGCTTATCTTCTAGATCAATAACATCGGCATTCGGTGATTTGTTATGGCTGTATTGCTCAAAATTGATCACTCGGCTGACAATTTCATCATCACCGACACTGTGTTTAAGCAAAGCGCTAATTTCCTTGAGAACGTAACTTCTTTTACAAGCTTAAGTTCGCCAATGCAAGACCGAGATGTTCAGAAACACTAAAGGCCAACTGCTCGGTGATTGGATCAATTGGAATATCCCTTTGGCCAAAAGCTGGTTGCGAGATTAGCGCACCTAAGAAACGTTGCCGTTCACTGGCGGCCTAAGTCCAAAGGGGTACCACTATCGAGCTTGGATCCAGTCTTGGTACAGTTGGTCACTGGATCCCAAGTAGTCCACCATCCACTCAATCATTTTGTGGTTGTCATCCTTGCGCCACACCAAACAACACTGGCTAAGAGGCTTATCTTCTGGCAATACTTTCTCAACCAATACACCTTCAGCAATAAGCGGCTGAGCAATATGTCGAGGCATGTAACCCACGCCAATACCATTTTTTAAACACTCGATTGCGCTGTACCAATTGGGGAGTAATAACCTTCGCTGTTTCGCGTAGTGTCCAGTATGGCGCTTGGGCAACACACTTGAAGTGTCATCTAAACAAATCGCCGGAAACTGACTAACATAAGCCTCATTTAAATGCTGTTGCCTAACACATGGGTGAGCCGGTGACATAACGAAGGCCCAATCTAGTACGCCCATATCTCTCACTTCAAAGTCACCACCAATAGGAATGGCAGAAGTCGCACCAATTACGATGTCAGCACGTTCTTGGGCAATAGCTTCCCATGAACCGTTAAACACCTCCATATTGATCTGCAGCTCTGCAAATTCAAACTGTTGGTAAAAGCTCTCAACCATAGGTTTAAGCTTGTCGAGTTTAACCACATTGTCGAGGGTTAGCTTTAAAGTCGACTGCCAACCATGCGCGGCGCGGCGAGTTTGTGACTTTAAATCTTCCATCTGGCGCAGAAGCATCCGCGCTTCGGCAATAAACAGCTCCCCAGCAGGCGTAAGCTCTACCTTACGCGGCAAACGACGGAACAAAACCACATCGAGTTCCTGCTCAACCTGCCTCACCCCATAGCTGATGGCGGAAGGGACCTTATGCAATACATCCGCTGCGGCGGTAAAACTGCCTAAGCGAGCAACGGTATCAAGCATCTCTAGAGAAGATTTCGAAAACATTCCACATCCATCAAAAAATTTGATTAATAACCAACAATCTTAGCGTTTCTAATTCTATGAATCGAAAAATAGAATGGCAAGGCAAATAAATCAGGGTCAAAACAAAACTGATACTGAGTAATTAATGATTAAATAATTTGATTGGAAAAATCATGACAATTTCTAAACTACAACTCGTTTACCTTGCTGCGCTCTCTATGCTGGGCTTTATTGCCACAGACATGTACTTACCAGCATTTAAAGCAATGGAAGTCGACTTTGCTACAGGTCCCGAGTACATCGCCCTTTCACTAACCGTGTTTTTGGTTGGCATGGCGATTGGTCAACTCCTATGGGGACTGGCATCAGACAAATTCGGCCATAGAAACACACTTGCCGCTGGTTTAACCCTTTTCACTCTAGCCTCATTCGGGCTAGCATTTAGCGATCAAGTTTGGCAACTACTCACACTACGCTTTGTTCAAGCGATCGGCGTGTGTGCACCAGCGGTAATCTGGCAAGCCATGGTCATCAAACGCCACGCTAACCAAAGTCAGCAGATTTTTGCCACTATCATGCCATTAGTGGCGCTATCACCAGCCCTTGCCCCTCAGCTAGGCGTACTACTCGCCGACAACTTTGGTTGGCACAGTATCTTTGTTGCACTGACGATCATGGGTGTATTGCTGGTTGCTATCACCATGGCACAGAAAAGCGAACCAACCACAACTAAGCCAACATCTGTCTCTAATGATATTAAAGCACTGGTTGGCTCCAAGACTTACCTTGGTAATGTGCTGATGTTTGCCACTGCTTCTGCTGCTTTCTTTGCTTACCTAACCGGTATGCCTGAAATCATGGCTCAATTAGGCTATGCCGCGAAAGATATCGGCCTAAGCTTTATTCCTCAAACGATCGCATTTATGGCTGGTGGTTACTTAGGTAAAGTCGGCGTGAAAAAATTTGGTGATGAGAAAGTACTCCGTCAGCTAATTGGCCTATTTAGTGTAGCCTCTCTGCTGATCTTTATCGCTTCTCAGTGGCAACTTAGCTCTATCTGGCCAATCTTAGCGCCATTCTGTTTGATTGCTGTGGCTAACGGCGCTCTGTATCCGATTGTCGTTAACCGTGCTCTTGCCAGTGCTAAGCAGAGCCCTGCAACCGCGGCTGGTTTACAAAACAGCCTACAAATTAGTGTCAGCAGCCTTTCAAGTGCGCTTGTGGCGGCGATGGCTAGTCAGGCCCAAATGGTAACAGGTTTTGCCATCATCATCTGTATGGCGGGACTATGGGCTGGCTACATTATTTCCAACAAAGAACTATCAAAGCACTTCAGTACCCCTGATAACTCACGCGTTGTTAGTGATGAATAAGCAATAAATAAAAAAGGCCCTAGCATGTTCGATGCTAGGGCCTTGTTATGATTCTAAGCGATTACTTTTGTTTAACTGGTCGCTGCCAGCCAGTAATTTTACGCTCTTTAGCGCGAGTAATTACTAACTCACCTTCTGCGACATCTTTAGTCAAAGTAGTACCAGCACCTACTGTAGCGCCATCTGCTACCGTTACAGGTGCCACCAACTGACAGTCAGAGCCAACAAACACATCGTTACCAATGGTAGTCTTAAACTTATTCGCGCCATCGTAGTTACAAGTAATCACACCTGCACCAATGTTAGTGCGCTGACCGATTTCAGCATCACCAAGATAAGTTAGGTGGTTAGCCTTCGAACCTTCACCAATACGTGCGTTCTTAACTTCAACAAAGTTGCCTACGTGAGAATCATTGCGCATCTCAGCACCAGGACGAAGACGAGTGAATGGACCAACAGTACACTCTTCACCAACGGTCGCGCCTTCAATCACGCTGTATGGACGAACCACAGTATTGTCATCAATTTCACAATCTTTCAGTACACAACCAGCACCGATAACCACATTGTCACCGAGTGATACTTTACCTTCGATGATCACGTTAGCATCGATTTCACAATCCATACCACATTGCAGTTCACCACGTAGATCAAAACGTGCTGGATCACGTAGCATCACACCTTGCTCAAGCAACTTCTGCGCTTGCATAGACTGGAACGCACGCTCTAGACGAGCCAGCTGAGCTCGGTCATTCACCCCTTCCACTTCAATCGGGTTTACCGGGTGAACCGCTTCTACTGCACGACCTTCATCGTGAGCGGCTGCAATCACGTCAGTTAAGTAATATTCGCCTTGGGCATTTTCGTTGTTTAGTCCTGCAAGCCAACGCTTCAGATCACCACCAGTGGCAACCATCACGCCTGTATTGATCTCTTTGATAAGCTTTTGCTCATCTGTCGCATCTTTTTGTTCTACGATCGCAACCACAGGACCATTACGACGCACAATACGGCCGTACCCCATTGGGTTATCTAGTACAACTGTTAATAGCGCGATACCACCATTTGGCTGAGCATCTAGCAAGTTCTCTATCGTCTCTTCAGAGATCAATGGAACATCACCGTAAAGCACTAAGATCTTTTCATCGTCTTCAAATTGAGGTGATGCTTGATCAACAGCATGGCCAGTACCCAACTGCTCCGCCTGAAGTACCCAGTTAACGTTCTCTTCAGCAAGCTCAGCTTGCATTTGATCACCACCGTGACCATAGACCAAATGAATATTCTGCGCACCTAAGCCATTACAAGTATCGATAACATGCTTTGCCATAGGTTTACCCGCCAAGGTATGTAATACCTTAGGCATATTAGAATACATGCGAGTGCCTTTGCCCGCAGCGAGAATAACTGCACTAAATTTCATTAGGTTACCTATATAGACGTTGTATTAAAGCTGAGAGGTATTCTAGACACTAATCGAGGATTAGTTAATCGAATGGGTTAAATTTCTAGTAAAAAATAAGCAAAAAGGCGGTCATATGACCGCCTTTATTTCTATAACAACTTGTCGATTATCGACGTTGCTGTGTCAGCTCGATCACTCGTAGCTGAGCAATGGCTTTAGCCAGTTCACTAGCCGCTTGAGCGAAGTCCATGTCGCCATGCTGATTCTGAATTGCTTCTTGAGCACGACGTTTAGCTTCTTCAGCCTTAGCTGCGTCCAGTTCATCACCACGGATAGCAGTATCAGCCAGTACAGTCGCTGTACCCGGCTGAACTTCTACCATACCACCAGAAACATAAATAAATTCCTCGTGGCCGTGCTGCTTAACAAGTCGCACCATACCAGGCGTGATAGCGGTTAGCAGCGGAGTGTGGCCGTGGTAAATACCAAGCTCACCTTCGCTACCGGTCACCTGAAACGTTTCAACTAGGCCAGAAAAGATTTTCTTCTCTGCGCTAACTACGTCTAGGTGAAAGGTTATTGCTGCCATATCGCCTCCTAGTTAGCCTTATAGCTTCTTCGCATTCTCGATAGCATCTTCAATTGCACCACAGTACATGAAAGCTTGCTCTGGAATGTCATCGTAATCACCAGCTAGTAGACCTTTGAAGCCACGTAGAGTCTCTTTAAGCGCTACGTAAACACCTGGGTCGCCAGTAAATACTTCTGCTACGTGGTAAGGCTGAGTTAGGAAACGCTCAATCTTACGTGCACGAGATACAACTTGCTTATCTTCTTCAGATAGCTCGTCCATACCTAGGATAGCAATGATATCTTTCAGCTCTTTGTAGCGCTGAAGAGTCTGCTGAACGCCACGTGCAATGTCGTAGTGCTCTTGACCTACAACTAGAGGGTCAAGCATACGAGATGTTGAATCTAGTGGGTCAATCGCTGGGTATAGACCCATTGCAGCGATGTTACGGTTAAGTACAACCGTTGCATCCAAGTGCGCGAACGTTGTTGCTGGAGACGGGTCAGTCAAGTCATCCGCTGGTACGTATACCGCCTGTACAGACGTGATAGAGCCAGATTTCGTTGACGTGATACGCTCCTGAAGTACACCCATCTCTTCTGCAAGAGTTGGCTGGTAACCTACCGCTGAAGGCATACGACCTAGAAGTGCTGATACTTCTGTACCTGCAAGCGTGTAACGGTAGATGTTATCAACGAACAGTAGAACGTCACGACCTTCGTCACGGAAACGCTCTGCCATTGTTAGACCAGTCAGTGCAACACGTAGACGGTTACCTGGTGGCTCGTTCATCTGACCGTAAACCATCGCTACTTTAGACTCTTCAGGATTTTCAACGTTTACAACGCCCGCTTCCTGCATCTCAAAGTAGAAATCGTTACCTTCACGAGTACGCTCACCAACACCTGCGAATACTGATAGACCAGAGTGTTGTAGTGCGATGTTGTTGATAAGTTCCATCATGTTAACGGTCTTACCTACACCTGCACCACCGAATAGACCGATTTTACCACCCTTAGCGAATGGACAAACTAGGTCGATTACTTTAACGCCCGTTTCTAGAAGTGCGATCTCGTTTGATTGCTCTTCGTAGCTTGGTGCTTCACGGTGGATAGAGTAAGTCTCTTCCGCACCGATTTCACCACACTCATCAATCGCATCACCAAGTACGTTCATGATACGACCAAGGGTCTTAGTACCTACTGGTACTGAAATTGGAGCGCCTGTATTTACTACTTCAACTCCACGACGTAAACCATCAGAGCTACCCATTACGATACAACGAACTACGCCACCGCCTAGCTGTTGCTGAACTTCAAGAACTAGACGCTCTTTTGAGTCCGTTACGTTTAGAGCATCGTATACACTTGGTACATCGCTCTGTGGGAACTCTACGTCGACTACTGCACCGATGATCTGTACGATCTTACCTGTAGCCATCGTTAATCCTCTAACTATTTAGTTTTACCTAAGCTTAAACCGCTGCTGCACCTGAAACGATTTCTGATAGCTCTTGTGTAATCGCCGCTTGACGCGCCTTGTTATACACAAGCTCTAAGTCATCAATCAGGTTGCTCGCATTATCAGTTGCAGCTTTCATTGCAATCATTCGAGCCGCTTGCTCACAAGCAAGGTTCTCAACCACACCTTGGTATACTTGAGATTCCACATAGCGCACTAGAAGCGTGTCTAGTAGTGCTTTTGGTTCTGGCTCGTAGATGTAGTCCCACTGGTGGGTACGCTGCATCTCTTCGCTGTCCGATTTAGGCAAAGGTAGTAATTGATCGATCGTTGGTTGTTGAACCATGGTGTTCACAAACTTGTTGCTCACAACATATAGGCGGTCCAATTCACCTTCATCGTATTTCTTCAGCATTACGCTAACAGAACCGATTAGGTCTTCAAGGCTTGGGCTATCGCCTAAACCAGAAACCTGAGCCGCTACTTTTGCACCGCTGTTATTAAAGAAGCCAGTTGCTTTTGAACCAATCAATGCCAGTTCAACTTCAGCACCTTTCTCTTTCCAGCTTTGCATGTCTATGACAGCTTTTTTGAACACGTTAATGTTCAAGCCGCCACATAGGCCACGGTCTGTTGAAACGATGATGTAACCAACACGTTTAGCTTCACGCTCCTCTAGGTATGGATGACGATACTCTAGACTTGCGTTTGCTACGTGACCGATCACTTTACGTATTGTTTCAGCGTATGGACGAGAAGCTTCCATTGCATCTTGAGAACGACGCATTTTTGAAGCTGCTACCATTTCCATTGCTTTCGTAATCTTCTGAGTGCTTTTAACACTACCGATTTTATTACGTATCTCTTTTGCGCCGGCCATCGTTACTCTCCATTAGTTGGTGGCATTACTGCCACCGACCTATTACCAAGTTTGGGTTGCTACGAAGTCGTCAGTCA
>Ga0209379_10001726_pt1 | contig 13881 bp, 10 predicted proteins | sample tdDd001_FD_187124 | JGI IMG/M metagenome (GOLD analysis project Ga0209379, IMG submission 187124) | Marine sediment microbial communities from the Atlantic coast under amendment with organic carbon and nitrate - tdDd00.1 (SPAdes)... | ecosystem: Environmental > Aquatic > Marine > Coastal >...
TGAAAAAATACTAAAGGGGGATTGGATGAAGAAAGAATTAATATTGTTAAGAGAGTATATGAAAAGAAATGAATTAGATGCTTATATAATACCAAGCAGTGATGCCCACCAGGGAGAGTATGTAGCCGACCATTTTCAGGGAAGAAAGTGGGTAAGTGGATTTACAGGAAGCGCAGGTACTGCTGTAATCCTGAGAGAAAAAGCGGGAGTATGGACAGATGGCAGATACTTTATTCAGGCACAGAGACAGCTGGAGGGATCAGGCTTTGATCTCTTTAAGATGGCTGTAGAGGGAGTACCTACCTATGGTGAGTGGCTGGCTTCAGAGCTTGTGGAGGGAGCAAAAGTAGGTTTTGATGGCAGAGTGATATGTCAAAATGATTTTCAGGGAATAGATAAAGAACTAAAGGGAAAAGACGTTCACTATCATATAAAAGAGGATGCCCTGAGTGAGATATGGGAGGAAAGACCGGAGCTGTCTAAGGATAAGATATTTGATTTTGATGTGAAGTTTGCAGGAGCAAGCCGTGAAGAAAGAGTAGAAGCGGTAAGAGAGGAACTAAGGAGGAAGAAAGCACAGATGTATCTTATATCATCTTTAGATGATATAGCATGGCTTCTTAATCTGAGAGGACAGGACGTGAAAAATACACCTTTATTTTATTCGTATGTAGTTGTAGAGGAGAAGAAGGTAGTTTTATTTATAGATGGTGAAAAGGTAGATACAAAGTTATCTGAAATATTAACAGGCAGTAATATAGATGTGATGCCGTATGAGGAGATCGGTAACTACCTTGATATGAATACAAAAGGAAAAACGATAATATGTGATCCTTCAAAAACAAGCAGATATGCTTATAGTTTCCTGGAAAATGGTAGTGTTATTGAGCAGCAGGATATGACTACAAAAAGTAAGGCTCTTAAAAATGAGGTAGAGAGGGAGCATGTAAGAAGAGCTTATATAAAGGACTGTGTTGCTCTGACTAAATTTTTTAACTATATAGAAAAAAATGTAGAAAAGGGTATAACAGAGCTTGGGGCAGAATCAGTGCTAGAAGGGTTCAGAAGGGAAGACAGCTCATTTATATATAACTCCTTCGATCCTATAGCAGGATACAGAGATCACGCAGCTATGATGCACTTTAAAGCGACTGAAGAAAATACATATACTTTAGAGAGAAAGGGATTCTTCCTGGTGGATTCAGGGGGACAGTATCTTGATGGAACCACAGATATTACAAGAACTCTTGTAATGGGTGACCTTACCCATGAGGAGAAATTTGATTTTACTATTGCTCTTCAGGGAGTAATAGAACTCTCTACAACCAAGTTTTTAAAGGGAACAAGCGGGTATGCTCTGGATACAATATGCAGAAAACCTATGTGGAACCAGGGTATAGACTATAAGTGTGGTACAGGTCACGGAATAGGGTTTTTCCTGAATATTCATGAGGGCCCTTGTGGATTTGGACCCAGACCAACTTATAACACACCTCTTCTTGAAGGAATGCTTGTAACTATTGAACCGGGAGTATATAAGGAAAACAGGCACGGAATAAGACATGAAAACAGTGTATTTGTACAAAAGTCTATGGAAAGCGAGTTTGGGGAGTTCTTAGAGCTTGAGACGATCACTTACTTCCCTATAGACACAAGGGCAATACTGGTAGATGAGTTAAGCAGCTTCCAGAGAAAGTGGCTAAATGATTACCATAAAAAAACTTATGAGATATTATCATCATACCTCACAGGGGATGATCTTGAGTGGCTAGAGGAAAGAACAAAAGAGATCTAATAGCCTATATGCAGGATGAAGGAGAAAAGGAATGGAAGCGACGATAGTAAATGTCCAGAAATACTCTGTTCACGATGGTCCAGGGATAAGAACAACTATTTTTTTCAAAGGATGTCCGTTGAAGTGCTGGTGGTGTCACAACCCTGAAAGTTTAAACCCTTCTGAAGAAATTGTCCAGTGTTCTGAAAAGTGCACTGGATGTGGAAGGTGTGTAAGCAAGTGTTCTGAAGATGCTATCCATATAAAAAACGGAGATCCCTTTGTAGAGCTGGAAAAGTGTAAATTATGTGGAAAGTGTGCAGAGTTCTGTATAAGCGAGGCCAGGGAACATATAGGGAAGGTAGTATCTGTGGGAGATATTATGGATAAAATAAAAAAAGACATAATATTTTATGAGGAATCAGGGGGAGGAGTGACATTTTCCGGAGGAGAACCTCTGATGCACTCAGAATTTCTGAATGAGACCCTGAAAAGGTGCAAGGTCCTGGGTATAAATACAACGGTGGATACCTGCGGATATGCTGCCTGGGAAAGATTTGAAAAGATCCACGATAAGGTAGACCTCTTCCTCTATGACCTGAAGATATTCAATGATGAAAAACATATTAAGTATACCGGGGTATCAAATGCAGTGATACTGGAAAACTTAAAAAAATTATCTGATCTGGGTAAAGATATCTATATAAGGATGCCTATAATAAGGGGAATAAATGATGACGATGAACATATAGATGGGAGTGTGGAGTTTATCTCTAAATTAAATATAAAACAGGTTAATATACTTCCATATCACAGATTCGGCATGGATAAATACCAGAAGCTGAGTATGTCCTACAAGCTTAGTGGGGATGAAAAGCCTCTGGATAAAACGATAGATAAGATAGTGAAAAAGTTCCGTAACAGAAATATAAAAGTAAAAGTAGGTGGGTGATAATTATGATGAATGAAAGAATTGAAAAACTAAGAAAACAAAGCGTAGATGCAGTTCCCAGAATATCCATGGAGAGAGCTGAAATAGTAAATGATGTTTATAGGGAGTATGAGGGAACAGTTTCTACTCCTGTACTGAGAGCACTGGTACTGAGAGAGCTAATGAGAAGAAAGACTCTGTGTATAAATGACGGGGAACTCATAGTAGGAGAGAGAGGAGAGGCGCCGGCAGCGACACCTACATATCCTGAGCTTTGCTGTCATACTGTTGAAGATTTTGAAATTATGAACAACAGAGAAAAGATATCATTTAAGGTAGATAGCAGAGCCAAGGAGATCCAGAGGGAAACTATAATTCCATACTGGGAGAAAAGGTCTATGCGTCACTCTATCCTTGAAAATGTAACAAAGGAGTGGCAGGAATGCTATGAATCAGGGATATTTACAGAGTTTATGGAGCAAAGGGGTCCTGGTCATACAGTGGCCGATGAAAAGATATATACCAAGGGGTTTATAGAGTTTAAAAAAGATATAGAGGAAGCTATAAAAAACCTGGATTTTCATGGAGATGAAAAAGCCCTGGATAAGAGGCACCAGTTAGAGGGGATGAGTATAGCCTGTGATGCGATAATGATACTGGGAGAGAGATATTCCAAGCTTGCAGGAGAGATGGCTCTAAAGGAAGAGGATCCTGTAAGAAAAAAGGAGCTAATGGAGATATCCAAAAGATGCAGCAGAGTACCGTCCCATGCTCCGGAAACATTTGAGGAAGCCCTGCAGATCTACTGGTTTGTACACCTGTGTGTAATCAGTGAGTTAAATCCGTGGGATTCATTTTCTCCAGGAAGACTGGATCAGCATCTGAATCCATTTTATATAAAAGCAGTGGATGAGGGAAGGTTAGATGCTGAAAAAGCCAAGGAACTTCTTCAGTGTCTGTGGATAAAATTTAATAATCAGCCTGCTCCTCCCAAGGTAGGAATTACCCTCAAAGAAAGCGGAACATATACAGATTTTGCAAACCTTAATACAGGGGGACTAAGGGTAGACGGGTCAGATGGTGTAAATGAAGTGAGCTATATAATACTTGATGTGATGGATGAGCTTAAGTTACTTCAGCCCAGTTCCAATGTGCATATAAGCAAGAAAACACCTCAGGCATTTTTGAAAAAATCCCTTGAAGTGGTAAGGAAGGGATGGGGACAGCCAGCTCTTTATAATACAGATGCTGTAATCCAGGAGATGCTTATCGCCGGAAAAACCATAGAGGATGCCAGATGCGGCGGGAACAGCGGATGTATAGAGACCGGTGCTTTTGGTAAGGAAGCCTATATACTGACAGGTTATATGAACCTCCCCAAGATACTGGAGATAACACTAAATAATGGTATAGATCCTATGACTGGTAAAAAACTCGGAATAGAAAGTGGGAGACCAGAGGAGTTTAAAAGTTATGAGGAAGTTTTTGAAGCATATAAAAATCAGCTGAAGCACTTTATAGATATAAAGGTGAAGGGAAACAGGATAATAGAAAGACTCTATGCGACTAAGATGCCGGTTCCGTTTTTATCGGTTATTATAGATGACTGTATCACAGAGGGAAGAGACTATAATGCAGGGGGAGCAAGGTATAATACCTCTTATATCCAGGGGGTAGGAATAGGTAATATCTCAGATATGATGACCTCTATTAAATATAATGTTTTTGATAAGGAAAGATTTTCAATGGAGGAGCTGTTAGAAGCTGCAAGGGCAGACTTTAAAGGTTATGAGGATATACTCCATATGGTGGTAAATAAAACACCAAAATACGGGAATGATGACGATTACGCCGACGATATAATGCAGGATATATTTTATTCCTATTACAATGAAGTCAATGGAAGAAAGAACTGTAATGGGGGAGAGCACAGGATAAATATGCTGCCAACTACCTGTCACGTATACTTTGGATCTGTAATAGGAGCTACTCCAGACGGAAGAAGGGCTAATAAACCTCTGGCTGACGGGATATCTCCGTCAAAAGGTGTAGATAAGACAGGGCCTACAGGGGTAATTAAGTCAGCATCTAAGATGAATCACCTGATAACAGGAGGGACACTCCTCAATCAGAAGTTTACTCCTTCTATGGTAGAGGGAGAGCAGGGGATAGATAACTTAGCATCCCTTGTGAGATCATACTTTAAGATGGATGGGCACCATATTCAGTTTAATATTATAAGTAAAGATGTACTTTTAAAAGCTCAGGAATCTCCTGAAGAGTATAGGGACCTCATCGTAAGAGTAGCAGGTTTTAGTGACTTTTTCTGGAATCTGGATAAAGCTCTTCAGGATGAGATAATCGAAAGAACTGAGCAGGAATTTTAAAGAAAATCGATATTCTGGGGGAAAGATGAGTAAAAAAATAGGTTTTATAGGCTGCGGAAATATGACTCAGGCTATGATAGGAGGGGTCATAAAGGCAGGAGTATATGTGGGAAAGGATATAGTAGTATCCGACCTGGATGAGGGACTGCTGTCAAAGGCAGCTGAAAGCTATGGAACAAACATAACTACAAGTAATATCCATACAGCCAGGGAGGCAGATATACTGATACTGGCTGTAAAACCAAATCTCTACGGGATTGTGATAGAGGAGATAAAAGCTCATGTAAGGGACGGTGTCGTCATCGTAACTATTGCAGCGGGAAAGAGTATAGAGAGTACGCAAAACTTCTTCGGGAAAGATATAAAAATAGTAAGAGTGATGCCAAATACCCCTTCATTAGTAGGAGAGGGGATGTCCTCTCTGTCACCAAACAACCTCATGACTCCAGAGGAGACAGGAGAAGTTACAGCTATATTTGAGAGCTTTGGGAAAACAGAAGTTGTGGATGAAAAGCTCATGGATGTGGTAACATCTGTAAGTGGATCATCTCCTGCTTATGTATATATGTTTATAGAAGCTATGGCAGACGGTGCTGTACTTGATGGTATGCCAAGGGATAAAGCCTATAAGATGGCAGCTCAGACGGTCTTAGGAGCAGCCAAGATGGTATTGGAGACAGGTATTCACCCGGGGCAGCTAAAGGATATGGTGTGTTCTCCAGGGGGAACTACAATAGAAGCGGTAACTGCTCTGGAGGAAAAGGGAATGAGAGATGCTGTGATTACAGCTATGAGAAGGTGTACAAAAAAATCAAAGGAGATGTCTAAGTAGGCATCCGTAAAAGGAGAAAGATATGTTTAATACCAATGAATATTTTGAGGGAAGAGTAAAATCAATTAGTTTTGAAAATGCTGAGGGACCGGCAACTATAGGAGTTATGGCTCCAGGAGAGTACAAGTTCGGAACATCTAAAAAGGAGTATATGACTGTTACATGTGGTACGATGGTAGTAAAGCTTCCAGGGAACGACAATTGGGAGGAAGTAGCAGCAGGGGAGACCTTTGAAGTAGAGGCAGATAATTCATTCTTAGTAAAGGTAGAAGCTGAAACTTCATACCTTTGCCTGTATAGATAGGCTGATAAAACATCTTTAAATAAAAAAACACCTCTTTACTCCTTAGGAGAGTAGGGGTGTTTTTTTATTGAGTTTTATATTTAATTCTCTGTAAAATTATCCTCGTATGATCAGAAAACATCTATATTAAAGAGTGGAAACCTTTAGGTCATGAGCTCTGTAGAGCTTTGAGTAGAGGTTATGGAATGCCAGTAGTTCAGAGTGTGTTCCCTCTTCGACGATCATTCCTCTGTCTAAGACTACGATACGGTCTCTGTCCTTGATAGTTGAGAGTCTGTGAGCTATGGTGATAGTAGTTCTGTTTTTAGAAAGTTCATCCAGTGAATCCTGTATCAGTTTTTCAGTGGTATTATCAAGGGATGAAGTAGCTTCATCCAGAATAAGAATAGGAGGATTTTTTAGAAAGACCCTTGCTATTGCTATCCTCTGTTTCTGTCCGCCGCTCAGTTTTACTCCACGCTCTCCCACCTCAGTGTCAAAACCACCAGGAAGAGATGAAATAAACTCATAGATATTGGCTCTCTTGGCAGCTGTTCTAATCTCTTCCAGGCTAGCTTCCAGACGACCATAGGCTATATTTTCTCTGATTGTTCCGTCAAATAAAAATACTTCCTGCTGAATAATACCTATATTCCTTCTGAGGGAGTTTAGAGTTACCTTTTTTATATCCTGACCATCTATTGAGATGCTCCCCTTTTCTATCTCATAAAACCTTGGAATTATAGAGGAGATAGTAGTTTTACCAGCACCACTATTACCTACAAGAGCTATATTTTCCCCAGGCTTTATCCTGAGGGAAAACTCCTTAAGGATGGGAGCAGATCCATTTTTATATGAAAATGAAATACCCTCTAGTGCGATCTCTCCCTTTTCCACCATTAATTCCTTAGCACCTGGACTATCTTCAATCTCAGGGGAGATGGAGATAAGCTCCTTAAACCTATGGAAGCCGGTCATTCCTTTTTGATATGTTTCCATGAGGTTCATCATCTTTCTTATGGGCATAAAAAACTTATTGGTATAGAGGAGGAAACCCACAAGAACTCCCATGGAGATATCCCCGTTAAATACCAGTTTTCCTCCGAAAAATAGTATTGTAAGGTGAAGCATATTCATAATAAGAGCCAGTCCTGAAAAATATCTTGCGGCAACTATGAAAACCTTGTTTTTTACCTCTCTGAAATCAAGGTTTTTAGACTGAAACTTAGACTTTTCAAATGGTTCATTGGTAAAGGCTTTAACTACCCTTATCCCTCCGATACTGTTTTCAGCCTGGGAGTTGATATCAGCTATTTTTTTACTGGATTCCCTGTAGTGTTTTACCATTATGTTTTTATTGAAAAAAGCAAAACCTATAAGAAGGGGAAGCACAAGAATAACTATGAGAGTAAGATGAGTGCTCATAACTCCCATGAGGATGATGGAGCCAAAGAGGCTCACTCCTGCCAGGAAAAAATCCTCTGGGCCTCTGTGAACAAAGGATGATATTCCGCTCAGGTCATTAACAAGTCTGGACATGATGACCCCGGTCTTTGTGTTATCAAAGTATGAAAAACTCAGCTTTTGTATGTGGGTAAATAGATCTCTTCTCATATCAGTCTCGATATTCATCCCTAAAAGTCTTCCTCTGTACTGCACCAGAAATCCTACAAAATACTTTGACAGAAAAACAATGAGCATCCCTATACACACCAGGTAAAAGTGATCTATATTCTGTGTGGGAATGAGTTCATCTATGGAGTATCTCACTGCAAAGGGAAATATAAGATCCAGAGAAGACATAAGAAAAGCAAAGAAAATATTAAAAAGAAACATGGCTTTATATGGTTTATAATATTTTAAAAATAGCTTAAGATCTGTCATAACTGCTCCTTTTAACGGTAATTATTTTGATTTAATCATACATCATTTTAGAAAAATATACACAATATATTTTTTTTTCCTTTTGAAAGCCTTAAAATTAAAGGCTTATGAACAAGTATACATTTTTTTAATCATTTAGGTGTGAAATATCTCTTAATTATATATGGTTCATGTATGACTATTTCAAACATAATATCAATGAAGGTAATTCAACGACCATAAGGAAAACTTAAGATCATTTTTATTAGTTTAGTGTATTAAAAATGCACTTTTTGTCGAAATACATTTGACTTTAAGCAGGAAGTAGGAGTATAATCGTTAGTGAAAAATGATTATTTGGTTCTCTATGAAAAAGAGATTAAAAGGGAAGAGGAGTGAGATGCTCCCACGGTCCCGCCACTGTAATGCTGACCTCAATTCAATATTCCACTGGGTAAACTGGGAAGGAGAGTTGTAAGGGTTGAAGCTAAGTCAGGAGACCTGCCAGGTAGATATAGTACCATATTATCTTGCGCGGACAGGAGTAATATAAGAGACCTTTTTTTAGTACGATCAGGTTTTTTGTATATAAATTTTAAGTCCCCTTCAAGATATATTGAAGGGGACTTTTTTTATTACAAAGGGAGGAAAGAGAAATGAAAAAAATGTTTGCTGCAGTTATTCTATTAATGGGGATATGCAGTGCAGGAGCTATGGCTCACGGGGGAAATACAGCTAGTCAGGGAGAAAATATATTTGAAAATCTTCATAAGGGAGATAAAAGGGCAGTGCTTGTAGTTCACTTTGGAACCACAGTTGCAGATACAAGGGAAAAGACGATAGACGAAATAAACAAAGAGTTTACAGAAGAGTTTGAAGGGTTTGAAGTAAGAGAAGCATTTACATCAAGAGCGATCATAAGAAAGCTAGGGAAGCAGGGGATAGAAAAGGATAACCCTATGGAAGCTATGGACAGGTTAGCTAAGGAAGGATACACTCATATCCTGATTCAGATGACAAATATCATAAACGGTGTAGAAACAGAAAACCTTCAAAATGAAATCAAAAACTATTCAGATAAATTTGAAGTAGTAAGAGTGGGGACCCCTCTATTAACAGAGACAGATAATTATAAAACTGTAGCAGAGGCAATAAGAAAAGAGATTCCTGCAGATAAAGATACAGCAGTAGTTGTAGTAGGTCATGGTACACATCACTATGCTGGGGCAGCTTATGCCAAGATGGACTATGTATTTAAGGCAAAGGGATATGAGAACTACTTTGTGGGAACAGTGGAAGGGTATCCTGCAATAGAAGATGTGGAAAACCAGTTAAAAGCTAATGGGTATAAGGATGTAATCTTAGCTCCCTTTATGTTTGTGGCAGGAGATCATGCAATAAATGATATCGCCGGTGAATGGAAGGAAGAGCTTGAGGAAGATGGATACAATGTGAAGGTAGTAATAAAGGGTCTGGGAGAGTATGGAGATATCCAGCATATGTATATGGATAGTGCTTATAACGCAATGGTAACTGAAGTAGAGGATATGGCAGCTAAGAAAGCAAAGCTTGCTAAGAAGTAAATTAAAAGGGGGAGGGAAGAAATGAAGAGATTAATCTTTATATTTATTATTTTATCAGTCTTTACCTATGCTGCTGAATACGAAGTTATCGATGTTCATGGGAAGGTCCATAAACTGAATAAGAGCTATAAAAGAATAATCTCTCTCTACCCTGCTCATACTGAAATACTAAAAGAGATAGGTGCTGTAAGTAAGGTTGTAGGCAGCACAGCAGACAGGGGTTCAAAGTTAGAAGAGGGAATGGTAGAGTTTAAGCTTGGAGATTCTGTGGAGAAATACCTGAGCTTAAGACCAGATCTTGTACTTGTGAGACCTATGGTTGAAAATAAATATGAAAATCTTATAGCGGTATTGAAGTCAAGGGGTGTAGAGGTGATTTCTCTACACCCTAAAACCAGTTCGGAGCTCGAGGGGTACTGGAAAGCGATCGGACAACTGTCGGGAGAGACCGAGGGAGCCAGCAGGTATATAGGGGATTTTCATAGTAGGCTAGAAGAGCTGAAGAAAAAAGATACTGCAGTAAGGAAAAAAGTATTCTTTGAGGCAAGGTATAACAGAGGAATATATACAAATGCTAAAAATTCCATAGCTTCCTGGGTACTAGAGACTTCAGGAGTGGATAATATTTTTGAGGAAGAAAGTCCCACAGGGTCTACAATAATTCCCATAAAGCATGAAAAACTCCTCTCCAAGGGAGATGATATAGATATCTATATAGCCCAGAAGGGAACTATGAACAGAAGGAGCTATAAAGATATAGACAGAAGCAGCGGGTATCAGCTGATAAAAGCAGTGAGAAACGGAATGATAATTATCCTAGACGAAAAGGTAATGTCCCGTCCTACATCAAAGATACTGGATGCAGTGGAAGAGATAAAAAAATATCAGGAAGATAACCTGGGAGTGATTGAAAGATGATGGGAATAGTAATATCGGGAACAAGATCGGGAGTGGGAAAAACAACAATAAGTACAGCTATTATGGGTGCTATGGATGATACGGCTCCCTTTAAAGCAGGACCAGATTATATAGACCCCAGGTTTCATGAGTTTATAACCAAGAAGAGCTCGTATAACCTAGATATCTTTATGTGTGGAGAAAAAAGAGTGAGTGAGCTCTACTATGAAAAAACAAGAGATAAGTTTGGAGTGGTAGAGGGAGTGATGGGACTGTATGACGGACTTGGTCATGGCCTTGATAACGGCAGTACAGCACACCTTGCAAGAACTCTGGGACTTCCTGTGATACTGGTTGTAGACGCTAAAGGAGGATCTACCAGTATAGCAGCTCAGGTACTGGGATATAAACTGCTAGATACCAGAGTGAAGATAGGGGGCGTAATACTAAACAACGTTTCCAGTGAAAAACTCTATAGGATGCTGTCTGAGGGTGTGGAAAAATACGCCGAGGTAGAGTGTGTGGGATATTTTCCAAGGGACAGCGAGATAAGTCTTGGGAGCAGACACCTGGGACTAAAACAAGCTGAGGAGATGGTGGAGCTTTCTCTGACCCTTGAAAAACTAAGAGGAATGGCTAAAAAATACATAGATATAGAAAGAATAAGAGAGATAGCTAAAGAGGCCGCTGAAACCATAGAAAGTGGAATCCAGAAGGTAAAAGAGATAGAGATGAAGGATGAAAGATACAGGGGGATGCAGGTAGCAGTAGCCAGAGACAGTGCATTTACCTTTTACTATAGATACAATATAGAACTTCTGACTAAGCTAGGGGTGAAGATAAACTACTTTAGTCCCCTAGCCAATGAACCTGTTCCTGAAAAAACAGACTTCATCTATATTGGGGGAGGTTATCCTGAAAACTTTGCGAGGGAGCTGTCTGAAAACAGGAAAACTATAGAATCTATCAGGGAAAATCATGAAAGAGGAGTACCTATCTACGGAGAGTGCGGGGGATATATGTATCTGGCATCGGAGATAAAGCTCACCGACGGTAGTATCCATCCCATGTGTGAGATACTCGACGGGAAGATGGAGATGAAAAACCGTCTCAATATAAGAAGGTTTGGATATATCGACCTTGTAACAGATAAAGGAACTAAGGGAAGGGCTCATGAGTTTCATTATTCCGGGGTAGATGAAGATGACAGCAGGAACTATTACTTTGATGCCATGAAAACCGACAGAAGATGGAGGTGCGGCGAAAAAAAGGGGAACACAATAGGGGGATATCCTCATATACATTTTTTAGGAAATGAAAATATATTTGAAGAACTATTCGGAAAGGGGAGATAAAGGATGACTTATATAAAGGTACCTATGGATATAGAGAAGAGAAGTTTTGAGATAATCGAAAGTGAGATGGGAGAGGAGAAAAACAGATTTAAATCCCATGAGATGCCAATAGTAAAGAGAGCTATCCATACAACAGCTGACTTTAACTATGGAGAGATAATAGAGTTTTCAGAAGAGTTTATGGAAAAATCCAGAGAAGCTATCCTTGGGGGATGTAAGATATATTGTGATACTAAGATGATAGTAAACGGACTTTCAAAGAAAAACTTAGAAAGATTTGGGTGTGAAGCTTATACCCTGGTATCTGACCCAATGGTAGCAGCCGAAGCGAAGAGAAGAGGAGTAACGAGATCTATCGTAGGAATGGAGAGAGCAGCAAAGGATCCTGATACAAAGATATTTCTTATAGGAAATGCTCCCACAGCTTTATTTACACTGCTTGAGATGATAGACAAGAAGGAAGCGGCTAAGCCAAACCTTATTGTAGGAGTACCAGTAGGCTTTGTAGGAGCTGCTGAATCCAAGGAGGATCTGGCAGCCAGAGATCTCCCGTATATCCTAACCAAGGGAAGAAAGGGAGGAAGTACAGTGGCAGTATCTATACTGCACGGGATCCTATATCAGCTGTTTGACAGAAAAGACTTCTAATGAGTAAAGATATCAGCCATAGTAATCTGACAACCTGTTACTGTGGTAGTTATTGTGGTAAATGCTTGGGGGAAGGAGTTCAAATGGAGAGATATATCTATCAAAATGGTAAAAAATTAAGATGCGGCTATACCACAGGAAGCTCAGCAACTGGGGCAAGCCTTGGAGCTCTCTGTAACCTCATGGATGAGAGGGTAGAGGGGATAGAGATAAGGGCATTAAACGGCTGGGATATCCCCCTGGTACTGCATAATCAGGAAAAAAAAGATAAATATGCAATGGCCTCTGTAATAAAAGATCCGGGAGATGACCCTGATATCACAAGGGGGATACACATCTACTCTAAAGTATCCTGGGGTAAGCCTAGTGATGGCAGACGGTACTTTGTGAATGAGGAAGGTAATATCTACCTCACAGGGGGAAATGGTGTAGGAACAGTAACTAAAAAGGGACTTCAGGTAGGTGTGGGATACAGCGCTATAAACCCGGGACCAAGAAGGATGATATTTGAAACCCTGGAAAAAAAGATCCCCTCTGAAAAAATATTAACAGTGGAGATAAGTATTCCGGAAGGGGAGGAAAAGGCAAAGAAAACCTTTAATCCAAAGCTTGGAATAGTGGATGGATTATCCATCCTAGGAAGTACAGGAATAGTAAAACCAATGTCTGAAGATGCTCTTATAGATTCCCTTAAGATAGAGATATCTGTCTATAAAGAGGAAAAGAAAAAAGATTATGTGGTATTCACCTTTGGAAACTATGGAAGGAAATTTATAAAGGAACATACAAACTACTCAGAGGAGGAGGCTATTATAACCTCTAACTATATAGGAGCTATGATAGATGAAGCCTACAGGCTGGGATTTAAAAAGGTATACCTGGCAGGTCATATAGGAAAGTTTGTAAAGCTTGCAGGAGGGATATTTAATACACACTCCAAGGTAGCAGACGCAAGACTTGAGATACTCACAGCTTGTGCAGTGGTAGCTGGTGAAAGTAGTGAGATCCTGCAAAAGATAATAGGATCAAATACCACTGAAGAAGCAGTGGAGTATATAGAAGGCACTAAGGTGTGGGAGGTAGTAGGGAAAAGAGCATTAAAATATCTCAGAGAAAGAACCTACGGTGAGATAGAGATGGAAGTTGCATTCTTCTCCTTTGAAAAGGGGAAACTCTATGAAAGCCAGGGGGAGTCAGATGAATAAGATAAAGATAGTAGGCCTTGGCCCGGGAAACTTAGATTACCTCCTGCCCATATGTAAAAAGCAGATAGAGGGAGCAGATATCCTAATAGGGGGCAGAAGAAATATAGAGTCCCTGGAGGAGAT
>Ga0209379_10001728_pt1 | contig 13866 bp, 13 predicted proteins | sample tdDd001_FD_187124 | JGI IMG/M metagenome (GOLD analysis project Ga0209379, IMG submission 187124) | Marine sediment microbial communities from the Atlantic coast under amendment with organic carbon and nitrate - tdDd00.1 (SPAdes)... | ecosystem: Environmental > Aquatic > Marine > Coastal >...
CAAAATTACCCTGTTCTTTTGCGCTGGCTCTCTCTACTGCGCGACGAGAAAAACCAAAATCAGCGAGCTGGCCGGCATAGGCAAACAACTGCCCTGGACGATGGCCGCCTTTTTTATTGCCTCTCTTGGGATGATCGGTATTCCGCCCGCATCAGGTTTTATCAGCAAGTGGTATTTGCTCACAGGAGCGATTGAGGCTGACCAGCTAATTTTTCTCTGGGTCTTGCTTATTAGCTCGGTACTGAACGCCGCCTATTTTTTACCGATAAGTTATAAGGCTTTTTTCGAGACGCAACCTAGCCAATCACCTGATACTGGCTGTGTTTCACCCGGCATAAAGGAAATCCCGCTGGTAACCATCCCACTGGTTGCTACCGCTATACTGTCACTGGTACTTGGGATCTACCCGCACTACTTTCTCGCATTGGCGCAGGGGGTATTGGGATGATCAAGCGAGCGCTTTGCCTCAAGCTACTTCTGCTCGCTGCCATTGCGGTCGTTATCGCTGATTTTTTTGCGCCTCGTCACCACCTCTATTTTATCTGGGACAGCTTCCCGGCCTGGTCAGCCCTATATGGCTTTATCTCCTGTATTGCCATTATCTTTATCTCCAAGTTTCTGGGTCATCAGTTTGGCCTGATGCGCAAAACCGACTACTACCAGAAAAGCGAGCAGCCTTCTGCAGCTACAAATGGGCAAGGAGGGGCTGATGAATAGCTGGTTTCACCCCGGAATCATTTTCTTTATCGCCGCTGCCCTGCTGCCGCTTGTCGGTTTGCTTCCCCTCGGTAAACCGCTGGGGAAGAGAAAAAAAGACAGAGCTCAGAAGATCAGGCAAATCATTCTTATTGCAGCTCCGCTAATTGCCATTTTTTGTACGCTATCTACCATCTTTAGCAATACCATAGCTGCCGGCGACTACTGGCAGTTTGATTTTATCGGTGTCCCCGTCACTCTGGGTTCTGTGGACAAGCTCAGCCTTTTATTTAGCTGTGTGTTCACCCTGATGGCACTCATTGGCGCTGTCTATTCACTCCATGTCAGCAATACCGGCGAGCACAGCGCTGCTTTTATCTATGTCGGCAGTGCCCTTGGCGTCGTCTTTGCTGGTGATTTCCTGTCACTGTTCGTGTTTTGGGAGCTGATGGCCTTTGCCTCTGCCTATCTGATATTTGCCTCTGGCACGGCGCAATCCACAGCAGCAGGTCATCGCTACCTGTTGGTGCATATCACTGGCGGGGTTTGCCTGCTGGGTGGAATTTTGCTTCATTACCATGAAAGCGGTTCTATGATGTTTAGCATGATGGATCAAAGTCACAGTGTCGGTTTTTACCTCATATTGACCGGCTTTATCCTTAATGCCGCCGTACCACCACTCAATGCCTGGCTAACTGACGCCTATCCTGAGGCAACCGTCACTGGTGCCGTGTTTATGTGTGCCTTTACCACCAAGACAGCTATCTATGTGTTATTGAGGGGGTTCCCCGGCACTGAAATCCTGATCTGGCTGGGAACAATCATGGCGGTCTACGGTGTGATCTACGCCGTATTGGAAAATGATTGTCGACGCCTGCTGGCCTACCATATTGTCAGTCAGGTCGGCTACATGGTTGCCGCCGTCGGCATAGGCAGTGAGCTGGCATTTAATGGCGCTGCCGCCCACGCCTTTGCCCATATCCTCTACAAGGGGCTTCTTTTCATGGGGGCTGGTGCTGTTATCTATATGACGGGAAAACGCAAGCTCACCGAGTTGGGCGGGCTGTACAAAGTCATGCCCGTGACTCTTTGCCTGTATATGGTTGGCGCGCTATCGATCTCTGCCTTTCCCCTTTTTAGCGGTTTTGTCAGCAAATCACTGGTCATCGCTGCCGCCGAACAGGATCATCTGGCTATCGTCACCCTGATGCTGTTACTCGCCTCATCCGGTACTTTCCTCCATACCGGGCTAAAACTGCCTTACTATATGTTTTATGGTAAAGACAGCAGCCCTCAAGGCACAGCAGTAAAACGTCAGGAACCGCCGCTCAATATGCTGATAGCCATGACCATGGCCGCCATTGCCTGTATTGCAATCGGCGTCTTTCCCCAACTTCTGTATCAATTGCTCCCTTATCCGGTTGACTTTGAGCCCTACTCGGCAGCTCATATCACGGCCACATTGAGTATATTGATCTTCACCGCTCTGGGTTTCGTGATTTTTCTCAAGCATCTGGATCCGGAAGATACCATCAGTCTGGATACCGACTGGTTTTACCGAAAGGGATCTGCTGCTTTCATGTGGCTGGCGCATCATCCGATCAGTCGCTATGAACAATGGATGAGTGGAGCAAGCCTTGGGTTACTGTCAGGCGCCCGACAAATAGCCAAGCAAGGATTGCGGCTGGATAAAGAATTGATTGACGCTGCCGTCAATGGTATCGCCAACCTAACCCGCCGCAGTGGCCAGCAACTTCGTCGATTGCAATCAGGCATCATCAGCCACTATGCCCTTGCGATGGTTATTGGAATAGCCGCTAGCCTGCTTCTCTTCGGCTGGGTGAGGTAATTGATGGAGATAATGAACTTGCCGCTGTTATCTCTGCTGATTGCTCTGCCGCTAGTAGGCGCTCTGTCACTCATCATAATACCCAGCCCAACGGCAACACGCTGGATAACACTCGGTTTTGTCACCGCCGATCTACTGTTGGCGGCACTGCTTCTATGGCTGTTTGACGGCAACAGCCACCAAATGCAATTTCGTGAAACCCTAGTATGGGTCCCTGCTCTCAATATTTATTACAAGCTGGGAGTCGATGGTTTTAGCATCCTGTTTATCTTCCTGACAGCATTGGTCGGCTGGGTCTGTGTGGTTGCATCTTGGCGGGCTATCCAGCAACGAGTCAGGCAGTTTATGGCCAGCCTTCTAGTGATGCAGGCTTTGATGCTCGGTGTGTTCTGCGCTCTGGATCTTTTTCTGTTTTATATTTTTTGGGAAGCGATGCTGATCCCTATGTACCTGATCATCGGGGTTTGGGGAGGTGAAAATCGTTTCTATGCCACCCTAAAGTTCTTCCTTTACACTTTAGCGGGTAGTGTCTTCTTTTTGATCGGAGTTGTTGTGCTCTATTTTGCCGGCGATAACAGTTTTGATATTCAAAAACTGTCCCAGCAGAGTTACAGCCTTGAACTCCAGCGTTGGCTATTTATCGCCTTCTTTATCGGTTTTGCCGTAAAAGTGCCGATGTTTCCGTTTCATACCTGGCTTCCCGATGCCCACGTTGAAGCACCTACAGCCGGTAGTATTATTCTTGCCGGAGTACTACTGAAAATGGGGGCTTACGGGTTTATTCGCTTCTCTCTGCCAATACTGCCCGATGCCAGCTACTTCTTTGCGCCTATGATGGCAATACTGTCGGTGATTGCCATCATCTACGGTGGCTTTCTTGCTCTGGCGCAAGATGATTTAAAAAAACTGGTCGCCTATTCCAGCATCAGCCACATGGGCTTTGTCACCTTGGGACTCTTTATGTTTAACAGCCAAGGGATCAAAGGGGCTGTTTTGCAAATGTTCAACCATGGCATCGTCACCAGTGCCCTTTTCCTGATGGTTGGCTTTATCTACGAAAGAACCCATTCACGTTCAATCGCCTTTTATGGTGGCCTAATGAAACTGCTGCCTGTCTATACCACCTGTTTTGCCATCTTTGTTCTGGCATCAATGGCCTTGCCCGGAACCAACGCCTTTATCGGCGAGCTGTTTGTCCTTGCTGGCACGTTCATTTCAATGCCGCTATTCGGTGGACTGGCAGTTATCGGCGCGGCACTGAGTGCGATTTATCTGTTGAGTATGTACAAACGCATCGCACTGGGGCCAGTCAATAATCCCAAGCTCGAAGCAATCAGTGATATCAACGTCAGAGAGTTCAGTGCCATTGCCTCTCTACTGGTTTTTATATTCTGGATAGGATTGCATCCCTTGCCTTTCATTGGACTCATAGATGCCAGTATCGAAGAATTGCTCCGGCAGATAGCACCAGTCACCAGCACTTCAATCACAGAAACCTCTTTAGTGAGTCACTCTTTAATGAGCTATAGAGGAGGTTAAGCATGGACATCAATGCGATAATTCAATCCATTTATGCCAGTAGTGCCGAAATCATCCTGCTGCTGTTTGCTTGTGCTTTGTTGCTGGCTCCTCTTGTTAGCCCCAAAGCCAACAGCAAGCTTATTGCCTACCTATCCATTTTGGCTATTATTGTCGCCGCAGTAGCAAATGTTTGTTCTTCGCAGAATACACTCACCTACAATGAGATGTTTATTCTCGATCCGAGCGCGCTTTTCTTTAAACGCCTGTTTTATCTGACGACTATTCTGGTGATTTTGCTCTCCATCGATTATCTCAGACAAAAGCGGCTCTGGCAGAGTGAATACTATGTGTTTCTGCTATTTGCCCTCTGCGGCATGATGTTGATGGTGTCAGGCACGGATCTGCTTTCTGTCTATGTTGGTATCGAGTTAGTCGCACTGGCCACTTATATTCTGAGCGGCTTCTTGCGTCACCAAACAGATTCTACCGAGGCTGCACTCAAGTATGTCATTCTAGGGGCACTCTCCTCCGCCATTCTCCTCTACGGAATATCCTTGTTATATGGCCTTACCGGTACGACACAATTACAGCATATCGCGATGGCACTCTCTAAAACCGACATAGAGGATCCAGCATTGATCCTGGCGATAACCTTCGTGTTTGCCGGTTTCGGTTTCAAAATTGCCGCCGTCCCCTTTCACATGTGGCAGCCGGACGTGTATCAGGGTGCACCAACCCCAATCACTGCATTTTTATCTGTCGGGCCCAAAATAGCCGGGTTCGCGGTACTGCTTAGAGTCTTTTTGTATGGCTTTGCCGAACAACAAGTGCTCTGGAGCCAGCTGATCACCGTTATCGCTATTGTAACAATGGCAATCGGCAGCCTTGTTGCCCTCGTTCAAACCAATATAAAAAGGCTGCTGGCCTACTCCAGCATCAGCCACGTTGGCTTTATTCTGCTTGGCTTTTTAACTTCGCCAGCTGAAGGCTTTAATGCCATCTTGTTCTACTTGTTTGTCTATGCCTTTATGAATCTTGGTGCCTTCGCCGTCATCATCGCCTTATATTCTCACAACAGCGCCAACGAGGAGATCGATGACTACACAGGCCTCGCCCACAGCCACCCCTGGCTAGCATCAGCAATGGCATTATTCATGTTTGCTTTAGCGGGGATCCCCCCTACTGCCGGTTTTTTTGCCAAATTTAATATCATTATGGTGCTACTCAGCCAGCAACATATTGTACTTGCTGTATTGGCCGTCATCTTCAGTGTGATCTCAGCCTACTACTATATACGGGTAGTATTACTCATGTTTATGAAACCAGCTCAGCAACCTTTTACTCCCGTGCTCTCCGCTCCGGTGTTGATAGCCCTCGCCACAACCGCCACAGTAACTCTTGGATTAGGGCTGTTTCCCTCGCTCCTCATCGATATCATCCGGCTATCGTCACCATGATTCCCGGTATCTCTGATACATTATCTCTGTTAGCCATCTCCGGAATCGTTCACTACCCATAAACAAAAAGCGAGAGCCAAGGCTCTCGCTTTTTGTTAGTAATCTCGCTCGGTATTAAATATCTCGCTTGAGTTCCTGAGGAATACCGGTTTGCAGAACCAGTGCAGAACTTAGACGTTCTTCAGCCTCTTGATCCCCTTCGACCTCAACCAGTAAAGATTTTGAGGCTTTTACCGCTTTATGGGTACCCACTTGCTTTTCAGAACGAGAAAGAGGCTGGTGGACTTCAACGTATACAGAGCCATCTGGCTCAACGGTTTTCTTCAACGGCTGATTGATCACTCGAACTGCTGTGCCTTTCGGTGCCTGGGTAAACAACCATTCAATATCCCACGGGTTCATCCGAATGCAACCAGAGCTCACCCGCATACCGATACCAAAATCTTTATTTGTTCCATGGATAAGGTACTGCCCCTTACCATATGCAAGACGCATCGCATACTCACCCAACGGGTTTTCCGGGCCAGCTGGTACGACCGCCGGTAACTCAATACCATGCTTTTCGCGATATTCTTTGCGGATGTTTGCTGTCGGTGTCCAGGTCGGAGCTTCAATTTTCTGACTAACAGAGGTTGTCATTTTAGGTGTCTCTCGCCCCACCCGGCCAATACCAATCGGGAAAACATACATCCGTTCGGCGTCATCTGCCGGGAAGTAATACAGCCGAAGCTCTGCCAAATTGATCACGATTCCCTCGCGCTTCGCATCCGGTAAAATCAACTGGGTCGGGATCGTCAGTAGCGTACCTGGAGTCGGCAAGAATGGATCAACACCCTTATTCGCTTCCATCAACGCAAGGAAGCCAACATCATATCGATTCGCAATATCAGCCAGGCTTTCGCCTTCGTTAACCTGATAATACTCCATTGTGCCTACCAGCCTGCTATCGACATCTGGACGCTGGTATTCAATTGCGTTGGCCGCAACTGATACCAGACAAGTTAGTGATAAGAGTAATGAGCGAAACACAAAAACACCTCCATCTGAGTACTATTTAGTATGGCAAACATGGGAATGTCATCATATTTCTACGGCCTTATTCTTATGAATAAGACAATACAACTTTTTCGGTAACAGAAGCTCCCAATTCTTAGCCTCTGATTCTACCTGCCTTTCCTGAACGCTACGTCATCATTACGTCAAATAAAAAAGGCGGGGTAATCGCTTACCCCGCCTTGTATTGATCAGTTACCCTCTAGGCATACTGTGCTGTTACCATCTTCCATGACTTCCGTTGCTCATCCAGCAGGCGTTTCATCTCGGCATACTGCTGAACAAACTCAAAGCTTTCATAATGCTTAACCAAGCGCTTCTTCTTGAGCTCTATCATTCGCTTCTGGGCTGAATAGTAATCGGAAATTTTCAGCATTAGAGCTTCGTATTCACCTTCAAGCCGTTCTAGACACACTGTGCTATTTGGTGCAGTTGCCAGCTTAGCCTGTAGCCGCTTGAGCACCATCGTGGCTCTTGCTTTCTCAATCCTGTCTTCCGGACTGGTCCGTAGGTTCTTGGCTGCCCCCAACCATGAGCACGACTTAATCAGCCACTTGGTAGGATCGAACTGCCACCAGCGAATACCATTGCGGTAGTCATTTTCGAAAATATGGTGATAGTTGTGGTAGCCCTCGCCAAACGTCAGGAACGCAAGGAAACCATTGTCCCGGGCGGTATTTTTATCAGTGTAAGGCTGGCTACCCCATATATGGGCCAGAGAGTTAATAAAGAATGTTGTGTGATGGCTTAGCACCAAACGTACTATACCCACTAACAACAACGCCCCCCAAATATCACCGTGGATCAACCCAAACAGTAGCGGGAAACCAAAATTAGTAGCAACAGCCAGCAATACGTAATGTTTATGCTGCCACATGACAATTTTATCTTTCTGAAGATCGCGGCAATTTGAATAATCACTATAACGAGATGCCTGATGCTCTCTTAGCATCCAGCCTATATGGCTATAGAAAAAGCCCATTTTGGCGGAATACGGATCTTTGTCATTATTATCAACATGACGATGATGAACACGATGATCTGATGACCAATGCAAAACGCTATTCTGCAGGGCAAAAGCTCCGCCTACGGCAAAAACAATGCGCATCACTGCATTGGCCTCATAAGCTTTATGTGACCATAAACGGTGATATCCGGCTGTGATAGACAAACCGCAATAGCTAAACGCCACTAGCAGCAAGGCGACTTGCGCCCAGTCAAAGCCGATATAATAGGCGTAAATAGGGGTTCCAAATGCGGCAATTGCGAATGTTACTGAAAAAATAACCACATTTAGCCAAATAATTGGTGGTTTGTTGGTCGTCATCCTATAACCTTAAAATAATTCAGCGTACACATGTAAGCTAGAATAATCAGCGGTTTCTTTTAGGTCAATGAGAAATCGCAACTTTTGTAAAAAAATATCACAACAGCAATACATCAGAGCAACCACTCGTTACATTATCACTCAGCCTCTGAGAGTAATTCCGTTTCATAAGCTAGTTAGGGTATAAACTAACAATGAGCGGCTCTGGAGATAAACACTATGAACCCACTATCTTCATTCAATATGGATCGGCATCAACGCGTTGTGATTGATACCGCGGAACAGCAATGGCTAGCCTCTCCGTCCCCCGGAGTCTGGCGGATTCCACTGGAACGAGAAGCGGCTGAAAGCGGCCAGGTAACCAGTTTGGTTCGCTACGATCCTAGCACCCACTTTTCTGCTCACTTTCACCCCAACGGAGAAGAAATATTCGTCATCGACGGTATTTTCCAGGATGAATATGGCAGCTATCCCGCAGGCACCTACATCCGTAATCCACCGGGATCTTGTCACTCCCCCGGCAGTAACAGCGGCTGCCTACTATATGTCAAACTCAATATGTTTCCAGAAAACGACTCAGATGTGTTTCGTCTAGATACGCACAACGCGGTTTGGCAGCCCGGGATTGATAGCAGGTTATCTACCTTGCCCTTGCACGGTTATGGTAAAGAACAGACGGTTCTATTGAAATGGCAGCCCGATTCTTCATTTTCTCTTCATCAGCATGATGGTGGCGAGGAAACCTTTATTGTTTCGGGCGGTTTTTATGATGAGCTAGGAAAGTATGAGAAAGGAACTTGGATCCGAAGTCCGGCAGGTAGCTCCCATCAACCAGCGACGACAAACGGCTGTCTAATGCTAATGAAAACCGGACATTTACCGGCTTAATCCAAAAATTGGATACCAACAGCATCGAACCTTGCGCCAGTACACTGGTAGTTTGCACTTCCCTGCCGATAATACTCTGCAGGCATGCGGTCGAGCATACCGGCCGCCTTCAGCCTTTGAAACTCGTCCCGAGTTAAAATGGTGTATTCAAGATTATTATCGAGCAGACATTGGATTGCATCAAGGCTCAGCTCATCATCTCTCACCAAGACTTTGAGTTTACCGATTAGCACCGCAAGCGGCAGACGAAGCTCACGTACCAGTTGCTTTCTATTTGTTATCTGGCTGGCTGCTTTGGAACGAACGCCATGATCGAAAATTTGTTCCCAGTCAGCCTTTCCCTGTCGGGTAACCAACTGGTGCCGATAACAATAATAGCCTTCAAAAAACGGCCTGAGATAGTGAAACCGTTCAGCGTATACTTCCAGGTAAATATGCTGAAGCTCTAACTGAGCGTGAAATTGATTTAAGTCACTCATGATGAATACGATGCTAGGGGGAAACGTAGCAGTTTATACCACAGAAAAACTACTACGTTCAGCAACACCCTATAAATCGAACCTAATCCCGACGATCCCTTCTAGCTCCAGGCTGGAATCACTCTGCACGTACCAAGTCATGCCACCTTCAGCATATAAATGGAAATAGTCATAAGGAACCAATAGCCCGGCTCCGGCTCTTGGTCCCCACTCATGCTTGTCATCATCCACCCACTGAATGCCAGTGAAGGTATAAAACGGTGAGTACAAGGTTCCCTGGCTTAAGTCACTCACTTTCCAGATAGCATCAGCTGTCAGGCTGAGTGTATCTAAGCCCATTGAAAACTGTAGTTCTTCTCGGTATTTCACGGTTACACCTGAACTCGGGCTACCTATAAACACGCCAGCTGCCAATGGTGAGCCCGCAGCTGTGGCCTGAATCGGTAACGCCAATAGTGAAGAAATTAAAACCGCTTTTTTATACATCCCTAATCCCTGAACAAAGGTGTTTCATTTGTGCCGCGAAACATAACCTCTTCTTCCATAAAATCAAAGAATAATCTTATGAAATTTAATTCTGCTTTGTCAGGTCTACTTATCCATCAATCAATTATTATTATTCAAATTCTGCAAAAGGAAGATTATGCTTATCAAAAAAACACCCCGTTGGGCACTCAAGGAAAGCGATGCCACACCGGAATCGGTTTATCATAACCGTCGTGATATCTTGAAAAAACTTGGTATCACCCTTGTTGGGATGCCACTTGCCTCGCAGGCCAATGCCGGCTTGTTTGATGCCTTTACCGGTAAAGATAAACCAGCGGTTAAAGACAGCCGCCGTCAGTTGGTGACAAAGCCATCGCAATACTCAGATAGCAAACTTTCACTCACGCCAGAAAGCAAAATACTGCAGTACAATAATTTTTACGAATTCGGTACCGACAAATCGGATCCTGCCGTCCGTGCTGCCAACTTCCAGACAAACCCATGGACAGTACAGATTGACGGGCTAGTTCACCGCCCTACTACATTGGGCTATGAAGATATTTTCAGCAAATTCACGCTAGAAGAAAGAATCTACCGATTACGCTGCGTTGAAGCCTGGTCAATGAACATTCCCTGGATTGGTTTTCCGCTGGCAGAATTACTGAAAAAAGCCAATCCGATGAGCAAGGCAAAATATGTTGCATTTGAAACCCTACATGATCCCAAACGCATGCCGGGACAAGCATCCCGCAGGCTTGGTGGCGGGATTGACTATCCCTATGTCGAAGGACTTCGAATCGATGAGGCAATGAATCCGCTAGCACTGATTTCAGTCGGCCTTTATGGCAAAACGCTGGCACCTCAGAATGGCGCACCGCTGCGTTTGGTTGTGCCATGGAAATATGGCTTTAAAAGTATCAAATCGATTGTGCGTATTACGCTTACTGACAAAGAGCCACCAACGACATGGAACCGTCTTGCCCCCAATGAGTACGGTTTCTATGCCAATGTAAACCCGCAAGTCGATCATCCACGCTGGAGCCAGGGCAGCGAACGATTTATTGGTGAAGGAAGCCTCTTTAGCAGTCGCCGTCAGCCGACGACAATGTTTAATGGCTATGCCAATGAAGTGGCCGGATTGTACAAGGGAATGGACTTAAGAAAGCAATTTTAAGAAAACATTTTTAAGGAACCAATGCCAATGAAGATCATGCCTCGACATATCACAGGCCTTAAAGCCGTTATTCACCTGATCAGTTTAAGCTTCCTGGCTTTGATGACTTATCAGACACTAACGGGAGGACTTGGTGCGGATCCTGTCGAAGGGCTAAGCCACTTTACCGGCAAGGCTGCACTAAATACCTTGATGATCACCTTGCTGATCTCCCCGATCGCCCGTCGATTCAAGCTCGGGCAACTGGTTAAAGTTCGCCGCCTGGTTGGACTGTACAGTTTCTTTTGGGCTGCCATACACTTGCTGGTATACCTGGCTCTGGATCTCGGATTCGACGCGTCACTGCTGGCGAGTGAAATAGCGACCCGGCCTTATTTAACTGTTGGCGCCTTGAGCTGGGTAATCTTGCTTGTACTAGCAATAACATCGACGCAAGGCATCCAACGGCGACTCGGCCACCGGTGGCAAAAATTACACAATTGGGTCTACCTTGCGTTACTGTTGGCACCGATACATTACTATTGGTCGGTTAAATCCGGTATTACCGAGCCTGTGCTATATCTAGCAACTGCGCTGATATTACTGTCATTTCGTCACAAAATATTAAGGCGCTGGCTACCAGTGCTTTCAAGCTTCAGCCGTACCCCATCAACACGCTCTTAACGTCAATCCTGTCATTAAGATCAAAGAAGTCGCTTTCAAGTGCCTTCTTTGATCACTAAACGCTTGAAAAACCATAAATGAAAGCACTTTTTTCTGATACGATGGAGGCCTGTGATAGTTAGTATTATCTGCCTGGACTTTCATCAATCATCATTCCGGGCTGAGCGAGTAATTTTGTGTAATGGGGCTTAGCGTTTTTGGTCAGTGATCTTCTTTCAGTCAGTATTCATCAGTTCAAAGCTGACTGCTTGCAATTATGCGAGCAACATTATCCAACGGTACATAACCGGGGAATGCGTGGAAACCACTTAGGCAAAACCTTATGCCGCCGGATTTTATCGACGCTAAAACAAGCGGATATACCCGCAGAACTCCACCAAGGCCGTCATGATGATGCGCTTGAACAACCCATCTTCCGTATCGAGACACCCAGCTTTACGCTATGGATCATTGCTCATCACCTTGTCAGTGCCAACCTCGCCCGACGTGAGGCGCTCGTTCAATCCGTAAATACCGCCTGTCAGCAGATTGATGAAGAAAAGCAGCATCATTTGCTGATTGTTTCCGATCATTGGTTTGATCGCAGTAAAGCCAGCAAAGAAATTCCGGCATGGTGGCTTGGTCAGTTGCCGACAAACACAAGCGATTATCTCGCTGATGGTATCCGCCTGCAGGAATGTGCAGAAACTCTGCCCGAATGTCTGCAGCAAAAATACCTTTTATCCGAAGGACAACATCAGATCCACCACCCGCTTAAACGTAATGGCGGTGATAAAATCGTTCACAGATATATTCTCCTCACGGCTTACTATCAAATCCGATAACAAACCATAAACACAATAAAGTGATCGCTTCGATAACCCATGTGGCATTGCATCCTTTACTATAGCGGCACGTTCATTGTTATATTTTGTTGAATAAGACGCTACATGACAGCATCCAGTACGGCTTCACACTTATCGCTACGGAATGATTCAATCTTCCGTCTTTTTATTCGCTATACCATGCCCACCATTGCTGCCATGTTAGTTACCGGCATTTATGTCGCTATCGACGGCATGTTCGTCGGCCATTTCATTGGCGAGAACGGCCTAGCCGGAATCATGCTCGGCTACCCTGTCGGGTCAATACTTTATGCTGTAGGTGCATTGATAGGAATGGGAGCATCAGCCTTAGTCTCCATTCGGCTCGGTGAAGGACACACCGGCAAAGCAAGAACGATCGTCGGTAATGCGTTGTCTCTCAGCCTGCTTTCGGCATTGGTGATCAGTAGCATCGGCATCGCCTATAGCGAGACTTTACTGATCTGGCTGGGGGCCGATGGTGAAATCCTGCAGATGGCCTCGAATTATCTGTTCTGGTATTTCGCCCTAGGGGCTTTTCCTGTCATCTCTATGGCATTCTCATCACTATTGCGTAACGACGGGCAACCAAACCGCGTAACGCTGATCATGATTTTCGGCGGCGTGCTCAATGTCGTACTCGACTGGCTGTTTATCGTTGTATTCCCATTTGAACTCACGGGCGCCGCAATAGCGACCATGCTCTCCCAGGCGGCAACCAGTTTGTTATGCCTACAGCATTTCTTCGGCCCTAGAACCGAACTACGGATCCACTGGGATACACTAAAGCTAAAATGGGATGCGGTAACTCAGATCTTCCGCCTGGGTTTCTCCAGCCTGTTGATGTATCTCTATCTGTCAGTAGTACTCACCCTGCACAATAAGGCTTTCCTTATGGTCGGTGATGCCCTTCATGTTGCTGCTTACGGTATCGTCAGCTACACCGAAGCATTTTTCTACCTGATCTTTGAAGGCATTGCTTTGGGTATCCAACCAATCACCAGCTATAACACTGGCGCCGGGCAAACCGAACGTGTCATCAAGGTACGTAACCTGGCTTTTGCGGTGACTTTACTGGTAGCCCTTTCCGGTGTCGCGATGCTGTACAGTTTCCCGGAATATGTGGTGTACCTGTTTGCCGGCGATAACCCCACTCTTCAGCCTGAAGCTGTAAACGGAATGCGACTCTATTTCTGGGGCCTACCAATGGAAGGATTACTACTTGTCGGTGCAACCTATTTCCAATCAATCAATCGCGCCAAAGAAGCATCGCTACTGACAGGAGGCAAGCTGATCCTTATCACGCTGTTTATCTTCACACTAGCCGAGTTCGCAGGTGTCAATGGTGTATGGATTGCTTTACCACTATGCAGTTCTGTTCTCACTACCTGGATGTTTTTTGCCTTGCGCCGGACATAATCAGATCCACGA
>Ga0209379_10001732_pt1 | contig 13843 bp, 11 predicted proteins | sample tdDd001_FD_187124 | JGI IMG/M metagenome (GOLD analysis project Ga0209379, IMG submission 187124) | Marine sediment microbial communities from the Atlantic coast under amendment with organic carbon and nitrate - tdDd00.1 (SPAdes)... | ecosystem: Environmental > Aquatic > Marine > Coastal >...
TAAGCCCCTGAATAGAATAGATAGTGGCATCAAAAACACGTTTTAGACCTGTCTCTCCCGGCTTCATTCCTTTCACTCACTCTATTTCAACTTCCAATATTTACATTATGGTATATTCACATACGAGTGTATCTATTTATATGATTGCTATAGCATTTTAAAAAATAGTATGCCAACTTGGCTTACCTTTTTTGTTATCAATTACGAGTATTCATCAGTATCACAGATTTTAGATACTGAGTAATTTTCATTATCAGTTTTTATTTCCTATTCTATCCCCCAGCAACAAGAGCTGTAGCAAATAGCTATTCTTTCTCTAATCATTGCCCATACAGTACTGTCAGGAACGACGGATACGGCCTTGTTAGGGTTTACAACTCTGTTACTCGCAACCATGAAGAAATTAGGATCACAATAATGAATAAAGCCCGACAAGCTGCCCTTCTAGGCATCGCATTAATGTCTGCACAACACGCGACTGCCGCCGAACTGGCCGATACCATTTTCAAAAATGCCAAGGTTTACACCGACAAACCTGCCGAGGCCGTTGCTATTGCCAACGGGAAAATTCTCTATGTCGGCAGCAATCAGATAGCCGAGCGTTTGCGCCAACCACAAACTGAGGTTATCGACCTCGAAGGTGCGATGCTGCTGCCGGGCTTTGTCGACAACCATAATCACGTATTCGAAGCAGCCTCGGAAGCCGGCGGGAACTGCGAGCTCAATGCCGATGCAACCCTGAACGAACAAATCCCCTACCTCAAGCAGTGTCGCAAAAGTGCTAAAAAAGGCGAATGGCTAATGGGGTATGGCTTCACACTCGACCTTACCCTGAATGAAGACAATGCCGAGACGCCACTGGCAGTGCTGGACCGTATCTTCCCGGATCAACCCGTTGTTATCATGGAGCAAACCTCGCACTCGATGTGGGTGAACTCACAGGCACTGAAGCTGGCCGGAATTAACAAAACCTCGCCAGAGCCACAAGGCGGTAAAATTCTCAAAGATCCCGATACCGGCGAACTAAACGGAATTTTGTTTGATAACGCTGGCGACATTGTGATGGAGCTAGCATGGAACAGCATGAGTAATCCGTTTAACCAAAGTTACACTGGGCTAATAAATGGACTGGAGGAAGCGGCAGCACACGGGATCACGACCATCGGCGACGGTCGACTCTACTGGAAGCGAGGATGGTATGAGGTATGGAAAGAAGCCCAAGCCAATGGCGATCTGACAGCCCGGGTATCACTCAGGCCGTGGATTTACCCTCAGGACAGCCAAGCATCACAACTCAAGTTTCTGAAGGGCATTCAAAGCCGCGATCCAGAATCCTTGCTTATCGTCGATCAGGTCAAAATGTACAGCGACGGTATCTTGATCAACGGGACAGCCAAAACACTGGCGCCGTATCGGTTTACCTATATTGAGGATGAACCTTACGGCATTAACTATATCCCGCCATCGCAGATGAAAAGCTGGCTAACAGCCCTGGATAATATCGGATACGGTGCCCATATCCATGCTATTGGCGACGGAGCGATTCGCGAGTCACTGAATGCCGTAGAGTTTGCCCGCGAGCAAGGAGCCGACAGGGACTACACCCTGACCCATGTCGAAATGATCAACAGCAAAGACATCAAGCGCTTCAAACCGTTGCAGGTCAACGCTGATTTTCAGGTCGGCTCGGACTATATCGCCGAACACGATCACCGCTGGGCAGAACCTTTCCTTGGCGCAAAGCGTGCCCGTTCTTTGATGCAAGTCCGCCGCCTGTACGATGCGGGGGCAAATGTCAGCCTGAGCAGCGACTGGAATGTTCATGACATCAATCCGCTGGTCGGCATTGCCAACAGCCTGTTGATGGGAGAAACAGGAATGCCGGATATCGATGCGGCCATTGAGGCCTATACGATCAATGCTGCAATCAGTTTGGGGCTTGATGACATTACGGGTTCTATCGAGGAAGGTAAGTCTGCCGATCTGGTGGTTATTGACCGTGATATTACCGAGCTCAATCCCGAAAGCATCGCCGAATCCAATATCCTAATGACAGTGCTTCAGGGAAAAGTCGTATTCGACAGCCAAGACTAGTCACTCGTCATTTTCTATATGCCCCTCGACATCATTTTGGTTTAGAGGGGTTATCGAATAATCAGTTATCGAATAAAGGTATGGCTGGCCTTCATGCTTTCAATTAAGCACTTCCCCTGCTCGGTCAGCTCCAGTCCCTGCTGCCAAATCAATTCAACGCGGCGTATCATTTCTGTCTGCTCAAAGTCAGTTTGAAGCACCAGCAACTGCCGGGAATCCAACTCATTTTTGATCATATCTATCGGCAGGAACGCAAAACCCACCCCGCTTGTTAACAGGTTGACCAAGGTAGCGATCTCAGAAAATGCGGCGTAGCTGGGGCTATAACCCGCTTCGGCCTCTGAAGAAATGGCCTCTCTGGTCCAGATCAGCTCTCGCTGTTCAGAAAGCTGATCTGCCGATACCGGCGTTTTCCGGGCAAGTGGATGCGTATTACCGACAACCAATACATCACAGTAGCTTCCGAGACGGCAATATTGAGAATCGCTGTAATGCAGTACGGAAGATTCGGAGAGCAATGCAGCATCGAGTTCATCGCTGTGTAGCTGCTCAAGCAACACGCCCCTGTCGTCGGAATAGAGTTCCAAATTAATGGTCTGCGTTTCCAGGACTTCCAGCAAGGCTGAGCTCAGGCATGACTGGGGGATATAATTATCAATCCCCAGACGCAGGATCATCGGCTCGTCCCTTGCCAGTGCCGAGGCACAAGCTGTCAGTTTCTCTGCCTGGCTGACAGTGTGGATAGCTCTGGGCAGCAAAATTTCTCCCGCCTCGCTAAGGCGGGTACTGTTGCCGGTACGGACAAACAGCTCTACCCCAAAATCAACTTCCAGATCGGCTATCCACTGGCTAACCTGAGACTGGCGCTTTCCCATTTCACGAGCTGCGGCAGAAATAGACCCAAGATGTGCAGCCTGTACAAATGCTTTCAGGTGCTGAATATTCATCTACAATTCCAATTCAAGTTACGTTTCCTTTCAGTTTCAAATAACTGATATTCTAACTTTACGTACATTAACGATATTAACTTATCTTCACAGGCCGATACACTGATATACCCAAACGAAAAGCTAATGAGAAGGTGACTATGGTTGAGCCAATGATAGAAATTAATATCGCCACTACTGATGATATGGCTGCGATTGCTGCATTACACGCTTCGAGCTGGCAGGCGATATATAGAGGATTATTATCCGATGAATACCTCAGTCACGATATTTTTCCGGATCGACGAAATATCTGGCAGCAACGTTTTGCAGCGCCTGAAATCCACCAAAGGATTTTGGTTGCCCGTGAAGGAGAAAGTCTCTGCGGGTTCATCTGTATTTATTTGGACAACCACCCGAAATGGGGAACGCTGGTAGAAAACCTGCATATCAATCAAGGATATCAGGGATTTGGGCTTGGCAAGCAGCTTTTACAATCAGCAGCCGAGCTATCCCATCAGCAGGCGCCGAACAAAGGGATGTATCTCGAGGTATTGGCTGGCAATCAAGCCGCCCAAGGCTTCTATCAAAAGCTCGGTGCATTCAATGCCAAAGCTCAGCAATGGCAGGCCCCTGACGGCAGCAAGGTTAATGAATTTGTCTATCGCTGGCAATCCGTCTCGCCCCTTATCGGCGACCAATAGAACATCAGACAAGACTAGATAAATACAGGATAAGTAAATTACATCTTTGAATAAACTGGCCCACCACCTCCTTCGGGAGGCACCCACGTTATATTCTTTGCAGGATCTTTAATGTCACAGGTCTTACAGTGAATGCAGTTTTGAGCCTCAATGACAAATCGTCTCTCATTTTTTTCTTCAACAATATTGTAGACCGCCGCAGGACAATATCGCAGTGCAGGCTCGCCATAGTCGGCTAAATTACTTGCAAGAGGAATTGCGGAATCACTCAGATGCAGATGACAGGGTTGATCAGCATCATGGTATACATTCGACATATATATGGAAGAAGCTTTATCAAAGCTTAGAATGTTATCGGGCTTTGGATACTCAATGGCGTCACATTGCGCGATAGGCATAAGCTGTGCGTGGTCTTCTTGGTTATTTCGAATCATTAGCGGTAACTTGCCGCGAAAAACGTTTTGGTCAATAACATTGAAAATACCACCAACGCAATAACCAAACTTATGTATCGCTGCACTAAAATTTCGCGCAGAATAAAGTTCATCATAAACCCATGACTGTCTTAGGTTCTCAGAATATGAGACTAATTCTTGCCCCCCCTTACAACCGCCACTAACCTCTATATAAATGCTTTCAGCAGCCAGCATACCGGATTTCATCGCTGTATGGATTCCCTTGAGCTTTGCAATATTCAGTAGACCGGCTTCACACCCGATCAACAAGCCTCCCGGGAAAATCAGTTTAGGAAGCGAATGATACCCCCCTTTTGTCAATGTTCTTGCCCCATATGAGATACGTCGGCCGCCCTGCAAGAACCTAGCAATGGTTGAATGGTGTTTCATCCGCTGAAACTCATCAAATGGGCTAAGGTAAGCATTGCGGTAATCAAGATCAACAACCAACCCAACAGCTACTTGGCTGTCCTCAGTGAAATAGAGAAAACCGCCACCGTTACTCTGACCGTTCAACGGCCAACCAAAATTATGAATAGCCAGCCCTTGCTGATGCAATTTTGGATCGATTTCCCATAACTCTTTCAGGCCAAGGCTATAATGCTGCGCATCTGCATTACGAGCAAGTTCATAGTGCTCGATTAACTGCTTCCCTAGATGGCCACGGCTACCTTCTGCAAACAGTGTGTATTTACCGCGTAACTCGATGCCTGGCATGTAGCCAGGCTTCGGTTTACCTTTGGTATTAAGCCCCATATCACCGGTAACAACCCCACTGATTACATTAGTTTCATTAAACAACAACTCTTTGGCCGTGAAGCCGGTAAAAATCTCTACACCCAGCCTCTCTGCTTGTTCAGCCAACCAGCGGCATAATTTTCCTTGGCTTACAAGGTAATTCCCCTGATTACGTACACCATTGGGCAAGAATGTATGAGGGACACGCCAAGCAGAATGTTCACTTTTCAGCCAGAAGGTTTCATCTTGGCTGACCTGGGTATTTAATGGTGCACCTTTTTCCCGCCAGTCAGGGAACAGCTCATCAAGGGCACGGCTTTCCATCACGGCACCTGACAATGCGTGGGCTCCAATTTCAGCACCTTTCTCGATCACGCAGACAGTTAATGCTCGCTTATCCTCTCCCATCTGCATTAGTCGACACGCAGCAGATAGACCTGCAGGACCACCACCAACGATAACAACATCAAATTCCAATACTTCTCTCATTGTGTTCCCTTCTTGCAGCGAAATATCCTATCTACAATTGAATTTTCTGGATCAGTTCAGGAAGCACTTCCGAAAAATCAGCAACAAGAACATAGTCAGATGTTTGAAATATTGGCGCATCAGGATCGCTGTTAATAGCAACAATCGTCTTAGAATCTTTTATTCCCGATGTGTGCTGGATTGCGCCTGAAATACCCACTGCAATATAAAGATCAGGAGCAACCACTTTTCCTGTCTGCCCTATCTGAAGGTCATTTTCGACAAATCCGGCATCGACTGCGGCTCGTGTAGCCCCTATCGCCGCCCCAAGCTTATCGCCCAAACTTTCAAGCAACAAAAAATTCTCGACACTACCAACTCCCCTTCCGCCTGCAATGACAACGCGAGCCGATGGCAACGGCGGCCGTAATGAAGGAACGAAATGATTCCCGACGACCTTGGAAACTGACATATCATCTAGAGCTGTCAAAGACTCAACAACCGCACCACCACCATTACCTTTAAGTGCCTCAAAAGCGGTAGCTCGTACCGTGATCACCTTGATAGGGTCCCGAGACTGTATAGTCGCAGTGGCACTGCCCGAATAAATGGGTTTCAGAAATATATCTTCAGCTTCGATATCGACAACTTCTGATATTAACGACACATCTAACAATGCTGATACCCTTGGCAAAAAATTCTTCGAAAACGCCGTTGAAGACGCCACGATATGGGTATATTTATTGCCAATGCTGGCAACTAAGTTAGCCATGTTTTCAGCCAGTGGATCAGCATAGATCTCAGCCTCGGCGACGAGTATCTTGGTTACGCCATCGAGGGCCACAGCTTGCTCAACGACGGCAGCGCAACCATCACCAGCAATGAGTAGATGAACATCATTGCTGATCTTAGTGCCAGCACCGATAGCATGTAACGTCGCCTCATTCAGCCCGCTGTTATCGTGTTCCGCAATTATCAAAATAGCCATTAAATAACCCTCGCCTCGTTTTTAAGCTTATTCACCAAGTCATCTACACTGGTAACTTTGACGCCAACCCGCTGCCTACCCAGGGTCTCGGTTCGGATAACACGAGTGCGGCTGGACACGTCAACACCCAGAGCTTCTGCCTGCAACCTTTCAATCGGCTTTCGTTTTGCTTTCATTACGTTGGGCAGGGATGCATAGCGAGGTTTATTAAGGGTCAAATCCGCTGTAACAACGGCGGGAAGCGTTAAACTTACCGTTTGCTGACCACCATCAACTTCCCTTGTCACTAGCGCTGTATTTCCCTCTATTACAATTTTGGAGGCAAAAGTCCCTTGTCCCATTCCTAATAATGCAGCCAACATCTGCCCTGTCTGATTATTGTCGCTATCAACAGACTGCTTACCTGTAATAATTAACTGTGGCCTCTCGGCTTCAACCACCTTGGCCAGCAACTTCGCAATAATTAAAGGCTCTGGGTTGCCTTCAGTCTCAATATGTATTGCGCGATCAGCACCCAGCGCCAGTGCCGCTCGAAGCTGTTCCTGACAGAGGTTTTCTCCGACAGATACCGCGACAACCTCTGAGATAGCTCCAGATTCTTTTTGTTGTATCGCCTCTTCAAGGGCTATCTCACAATAGGGGTTGATCACCATTTTAGTATCAGACAAATCAACATTGCTGTTATCTGATTTAATACGGACCGTCACTGTATGATCAGCGACCCGCTTTATCGCTACTAACGCTTTCATTATTTTTACCTGTGTATAATTAGACACCACAATTGATTAGTGGTACCCGATATTTGGTTAACTGTTTATTTAACGGTTAGTTTGACATCAAGATAGAATCAATTGAACGCCTTGGCGCTTCACTCGCAATATCACGGCATAGCCCCAATCTGGCGACATAAACCAAAGGCTGTTGTAAACCAAGAACGTCCGATAATTGAGCCCGAGGGATGTCATGCTGAACAAGTACACTCATGGGGTGCATAACCCACTCCATTTGCTGAACAATCAGTGTGAACCGCCCCAACATCTGACCTGCAGAAAATAATGATTCAGGCGATTCATCTCCGACGGTAAGCGTCATTAAATGCCCTTCGTCACTAATCAGCTTCGCAAAATTATTAGCCATCACAGAAGGAAGCTTCAACAGAGAATAGAAGCGGTGGTTTATCGGATGCAGTCCCAGTCGAAAAGCCCAGCGAAACAAATTGGATGTTTGACCAAAAAGGTTGCTGAAATAAAATCCATCTTCACGATCTTCTTTTTCATCAAAGCAAATATAGCGAAATGTTTCACGCCACACGTCTCTATTTGAAAAATCCAAACCCGCATAATACTTAACCAGCTCAGCGATAACTTTCATCTTTCCGGAGCCACTGTGAATTGAAACCTTACCGTTAAACTGATTACACTCACTTTTCACCTTACAAGTAAGATCATCGGGTATTTGAGGTGATTGATATGGTGATCTTTGTGTTCTTCGAGCCTTAATAAGGCTGGCTAATTCGTTCAAAGCCTCAACATCAGTTTCAGCTATTGCAGTCGCCTTGACGCGAACCAAACGACTCGAATCATCAAGCCATGACACCTTGGTTATAAAGCCCTGGCATTCAAGCGCCTTTATTAAAAATTCCGTGAATATCCCACACCCCAAATACATTTCACGATTTAAAGAAGGCAAACTATTTAGCATTCTGGATTCATCAAAAAGAACGTCAAAATCTATGCCTTGTTCATTCGATGATACCAAGTTAACTTTCCATGGCTGACAGTTATGTGATGACGGTGCGAAGCGAGCTATATCTACAGCCTTATGTAAAATAGAAACATAATCATTCCTTAATTTACTCATTCTCTATTCCCTGTTTCCTGCTACAAACTTATTAAGTTGAATGAGTAATACTATCGCCAAGCACTTCTGTGTGCCTTTCTCACGTATCACTCTTTATTAGACAAACAGCCAACGCATAGCCATCGTAAAATTCACACTCTACCTGCTGACGCCGTTTCAGATTAGCCGCCTTCAATGACGTACTGTAACTATCATCGACAACCCACTTATCACCGTACCGTCCTGTCTCCAAATACATGGCATGCGGTATTAAGCTTCTCCCCAACGCCTTTAGGTAAGCTTCTTTCACACTCCAAATCAACGTCAATTCTTGAGGCTCACAAACCCTCCTTTCCCGGGCGCTAAAAACCGACATTAGTGCCGATTCTCCGAAGCCGCGTATCTGCTGAATATCAATCCCAACAGGGTTGCAGGCAGCTGCTGCAAACACCCAGTCACCACTATGGCTAATCGATACATACCCGGAAGGTGAAAGCGGCTGTCCCCGATTGACAGAGGCTTGAGATATTTCAATAACGTTAAATTCAGGTTTCTCGCCATTTAGCAGGCTCATCGCCAACTTGGCACATAGCCGCCCAGTCAAGCGTTGAAGGTTTTGTGAAAACACATTGTTCTCATGCTCAAGACAAGCGGTATCTGTTTTATCAATTAAGGAGTGCCAATCGAAGCAATCTAATTGGCCTTTCTGTATATTTATATTAATTGATACTATCCAGGCACCGTTGCAATTCATCCAAGCTTGATAAGCAACACCGCGATAACGGCGTTTATCAGCGCAGCAACAAATCGGCTCAGCGTGATTGATATCCATCTCCAACCCGTATAGCTGTGACCTCTTCAACGACCTCAGCCATTTGACTGAAGCGATCCACCAGCGATTGAAATAGCGGTGATTCCATTTCAGCCTGAAATTCCTTATGCGAGCTAATATGTATTATCTCAACAAAGTGAAAGGTTGAATCCGCCACCTCTGATACCAGCGCAACGTCAAAAGCCAAAACGCTGTCCAGATCATGACAAGCTTTATAATCTGTCGTAAGCACCCATTCTTTAAATGCATTCAGATGCTTAATGTCATGAAGTTTTATCTTATGAAGAATAATCGGCATAGTATCGTCCTTGTTCTAAAATAACGTGGTAGTTAATGCCACCGGTCCCAAACGAATTCAGGGCAGCAAATCTTGAATCGTTTGATCCTGTCTGCCAGGGCTCCGCACAATCAAGTATTCGCGCAGGAATCGCAGAAATTGGCAATGCATCGTTGTAGCTCCCGCGCGGTGGCGTCGGAGGCAAGACTTGATGATAGAAACTCAACAGCACTTTGCTCAGCCCCACGGCTCCCGCCCCCGCAAAACAATGACCAAAATTGTATTTAACGGAACCAATAACCAAAGGTGTATGTCTTGACTCATGTGAATAACAAGCCGCAATGGAGTCCATTTCGGTTTTGTCACCCAGCTCCGTTCCTGTACCATGCGCCTCGATATACTGAACCATCGCTGGTGAGACCTCGCTTTGGGACAAGGCCTTTTGGATAGCTAATACTTGCCCCTCGTAATCTGGTGCCGTCATTGACTTAGCATCACACGATCCAGAAATCCCGTGAACGATACCCAGAATCGGTTCACCCATGGCTTGTGCATCACTTAACCGCTTCAATGCAAAGAAAGCACCTCCATCACCGGGCGTAAATCCGTCCGCAGAAGCTGAAAATGGCGCAATCTTGCCTTTCGATAGCATCATTTGAGCACTACACAGGACTATGTCCCGCTCATTGGCCGCAAATTCCACGCCACCACAAAGGGCCGTATCAATTCGGCCTGACTGAAGCGCCTTAACGGAATAATGAAGCGCAGCGAGTGATGATGCACAGGCAGCCTCGACGGCGACACTCTCGGCATTCAGTTTAAAGCGATTACTAATCTCTCGGGCAATGCCACTGGCACTACATCCGTCAAAGCTAAATCGATTAATCGACGGGACATTCGGCGGGGGCAAATTAGGAGCAAACTGTTGAACTTGATCCCAATGATCCAATGTCGATAATTCCCGCTCCATTCTCAACGACAGGTTAGAGCCGACCACAACAGCACTTCGCCCTTGAATTGATATCCCCGTTAACGCACCAGCAGCACAAACTTGGGCGAGCTTTTGTACGGGATCCATTCTCATCTGTTTCGCAGGCATAACAGGATACGGCAGCAACTGATCCAGCTCACTTGTATCAAGCATAGCTGCACCCTGATCCGTATAGGTACTTAGCTTTGCAGGGCTGCCTGTGCGTAAGAACGCGGGATATGACATCCGTTCGTTGCCAAGGGTGCCAATCTGATCCTGCCCGTCAACAATAGTTCGCCAGAAAGCATCATTATCACCGCAGCGTGCAGCCATGGATTGGTACCCCACAATCGCAATGGGTTCTGATAGGAGACTCTTATTAGCCCGTTCTTCCCCTCCACCTCCAAGCCGCAACCGCCAACGCTCTCCCATCAATGCTCTTCCTTTCAATGAATCACATCTTTTGTCCATTGCCACTGATTCAGCTATTTGCTGAAAAGCCTGATTCGCCATGCCATAGCCGAGTGGGGACTGACATTGAAAAGGTGAAGCTGCAGATACATCATTCGGCTCAACATCAAGATCACTCAGCAGGGCAAGAACCGGATTTCCGGCAGCGAGTGCCTCATCTAGCGGGCGGACAACCAAACTCGTTGCGCCTTCACATAACGGTGTCAACTTGCTATCCACGCCTTGCTGCTTCAGCAGTGAGGCTAATAGCGGGCTATTAAATCGTTGAAAGGTGGTCAGTATCGCAACCGCGCTATCGGCATGACGGAAACTGTCGTCAGCAGTCTGCAGCAATTGTATTCCCGTCAGGTCAAGGCAGTCTAATGTCATACACTTGCCTCGAGAACCAACATAGTGCGCTATGCGTGCCGGGATGCTGCTGGCCATTTCCCCAACACGGTCATGGGAAGTGGCCGCGAAATGCTGGCTAATTGTTGACTTAAACTGATCAACGATTTGCTCTTGTTGTCCATTGGGCTCCAACGAATCTGCTTTGGCCTTAATTGCGGCCACCTTTACTGCATTACGATAGATCGCATCATTTCCAAAACTTGTGCCACAAAAACAATCAGTACGATCTAGGTCCCACTGAGAAACATCTAGATCAGTCAGGGCGTCATCCACAGCCATCAAGGCTAACAACGTCTCTGTGCTAACCGCTTGACGGAAAATCGGCGGAATACTGAATTTCTTATAGTCGAATATCAATTCAGAAAACTGATGCCCATTCGTGAAGCTCGACTTATCTCCCCATATCATCGTCGATGTCCGCTCAATACCCGGCGCTTTCAGCCGCGTTTTAAGCTCGGTGAAATTAGAGGCAAATGGGAAGCATACTCCGATGCCAATCACGGCTATAGGTTGGTGTAATGGCATAGATTACACCTCGTTTCTCAAATACTTTCGATCGACCTTGCCGTTAGCATTAACTGGCAGTGACGCAAGAAAACGTACCGCGTGCGGCACCATATATCGGGGCAGGCGTTGACTGACAAACTGCTTGACTGTTAGCAAATTGATCTTTTGCAGATCGTCACTCCTAACAATATAAGCAATCAGCTTTTGCTGCTGTTCACCGAGCTGAGCTATCACAGCCACATCCTTAATGCCGGGCATTTGGCCAAGACTGGCCTCGATTTCTCCTAACTCCACACGGTGACCATTAACCTTCACCATATCATCCGATCGGCCGTGAAAGTAATACAGCCCCTGTTCGCAATGTACGATATCACCAGTAGCATGACACCGGTTACGATGGTGTTTGCTGTTCCGAGGATCGATAATGTTACTGTATCCCGGCGTTACTCCAGCCCCTTCAATCAACAACTCACCCTGTGCCCCAGTGTCGTTAAGCTCCATACCCTGATCATCAATGATCGCAGCACGAAGCCCCGGCAATGGACGGCCAATTGGCAAAGTAGAGAAGTGTTCTAAATCTGTGCCGGCAGGACAAAATCGGTATGCAAAACAGACGTTGGTTTCTGTTGGACCATACCAGTTTGATAGCTGGCAATGAGGTGGCAAGCACTCACAGAGCTTACGCAATGCGCCAATCGGGTATGACTCTCCGGCAAAAATAATATGACGGAGCGGTTTGGTACGCTGAGAATTAAACTCACCACTGGAAACTAACATTGACAGCACAGTAGGCACGCTATACCAAATACTGATTTTATACCGCTCGATTCCCTCAAGTAGCGCACTGACATCATGCTGTTGCTCTTTGGTGATAATCCAGACTGCAGCACCTACACGGCAGGAGGCAAACAAGTCAAATGTACTAAGATCAAAAGCGTATGAGGCATGGTTGCTGAAAACATCTTTGCTACTGAGTTCCAGATCTGTAACAGCCCAGTCTATAAAATGGCTCAACATCTCATGGCTTATCTGTACACCCTTTGGCGTCCCCGTTGAACCGGAGGTAAACAAGATAGCCGCAATATCATTCTCATTAGGGCGATGCCAGCTAGCTATGGCACACTCCAGCGCCTCTTGTTCTAACCCCGCCTCGCCATAGGTGATCGTATCCATCGCCAGCGTCGGCGTTGCCTCATCGGTATAACTGCCAACGAGGCTATTTTCGGTGATCACCAATGCCGGCTTGGCTTGTTCCAAAATAAGCTTCGCACGTTCCTGAGGCTGGCTGGCATCAACGGGCACGTAGCTATTCCCCGTTGCAAGTACCGCATAAATAGCGACAACATAATCAAGTGATTTAGGAAGGTGAATCAGGACTCGTTGGCCTAACAGCTGCTTATCACGAATGAGCTTGCAGACGTGTTCAACCCGAACAGCCAACTGATGGTAACTAATTGTTTCGTCATTACAATATATAGCATCATGTTCACTGTGCCGAATGCATGACTCGGCTAAGCTGGTGCTTACCAATTGCATGTTTTTTACTCCCCCCGAATGCGTCAGAGTAGAGGCGAGAAGGCTCGCCTCAAGCTGCATTAAACTGTGATTTCCACACCGACTTCTTGTGCTGACTCGACCAAGATTTCAAACGCCTGATCAAGGTCGTCTCGTGTGTGCTCACTAGTGATACTGATCCGTAGGCGGGCATCTCCGACACTGACCCCAGGAAAGACAACAGTCTGACAGAACATATTGCGGGCCCGCACCGCACGGCCAAATGCCAGCGTGACCTGATCATCCCCGACAACAATCGGAATGATGGCACTGTCTGAGTGCTCGAGGTTAAATCCGACTTGCAGCAGTTTGGTTCGGAAATAATAGATATTGTCCCATAGTTTCTCGAGACGCTCTGGCTCCTGAAGCATGATATCTATCGAGGCAATCACGCCAGCTGCAACATGCGCCGGAATAGTGGCCGCAAAGACATAGGAATGAGAGTAAAAGCGCAGATATTCGATCACGTCGGCGTCACCACAAACAAAGCCACCCAGACCACTCAATGCCTTGCTCATAGTGCCGAGTTCAAGATCCACTTCCCCTTTCATATTGAAATGTTCACTGGTTCCGGAGCCAGTCTTGCCTAGTACACCGGTTGAATGCGCATCATCCACTAAGACACGCGCC
>Ga0209379_10001734_pt1 | contig 13837 bp, 11 predicted proteins | sample tdDd001_FD_187124 | JGI IMG/M metagenome (GOLD analysis project Ga0209379, IMG submission 187124) | Marine sediment microbial communities from the Atlantic coast under amendment with organic carbon and nitrate - tdDd00.1 (SPAdes)... | ecosystem: Environmental > Aquatic > Marine > Coastal >...
CATAAGAGGTTAACTTGGATAAATCAGATATAAACCTACAATCAAAAATTATTATAGACTATTTAAAAAAAATCATTAATATTGTATAATAAGTGAAATGCATATAAATTCATATTACTTACAATCAGTTTTAAACAAACAACTTATATAAAGCAATCTTATTTAAAACTAAAGAATACTGTTTCATCAATCAATTCATAAGACGAAAATGAACTCAAACACTAAAATCATTGATTTATCATACTTAAGAGAAATGTCTGGTAACAATAAAGACATCATGATTGAAATGGTTGAAATATTTATCGAACAGAACCCTGAATTTACGGAGGGTATTTCCAGCTACTTTCAAAATAAACAATGGACTGAGCTTGGAGCCATTGCTCACAAAGCAAAATCGTCTGTTCGAATTATGGGAATGGATGAGTTGGGAGATTGTTTAGAAAGAATTGAGCACTACTCTAAAGGTAATCAGAAAGTCGAACTTCAACAAAAAATTGAAGATAGACATAAACTTAATGACGATGATCTAAGAATCTGGAACAATGTTCGTAATGAAGAAGTTAACGATATCGACCTTGAATTTATACCTGCACTTGTCAACCAATTTCTAAACCAAAGTCCAATAGCAATTAACGAATTAAGAAAAGCTTTACTTGAGCTTTAAATATGACAATAAACACGCCGCACATATTAGTTGTAGATAGCAACAATGCAACACTAAAATATATTGAATTTACCCTTACTGGTATTGGATATAAATCAACACTTGCAAAAAATGGTATAGAAGCTATTGAAAAAGCCAAAAACCAGCATTTCGATCTTATTATTTCTGATCTCTATCTTCCACTAATGAGCGGCAATGATCTTGTTAGACAAATTCGCAAGACTCCGGAATACAGACTCACACCATTCATCATCCTATCAGACAATAAAGAAGAGGAAACCTGGATTCAAAACCTAAATGATGGAGCCGATGATTTTATTACAAAGCCTTTCAAACAGGAAGTTTTTATATCAAAAATCAAAGCCCATCTAAAGAAAACAAAACTCAGAAAGGAGATTACGGATTCTTCCATAAAAAACAACCTCAATTTTGACAAAGGCAATATTGTGTTTTGCACGCCTAAAGAGAATCAATTCAAACTTTCTCAGCAGTATATTAAAACACCTGTCAAACACGTTTATTCTGATCAGGAACTATTCACTTATCTTAAAGAAGAACATGTTTGGCGTATTATTATCGACGACAATGCAACTTGGGCTATTTCTATTCTTGATAAGATTAGTAAAACAATTGAACAATTAATTCCCATTGACATTTTAATTTCAGATTCCAAGGACACCGATAAATTTGACTACCTATTAAGGAATCACATTGATTCATTTCTATACAAACAATTGGACGAGAGGTTGATTATTCATCAAATAAATTCATCCGTTCAACAGGAATTAAACCTTAAAAACAAATATTTTAATGCTCTTAACACAGCAGCTAAACAGTCGCCAGTTCGTTTTGAAAATGACTACCTTGAAGATGTTTCAGATTTCAATATTCAAGTAAAACACCAGGCTTACAACAAACTTGCAGGTGGTGACTTTTATGAAATATTTAGTGTTGACAATCAGAAAAAAATCATAGTAATTGGCGACGTAATGGGTAAAAAGTGGGATGCCTGGTTCTTTGTTCCTGCCTATATTGCCTACATACGAAGCACAATCAACTTTTTCTTGAGTCGTGAAGAATTTGATTTTATTAAATCACCAGGTAAATTTCTGGGAATAATTAATAAATCCATTTTTAAGGATTTAAAACTAAGCGAGGTTTTCACCACACTTAGTATTGTAACTGTTTGTACACAAACTTCAAAAATCAGTATTGCATCCGCTGGAGCTCTTCAACCCCTCTTTTATAATGCCAAAGAAAACAAACTAACGCAACTTAATATTGTTGGAACACTTTTGGGTGTAATACCCGATGCCCATTATTTAAGTCTAATACAAGATTTTAATCAGGGAGATAAAATGCTGCTATATACGGATGGGTATATTGAAGCTGTGAATGATAGAACTGGCAATATGGTTGGAAATGAAGTTTTCCTTGAGAACATACATCAGGTTATGGAAAAAGGGCGTCTTCAACTCGCTGATGTCGAACATCAATTGATCCATACATTAAATATATCTAAGTTTGACGATGACAGAACCCTACTCCTCGTTCAAAAAAATTAGGCTTTAACTTTCTCAATTCGCTATTAATTTTGTTCATTTGTCAAAAATTACAAATCATGACTCCAAACGAAATTATTGGCTGGATGGGAAGCATCCTTTTTGCAATTTGTGCATTACCCCAAGTAATACATACATATAAGACCCGAAAGGTTGACGACTTAAACGAGCTTTTTATCTGGCTTTGGTTTTTAGGCGAAGTATTTACTCTTTGGTATATCCTTATTGATGATATTAGCAATCAGGTTTATCATGTGCCTTTATATTTCAATTATCTTTTCAACCTCATCATGCTTTTTTACTTGATCTTTGCTAAATACAAATACAATACCGTACCAACTGCATTAAGCCTGCTTAAACGTAGAATCATAAAGTAACAGCACCTAAGCTAATCTAACAATCGTGAAGATAGTCATCATAGATAATTTCGATTCATTCACCTACAACCTAGCACACGCTGTAGAACAATTTTCCGACCAGGTCGTTGTTATGCGAAACAATGAAATAAATTGGGAAGACATTAAGACCTGTAATAAAATTATCTTTTCGCCAGGACCTGGTTTGCCGGAAGACGTGAAAGTAATGGGAGAAATTCTCGATCGATACAAAACCTCAAAACCAATCTTAGGCGTATGCTTAGGCATGCAGTATATTGGAATCTATTTCGGAGGAGAAGTCTTTAATATCAAAGATATTGTGCATGGAATTCCTAAATCAACTTTAGTTACAGATAAGTCGGAATGTTTATTCCACAATATCCCTCGGGAATTCAATTCTGGCAGATATCATTCATGGGCATTAACCAAAACAAAACTCCCAGAATGTCTGCAAATTACAGCTACTGATCATGATAATCTTATCATGGCAATTCGTCATAAAGATCTAAACATTTGCGGCCTTCAGTTTCATCCTGAATCCATTATGACTGAACAAGGTTCAGACATTCTTGAAAACTGGATTAACTCTTAAGTTTAAAATTCTCATTTAAAGGATAACGAAGCTAGTTATCCTGCCAAACTTTCTTCTTTTCATATTTCAAATCCTGAAGAACAGAAGATTTCACACTAAGCCTAAAGTTATAAGATTGGTAGGTTCCGAATGGAATCGTATTGAAAGTCATCTGCCAACAATGCAAATCACGAGTTAAAGAAAACTGTGTGGCTGTTATTGATTTATTCGCGAAATCATAACCCGTAGAAAAGTTTATTTTCCATTTTGGAGTTAAACTAAAATCACCTCGAAGCCCAATATTCTGACTTACATTAGTCTTACTTGTTGGTTTAGAGTACGTCCAACCGTAATCTAATGAGAAAGACCATGGTACATCAAACCTCACATATGTCATATCTTCTGGCACATTCTCATCACCCTTACCATCCTCTTCGGAATCACCCTTAAAGTCACTTGATGATAACCTGAAGCCTAAGTCAATAGAAGCGTTGGTTAAACGCGGACCAAATTTATCAATCTTAACATTATTGGCATTAAGATCATAAGGATCAACTGTCGAATTAAAACTCAGATCCAATTTTTTATTAAAAATCTTTGTACGACCATTGATTCTAATATTCGACCAGTTCAAAGAATCCTTGAACATATCGTAGCTGGTAGAAAACTTAAGACTCTCCAACAACTTCACTTTTTTGAAATCTTCATTTCCTGTTGTATCGTTAGCCGTTTTTATTTTTGCCTCAATATTATTATCCAAACTCAAGCGAATACTTCCAGATTCTCTGGCACCCGTTGGTGTTCCATACAAGCTTCCTTCAAAAATAGAATATTCAATATCATTCTCGTTCCCATCTTTATATGTCCTATAATATTTTTCTCGATCCACCCCTATCTCAGGCGTATAGCTCACACCAATTGAGGGCGTCATAACGTGACGAATTGCTTCAATCCTCGATGTCTTTTTAAAAGTATACATCCCATAAATCTTTGGGCTCAATGTTAAAGAAGCTGATGTAGAATAATTATGGGCATAACGCATACCTTGAATGGTATCAATATGAACACCACCTGCCCCATCATTCAATTCATCTTTCCACTCTTTACGGATAGATCGCGTATATAGAACACCATTATAATTAAGCGTTGGTGCCAAGGTTAAATCACGAGCTAACTTAAAATTTGTCGTAAGCGGAATAGAGTGCTGATAACCATTTTTCCAGTCTTTGGTTAGAGAAGAAGACATCAATTCTTTTTCTTTAATATTCACACGATTCTCCATTTTCGATGAATAACTCACACCAATTTTATCATACCATCTTAGATTTGAACTCTTACCCTTTGTTCTAAAAGGATAAATCTGAGTCATATTAAAAGATAAACTTGGTAGTGTTAACGAAATAGTGGTATCCCTGCTATTTTGAGAATGACGTAAGGATCCATTCAAACTAAACGGTTTACCTGGCCATTTTTTACTATATGAAATACTCGATTGTTTTTGATTATTTACAATCTTATCGATATTCGTCGAATTGTTTCTGTCATTTTCTGAGGTTGAAAAGTTAACAGAAGCAGAGAATGTTCGATATGGATTTGCTTTAGCATCCTGAGTATGACTCCATCTAACAGCAAAATCTGTTACTTCAGAATAATCATCTAAGCCCTTATCTCCAAATTTATTTTTGTGGTATTCTGTTTCTAAACGACCATTATATTTATATCGTTTTTTATACTTCGATTGTAAATTGAGTCCCCATGAACCATTAGAGAAAATATCACCTCGAATAGCTAAATCTACGTAATCATTAATTGCCCAATAATATCCTCCACCTCTAAGGTTAAACCCTCTTCGTTGCTCCTCGCCATAACTCGGCAAAAGAATACCTGAAGAATATTTACTACTAAAAGGGAAAAAGCCAAAAGGTAAGCCAACTGGCAAGGGTACATCTTCTAAGACAATATGCAAAGGGCCTGAAACAATCTTATCATCCTTAATCATCTTAGCTTTAGTCATTCGCACATAGAAATGAGGATGAGGATGATCGCAGGTCGTATACTTTCCATTTTTCAGAAAGAAAGTATTCTCGTCCATTCTCTTTGTGATCTCACTATGCACATAACCACTTTCTTGTTCTGTGATAACTTCGTTCACTAATCCTTTACCTGTTTCAAAGTTATATTTTAACTCCTTGCATTTGAATTCCTCTGCTCCATCTTTAAACTCGGGCGTGTGAATAAAATTTCCGGTACTATCCTTAATACCATATGCAAAAGCTTCTTTTTTAGCTATATCAAGTTCGATATAATAAGCCTTTAACTCAGTAGCTCCATATTTCACAAAAGCATTCTTAGTCAAAAACACTTTCTGCCCAGTCAAGGAAAAGGTCACGCTATCATCAGCATTGTATTCTATGGCCGTCTCAAGAAAAGGCTTCTTAGCTGTTGAATCAGCTACAATTGAATCATTTTCGACAGTATTTTTTTTCCCTGATTTTAGACCTAAAGAATCTACTTGCTGTAAAAATCCAGCATACGCGCTAATTTCATAAGGAGAATCAATTAAATTCTCACATTCAGAACTTTCGCTGGCCATTAGATTAAAATCCGCAAATATATTTAAGGGAATTAAGCTAAGAACTGAAAGTATAAAAAGCTTTTGTTGTAATTTCAATTGCAATTTTTATCGTTATTTTTGTACAAGAATGAGATCGACTAATGAACTTAAAAATCAGATATAGTACACTAAGGTTTAAGCAACTAAGACTCTTTTTATCTTAATGATGCGTATCATCAATTTTAAACAGAAAGGTCTCAGGTCGCCAAAATTACAAATAAAACTACTATATTCCCTAATATAAACACTGTTCGGAATCATTTTTTAAGTTCTTTTATGAAGATTTCTTATCTTATTTTTTTTTCAAATAAAATTTCACAATATATAATGAATAGAGTATCAGTTTTTTTAATATTTTTTGTTCTATGTTCGATTAGTTTCAGCAGTTTCGGACAAAACTCAGAATATAAAATTAACACCATCGTCATTGATGCAGGTCATGGTGGTAAAGATCCGGGAGCAGTGGGTAAACATAGCTATGAAAAAGATATTGCATTAAATATTGCACTTAAAACCGGGAAGTACATTAAAGATAATTTTCCCAATATAAAAGTTGTTTATACTAGAAAGACAGATGTTTTCATTCCTTTAAAAGAACGTCCTGAAATTGCCAACAAAAACAAGGCAGATCTTTTTCTATCTATTCATGCAAACAGTCTTGAAAATAATACACGAACCTATGGTACAGAAACCTTTATCTTAGGTCTGCATAAATCGAAAGATAATTTGGCTGTTGCGATGAAAGAGAATTCTGTAATGCTTTACGAAGATGATTATAGCAACAAGTATGAAGGTTTCAATCCTAAAGATCCTGCTTCATATATTATTTTCAACCTGATGCATAGCCTGCATATTGACAACAGCACATCTATGGCTCAGCATACCGAACATCAATTTAAAAACAGAGTTGGCAGACGATCCAGAGGTGTAAAAGCTGCTGAGTTATGGGTTTTAAGAAAAGCAAGTATGCCATCTGTTTTAATAGAAGTTGGCTTTATTTCTAATCCCAATGAAGAACGTTTCCTAAAATCTAAAAAAGGACAAGATTATATGGCTTCGGCTATTTTCAGAGCGTTTAGATCGTATAAAGAAGAAATTGAACGACACAGTTCACGTAGTCTTGAGGCAAAAGATAAGCCTGTTGTACTTGGATCCTCTCAGGAGGTGTATTATTGTGTTCAAATAAAATCTTCAACGAAGAAAATTGATTTGAATGCTAATGTTTTTAAAGGACTTAATAATGTGGTAGAAAAGCAGGTGAATGGTGTTTATAAATACTCAGTGGGGCAAAGTTCAAACCTAAAAAGTGTTATCAGTGAGAAGAAGCAGGTAAAAAAAATAATTCCTGACTGTTTTATAGTTGCTTATCACAATGGGAAGCCTATTTCTATTAAAGAAGCCAAAAAGATTCAAAAATCATAATAAATATTCTCTACCTTTGATTAAGAAAGGATGACGTAATCACACAATATTACTAAATGAAAATATCAAAAGAAGCTACTATTGGATTATTGGTTGTAGCTGCCATTACGATTTTTATTTGGGGAATAAATTTCCTTAAAGGAAACAGTATATTCTCGACAGACCAGTTATTTTATGCAAAATATCAACGAGTTGATGGCTTAAAAAAATCGAGTCCTGTAACTCTAAGAGGCTTCAAAGTTGGTCAAATACAGTCTATCAAATTCAGTGAATCAAATATCAATGATTTAATTGTGTCTTTCTCGGTGGGTGACGGTTTCAAACTTCCTAAGAATACGACAGCCCGAATTGTCAGTTCCGATATTATGGGCACGAAAGAAATTCAGATTAATCCAGGTAATTCTAAATCTATCTTACAAGCAGGTGATACTATAAAAGGAAGTATTGAAGGTGACTTAAAAGAACAAGTCAGTATGCAAATGCTACCCCTTAAAAACAAAGCTGAACGTCTGATGTCTAGCGTCGATTCGGTACTAACCGTAATCCAATACATCTTTAATGCAGATGCTCGTGATAATATCTCACAGAGTTTAACAAGTATTAAAAACACGATAAACAAGCTTGAACGTACATCTGGTAGTCTTGATACATTAGTGACAGGACAAAGATCTCATATGGAAAAGATACTAGCTAATATTGAATCCATAACTGGGAATCTTGAATCTAACGGCAAAAACATTGATAACATTCTCAATAATTTCTCAAGTATCTCTGATTCCTTAAAACAAGCTGAAATTGCTTCAACAGTCAATAATGCCAATGCTGCTTTAGCTCAGGTAAACGAAATATTCCAACAAATAAATTCAGGTAAAGGTAGTATGGGAGCCTTTCTTAAAAACGATAGCCTTTACCACCATATGGAATCTGCGTCCAAACATCTGGATGAATTGCTAATTGATCTAAAAGCCCATCCTAAGCGCTATGTTCAGGTTTCTGTATTTGGTCGAAAAGACAAGCAGAAGAAAAAGAAATAATACGAACCAATTATTCACTAAAAAGGCCAGATTTAAATCTGGCCTTTTTTTTAGTTTAATATCAGATCATTTAGACCTTCATGCTGCGTCTTCATATGACTATGAGCTTCAGAATAACGCATAATTCTTTTAATTAAACTAGCTGGTGCTTCTAGCAACGAATTATCAATATAATTGATTAAATCCCCCGATCCCATCAAGTCATCAATTGAGACGCTTTCAAGTTCAGTAAGAAAATCATCATGATTCTTTGTTGATGCCCAACCTACAAGTGTAAAAATTGAATTCATTCGCATATTTTATTGGTTTCTACCAACTATAACGCGAACATTTATTTTTTAGTATACGGGAGTTAATAAAGCATTTCCCTCACTATGAAATTAAGAGATTTAGCTGATTCTCCTCAATCATCTTTCTCAAATTTATCAAAGCATAACGCATACGCCCTAATGCTGTATTGATACTGACATCCGTATCATCTGCAATCTCTTTAAAGCTCAAACCTTTATAATGACGCAACACAATCACTTCCTTCTGATCTGAAGGGAGGCGATCAACCAATTCTTTTACCTCATAATGCACCTGAGAGCGAATCATGATATCCTCACAATTGTCATCACTAAATTTATCTGAATTGAAAAGATCTAGTTCAAAATCATCATTTGAATATACTTTATTCATCTTCTCCTGCCTAAAATGATCGATGATCAAATTATGAGCAATACGAAATACCCAAGCTAAAAATTTACCGTTATCACGATATTTTCCTGCTCGTAAGGATTGAATGACCTTAATGAATACATCTTGAAAGATATCATCAGCCAAATCTTTATTTTTAACAATTAAATAAATGTAGGTGTATACCCTATCTTTGTGGCGAGTTATGAGCACTTCTATCCCAGACTGGTCGCCAGAAATAAACCGCTCAATATAATATTGATCGCTTTTTAAATCAAAATTCTCCAATTTCACATTTTATATTTTAAGTAATACTGTGTAGAGATTGATCTATAAGCAAAGTAGGTTTTAGTGTGTGTCAATTATTATATCACTTGCAAGATTATAAATAATAAAGAGTTTTGCAAATCCATAGAACTTAAATAAATTTGTAAGATTTTATATTTCGCTCAGAACTTCAAGAATTAAACATGATTCATCAAGATAAATTCATCACCATAAAAGGAGCAAAAGTCCATAATCTTAAGAATATCGACTTAAAAATTCCTCGTAATAAATTTATTGTGATCACAGGACTTTCCGGTTCAGGAAAATCCTCTCTGGCTTTCGACACACTTTACGCTGAAGGACAAAGAAGATATGTAGAGAGTTTATCTTCCTATGCTCGCCAATTTTTAGGACGAATCAACAAACCTGAAGTCGATTATATCAAAGGTATTCCACCGGCAATTGCCATAGAACAAAAGGTAAACACCCGTAATCCGCGTTCGACAGTAGGAACTTCAACAGAGATCTACGACTATCTTAAGCTACTATTTGCACGAGTAGGAAAAACCTACTCCCCTGTTTCTAATACTCTGGTCAAAAGACACAGCGTTAGCGATGTTGTCAAATTCACTCTGGAAAATGAAGAAGATGCCACAGTCATGATTATGGCTGAATTGCATCACAATGGAGATCGCTCCAGAAAAGAACAACTTGAAGTTTTATCACAGCAAGGTTTTTCAAGAATTGAGATTGAGGGGAAAGCTCACAAAATATTTGATGTTTTAGAGGATCCGGAATTACTTTTAAAGGAAGATGATATTCATATTATTGTAGACCGAATTCGAATTGATAAGGAAGAAGACACCAGAAATCGATTGGCAGATTCTATTCAAACAGCCTTTTATGAGGGCAAAGGAGAATGTTTGATCTCAATTTCTGATTCCAAAGCTTTAAATTATCATAGTTTTTCAAATCGTTTTGAAGCTGATGGTATCACATTTGAAGATCCCCACACACATACTTTTAGTTTCAACAATCCTGTTGGTGCCTGTCCTAAATGCGAAGGGTTCGGTAAAGTTATTGGTATCGATGAAGACCTTGTAATACCCAATAAAACAATGAGCATTTATGAAGATGCTGTCGTATGTTGGAAAGGTGAGAAAATGAGAAAATGGAAAGATGAGTTGGTATTTGCTGCCGATAAATTCGATTTTCCTACTCACAAACCCTTCTTCGAGCTTAGCGAAGAGCAAAAACAATTGCTTTGGACCGGGAATAAGCATTTCAAAGGCCTGCATGCCTTCTTTGCATATATTGAATCCAAGCAGTATAAGATTCAGTACCGTGTTATGTTATCCAGATATCGTGGAAAAACGACTTGTCCCGATTGTCGAGGTACTCGATTGAAGAAAGAAGCGGGTTATATCAAAATCACGGGTAAGAATATTCAGGATTTAGTCTTAATGCCAATTTCTGAACTCAACGAATTCTTCAATAATTTGAAATTAGAAGGTAGTGACGAAAAGGTTGCTAAACGAATTCTAATAGAAATTCAGAATCGCTTGCAATTTCTTTCTGATGTAGGACTGGGATACTTAACACTAAACAGATTATCCAGCAGTCTATCAGGGGGTGAATCACAACGAATTAATCTTGCCACATCACTTGGGAGCAGCCTGGTTGGATCCCTTTATATACTTGATGAACCAAGTATTGGTCTTCATTCAAAAGATACTGAACTTCTTATTAAAGTGCTGCGTCAACTGCGTGACCTGGGTAATACTGTTGTTGTGGTTGAACACGACGAAGATATTATCATGGCTGCCGACCAAGTCATTGATATAGGACCATATGCTGGTCGATTAGGTGGCGAGCTGGTATTTCAAGGCAATTTGGAAGAGCTTAAAAGCTCTGATGCCAGCTTAACTTCCCAGTATATCTCTAAAACACGTAGTATTCCAACACCTACAACCAGAAGAAAATGGAATAACTATATTGAAATTCTTGGGGCAAGAGAAAACAACCTGAAATCATTAGATATCAAGTTTCCTCTTAACACCATGACTTTAGTTACCGGTGTTAGTGGTTCTGGAAAATCATCATTAATAAAGACAATCCTCTACCCTGCTTTAAAGAAACATTACGGTGGTTATTCTGATAAAAGTGGTCATTTTGATGCGCTCAAGGGAGATCTTCACATGATTAGCAATATTGAATTTGTTGATCAGAACCCGATTGGAAAGTCGTCCCGATCGAATCCCGTAACCTATTTAAAAGCTTACGATGAAATTAGAAAACTATATGCCGAACAACAAGCTTCAAAATATGGTGGTTTCAAGTCAGCTCATTTCTCATTCAATATTGATGGAGGTCGATGTGATGAATGCCAGGGAGAAGGAATCATAAAGGTAGAAATGCAATTTATGGCTGACGTTTATTTACAGTGTGAAAGTTGTAAAGGACGTCGATTCAAAGATGATATTCTTGATGTAAGATATAGAGATAAGAACATTCACGATATTCTTGAGATGACTGTAAATGAGGCTACAGAATTCTTTATGGAATCAACTGGCAAGACCGAAAAGAAGATTGCTCAAAGATTGAAGCCCCTGGTTGATGTCGGTCTTGGCTATGTAAAACTTGGACAAGCATCCAGCACCTTGAGTGGTGGAGAAAGTCAAAGGGTAAAACTGGCTTCTTTTTTAGCCAAAGAAAAAGCAGAACCTTGCCTTTTCATTTTTGATGAACCGACTACAGGTCTTCATTTTCATGATATAAATAAACTAATAGATGCATTTAACGCCTTAATTTCAAGAGGCCACAGTTTAATTGTAATTGAGCACAATATGGAAGTTATTAAATGTGCCGATTGGATTATTGACTTAGGGCCTGATGGCGGCATAAATGGAGGTCAGCTTTGCTTTGAAGGCTTACCTGAAGATATTATACAGAAATCAAATTCTTTTACGGGAGAATATTTGAAAGAAAAATTATAAATATCTAACCGTAAAGATATTTGATTCCAAAATGGTAAATTAAAGAACTATAATATGATTGATTTAAATTTAAAAGACAGTAAAGTTGTTATTGAAAATATCGAGAAGCTGCGTGCAAAAGGCAGTATTAATGATTTACCTGCTATTCTTGATTATTTAACCTCTCCCAAGAATGCGGAGATCGAAAAAGCTTTATACAACTTTCTTTTTGACATTAAAGATCCTAAAGCTGTCGATCCAATTATAGCAGGAATTCAAAACACTAAATATCAATCTATTCAAAAGAAGTTAATTGAGATATGCTGGCAATCAAGTTTAAAATTTGCTAAACACATTGGGCTTTTTGTAGATCTGTTGATTTCAGGTGATTTTGAAGTTGCATTTGAGGCTTTAACCGTAATTGAAAATATGGAAGAGAATCTTGATCCTAAGTCGAAACAAAATGAAATGGCTAAATTAAAGGATGCAATCTCTACTGTAAATGAAGATCGTAAAGGCTGGTTGCACGAGGCTTTCCATATTATTGAACAAGCTCCAGAATAAGAATTATTCTTTCTCTGTCTCGTATATAATTTTTTAATAATAAGGCTCCATTACAATAAAAAGTAATGGAGCCTTATTATTTTACAGCAAACGCCTATCAAACAAATAAGACTCGCTTATAAGGTGTTACAAAGCAAATCGATGAAATTTTGTATATTTTAATGTTTTCTGATAGGGTACAATCCTGATTAAGCATCATAGTAGTAGAAAGACGGAAAGATCAGGCCAATCCTTCTCAAAATATAATTAACTCTTTTAAGCATTTAAAATATACAATCATGAAAACAAATTTCAGAAAACAAGTTTCGATATTGCTTTCATTTATTTTGGTACTTTCTTTTAGCCAAGTAATGGGAGCGGAAAGTTTCAACTTCAAAAAGAAGAAGAAAGTTAAAACTCAACAAGTGATAGATACCCTCAAATACAATGTATATAAGGGTGTGATTAAAGACAAGGCAACAGGTGATTTGCTTATTTTCGCCAATATTTCAGTTAATGGTTCTAATGTTGCAACGGTATCAAACAGCGATGGAGAATTCCTTTTAAAAATTGCTAAAAATCGAGATGCTAAAACAATTACTGTTTCACATATTGGCTTTAAGAATACAGATTTTGCAATTGTTAATTTAAAACGCAAAAAGAATATTCTCGAGTTAGAATCAGCTATCGTACCTCTTGGTGAAATTAACATTTATCCTCACGACCCATTATTCCTGGTACGAAGCATTTTAAGGAAAGTTGCAGAGAACTATACGCTTGATCCAAACATGATGAAAGGATTCTATCGTGAGACGATTAAGAAAAACAGAAGCTATGTAGCTTTATCTGAAGCTGTCGTTAACATCAATAAATCAGGTTATAGACAAATACGCGATGATCAGGTTCAAATTTTCAAAGGACGCAAAAGCCAGCACGTCAAAAAAATGGACACCTTATTATTTAAATTACAAGGGGGACCAAAAACCACTCTTTTGCTTGACATCATTAAAAATCCGTACAACCTGCTTTCAGGTGATTTTATTGAGAATTACGATTACACCTTTAAAAATATCACAAAACTAAATGATAAGGTGCATTACGTTATTGAATTTAGACAAAAAGAAGGAATC